>Ga0315331_10001282_pt1 | contig 18656 bp, 19 predicted proteins | sample M160m34915metaG_FD_203456 | JGI IMG/M metagenome (GOLD analysis project Ga0315331, IMG submission 203456) | Ammonia-oxidizing marine archaeal communities from Monterey Bay, California, United States - M1 60m 34915 | ecosystem: Environmental > Aquatic > Marine > Intertidal zone | place: USA...
CTGCACTTAAAGCAAATATATCTAACCAACTAACGTGATTAGAAACGATACACCCATTTTCTTTCATTGGCTCGCCATATATGTTGTAATCGATTTTTAAAAATCTGAGTGCTAATCGGCTTACAAAACTTACGATAAGGTAAGAACGACGATCCAAATTAAATTTAGATTCAAGAAATTTTAAAGGAATAAAAACAATTAAATTTGTAAATATTAACGAAATTAAGATTAATGCGTTAAAAAATATTCTAAAAATTTCTGATTTATTATAATTCTTATCAGATGGTTCTGGGGCTTTGCTAAACCATGTATTCAAATGCTCAAATCCTTTGATAAATATTTTTTCCGTTTTTCTGATCTTTCATCAAGCATCAAAATAAAAAACAAATCAATAGTATTGAACTCAGTATCAATAAAGTAATCAGGTGCAACATGGCAACCAAAACGCAAATAAGTTTTCATAAGGTCTGGAATATTCTTAATACCCTGCACTTCGTTATTATTAGCTCTCTTCAATAGGTAAATCTTATTATCTTGAACTGAGCGTATTGTTTTGGTCAAAGGGGAAACATAACTTTTAAAAATGGATAAAATTGAGTCTTTATGAAGATTAATATCACAGTCATAAAAGCTTCCCAATCCAAACATAATTTTAATATTCCTATTCTCAAGAAAATTAAATAAGAATTGCCACATCTTAAAAAGGGTTAATCCGTTTCGAAAAGTTTGACTAATGCAGATTCTACTTACTTCACAACAAGCCTTCTTATTTCGTAAAATTTCTTTTATTTTAAATTCCTGCGTCGCCTGAAATGTATCGTTTGTTTTTGTTACCAACTTAACTCGCAAAGAACCGACGACAAGCCTTCGGCCATCTGGGTAATCGGCAATACAAATCAAATGCTTACAGACCTCATCATAAACACCCCATTCAATTTTTTTCTCACTATTAAATGTTTTGCCTTTTGATTTAAATTCGTGGCTAAAAACATTATACCTTAAATTAGCAACGGCCTCTAATTCTTTATTGGTCTTAGCAAATTTAATAGACAAACTGTATGACACGTAAATCCTTAACTCTTAGAATTATTCATCTAATGATATTAATGATAAGTTGACCCGATTTATATTTAAGACAACTTTTCCCCTATGTTCAAAATTAACAGTAACCTTTTCACCAATTACAGATTGAACCTGACCAATTCCCCAATCATATTCAGAGGTCAATTGAACCAATGCCCCTGGTTCAAAAACTGAGTCAATCATATCGATTAACAAACACTTTTATAATATGAAAATAAAAACCAAACATATAAAAATACTACTTTAAGATTGATCAGTTAAAAGACAAGATTTAGTAAAAAATGCAATGAGAAATAACCAAAAATCATACCTAAAAACACAAACATAATATTACTAAACTTGTGCAATACTAATATAAAATTTGTAGCTATCCAAATCAACCATATTGTACCCAAAAGGGTCAAGATAATAGTTATTGTAGGAGAAATCCATAGACCTATAAAGATAATAGCCAAACCTATCGAATGAATAATATCAAACCAAGCCAACATTAAGATAGACTCACGAAAACCACCCTGACCCTTAAAAATCTGGCCAAAATAAGTTAAAGCTACACCCCTAGCAATAAAAGATATCACGCCACTGATTACCAAATTAATTGGTTTAATTGATCTTAAAGCGCTAAAAATATCCATTTGATTTGACTGAAGATCGAGTGAGTTAGGCAAGATCACACCAAACGTAGAAACGACCAAAAATAAAAATATTGATATTAAACAAATAGCCAAAATTGATAATTGCAAAAGTTGAAAATTATTCAACCTAAGCTGAAGCAATTGTTCAGCCCCAAAACGTGGTTTTCTGACTAACTCAAAGAATAAATTCAACCAACTAATCTTCATGGAAATACCTGGCATATGAACAATGAATAATCGATAAAACAAATCAAGGTTTTTTATCCTCCTGCATGTTTTGAACGAAACATACTCTTAAAAACAAACAAAAATAAATAAGAAATATAATAAAAATCAAACTAGCTAATACCACCTCAATAACTGTCAAAACATTGACTAATTCCATCATGGAAAGCAATAAGCCCAACGGACTCACCAATGTAAAAGACCAAAAGAGTGATAGTCTTAATTGAAAATTTGAAACCTCAATTTTCAATACTCTAAAAACTAAAAAAAATATTCCTGAAAAAAAATACAAACCTAATGGAAAAATTAAGAATACAGCAACCAGTGTAGCAGAAAAAAGTCCAATCAACGGATCACCGTGAAACAGCGCTTCAGCATACATATCGGGAAAGCGACTAATTAATGTTATCAAACACCCGATGATCAGAATACCAAATAGTTCACTATCAGAGACGTATATAATACGTTTTCTAAAAACACTCAATGGAGCAAAATAACTTTGAAAAATATTAGTAAATACTGTCATGACTTATGTCGTTTTAACATCCAATCCAGTAATCTTTTACTAATTATCTCCTTTATCTCATTTGAGGTAATTTCATCAATTGCTTCATTTAAAAAAGCCAACACTAGCATATCTTGAGCTTCAGGTTTCGGAATTCCTCGGGAAGTGAGGTAAAATAACGCTGTTGGATCAATTTCACCACATGTAGAACCATGAGAACATATAACATCATCCGCATAAATTTCTAATTCCGGTTTAGCTAAAAAATTACTATCCTCATCTAGCATCAAACCTTGGCTTATTTGATATCCATCAGTTTTCTGCGCGCCCTCTTTAACCAAGATCTTACCCTGAAAAACACCCTTTGCTCCGTTTCTTAACACCTTCTTAAAAACTTGACGACTTTCACAATTTGGAGCGCTATGCGTAATGAATACAGTATCATCATGAGAAAATCCGTTATCCCCTACAATCGCTCCACCAACATGAGCTTTAGCATTTTCACCATTAATATTAACAATATATTCATTACGTGTTAGTCTTCCATTAACTGTAAGAGTAAAGCTTTTTAAGCATGAATTTACCTCTAGATTAGAAAAAATATATGTAATAGATTCTCTTTCATGGCTGCGGCCTTGAACGCGAATATGATCTAAGCTTGCATTCTCTTCTAATGAAAGCTCCATTACGCAATTTGATCGAGAGGAGATTCCACCACTTTCAAGTAAAGTAGCGTGAGCATTTTTCTCTATTTTAATCACATGATGTATCAAGGCTTCAGAAATTTGATCCGTGTGATAATAAACAACAGAAATCGGTTTACTCACTTTATCAGTTATTTTTATCGTCAATCCCTGAACAGCAAACGCTGTATTTAAAGAAGCTAATGTTTTCTTGACTACTTTCTGAGAGGATCCTTCGATATTACCAAAATAACCCAAAGACCAATGGTCCTCATTTTTATTTGCCTTGGCAAGAGGTTCGATTTCTAAACCAGTCAAAGTAAGATCATCTGAATTTTCCAGATCCAAGACCCCATCAACAAACACTAACTTCACACAATCAATATTGTCAAAAATGGGTTTTTTGTATGAGGGATCTATCTCATTCTTAAGCGGCGGTTTAGAAGAATTGAAACTAAGAGGATTAGTATATTTCCAATACTCCTCTCTTCCATTCGGTAAACCATTTTGGTTCAACCAAGACAATGCATCAGCTCGTGTCTGATTAGCCCAATTACTTTCCGCAGGCAGAGTGTAGCAATCGATTTTATATTTTGTTACATCGTCTTTTGCCATTAAGCACACTCTGCCAAAAGCTGCGAGTAACCATTATTTTCTACTTCTAATGCTAAATCTGCATTTCCAGATTTGATTATACGTCCTTCAGCCATTATGTGAACAAAGTCTGGAACAATATGATCTAAGAGACGTTGGTAATGCGTGATTACTAAGAATGAACGACTCTCAGACCTTAAAGCATTTACACCATTTGCAACTAGCCTCATAGCATCTACATCAAGCCCACTATCAGTTTCATCTAAAATACACATTTTTGGCTCCAACATTGCCATTTGCAGTATTTCATTTCTTTTCTTTTCACCACCAGAAAATCCAACATTAACTGGTCGTTTTAACATATCCGCATCGATTTTTAAGTTCTTTGCTTTGTCTCTAACTACCTTTAAAAATTCTGCAGCAGATAATTCTTCTTTACCATTTGCTTTTCTCTGGGAGTTTAACGCAGTTCTCAAAAAGGTCATATTTCCAACACCTGGAATTTCAACAGGATACTGAAAAGCAAGGAACATACCCAAGGCTGCTCGTTCGTAAGATTCCATATTTAGGATATTTTCACCATCAAGACTTACAGTGCCTTCAGTTACATTATATCCATCCTTCCCTGATAAAACATAAGAAAGTGTAGATTTTCCAGATCCATTTGGACCCATAATCGCATGCACCTCACCAGGTTTTATCTCCAGGTTCACACCATTTAAAATCTTTTTATTTTCTTCTTCTAATTCTACATTTAAATTATTGATAATTAACATTAAATTTCCTAAATAATTATTTATTTTTATCAGCAAATTTTGTAAAAATTCTTATTACAACCATTGCTAGAATTCCCATCACAACTGAAAATATAAAATTTGGCATTAAAGATCCTCCGAGACCAGTTGACCAACCAACGAAAAAAATTACCACACCAACCACGGCACCATATAGTATACTTTGCTTTTTATCCATTACCCAACAGAACCTTCTAAAGATATTGCAACTAAAGCTTGCGCCTCCATCGCAAATTCCATCGGTAAAGCTTGTAAAACCTCTTTGCAAAACCCGTTAACGATTAGCGCAACAGCTTCTTCTTCACCAATGCCTCTCTGATGACAATAAAAAAGCTGTTCATCATCTACCTTTGAGGTCGTTGCCTCATGTTCAACTCTAGAACTGTTATTTTTGCATTCAATATAGGGGACAGTATGTGCACCACATTTATCTCCAATTAACAAACTATCACATTGTGTAAAGTTTCGTGAGTTTTTTGCTTTTGGATGCATAGAAACTAAGCCCCTATAAGTATTTTGAGCTCTTCCAGCAGAAATGCCCTTAGATACAATTCGTGACTTAGTTCCCTTACCCAAATGAACCATTTTTGTTCCAGTGTCGGCCTGTTGAAAATTATTAGTGATAGCTATAGAATAAAATTCTCCTTGGCTTTCATCTCCGCGCAATATGCATGAAGGATACTTCCAAGTAACTGCAGATCCAGTTTCAACCTGTGTCCACATAACCTTCGCTCTATCGCCCCTACAGTCTGCCCTTTTCGTTACAAAATTATAAATCCCACCTTTTCCATTTTCATCTCCTGGATACCAATTTTGAACTGTCGAATATTTAATTTCAGCATCCTCTTCAAGCACCAACTCAACCACCGCAGCATGCAATTGGTTTGTATCTCTTTGTGGCGCTGTGCATCCCTCTAGATAGCTTACATATGATCCCTTATCCGCTATGATTAAAGTTCGCTCAAATTGGCCAGTATTCTCAGCATTAATCCTAAAATACGTGGACAATTCCATTGGACATCTTACGCCTGGAGGAACATAGACAAAAGACCCGTCTGTAAATACCGCCGAATTCAAAGTAGCATAATAATTATCAGATTGAGGCACTACGGTTCCCAAGTATTTCTTAATCAAATCCGGATGTTTTCGAATTGCCTCAGAAATCGAACAAAAGATTACGCCTGCCGCCTCCAACTCTTTTTGAAAAGTTGTTCCAACTGAAACGCTGTCAAATACTGCATCAACTGCCACTTTTCTATCAGGTGAGACTTTTTCTGCACCCAACTCTACACCAGCTAATACCATTTGCTCCTTTAGCGGAATTCCAAGCTTTTCATATGTCTCCAATAACTTTGGGTCGACCTCCTCTAAAGATTTTGGCTTCTTTTCCATGCTTTTTGGTTTGGCATAATAGTAAATATCTTGAAAATCAATTTTTGGATACTCAACCATTGCCCAATCTGGTTCAGTAAGCTTTTTCCATCTGTCTAGGGCTGCAAGGCGCCATTCCGTCATCCATGACGGTTCATTATTTTTTTGAGATATCAATTCAACAATCGAAGCGTCCAATCCCTTTGGGGCGAATTCCATTTCAATTTCAGTTTCAAACCCATATTTATATTTTTCTCCAACAGTTTTAACTGCTTCAACAGTTTCCCTATCGACACCTTCCCGCTCATATAGATCTGTATTTGACATTAATTAATTCCTTTCAAGCGGCTTTAGCTTTAAATCTGCGATAATAATTTCCCCACACATCAATAAATTTTGAAATCTCTTCTTCTGTATTATCAGGTCCTAAAGAAACTCTGATCGCACATTCAGAAATTTCTGACCTATAACCAAGAGACTTTAACACACTACTTTTTTTAACCACACCAGATGAGCAAGCAGAGCCAGCACTAATCGCATATCCTGCTATATCCATTTGCATAACAGCCGTCTCCCCTATCCAACCAGGTACACTTACGCAACAGGTATTTGGCAATCGATCCAAGCCCCTCCCTATGAAGATAGCTTCAGACGTTATGGCTTCAAGCCCTTCTTCTAATAAATTCCTCAATTTTAAAACCTTTTCCCAAACGCCTTCTTGCAAATCCTTTTGGGCTTTTACCGCTGCTGCACCAAATCCAGCAATACCAACTATATTCTCCGTGCCGGAACGTCTTCCTGATTCCTGACCACCTCCATTGAATAGATCCTGAACCTCTTCACCTTTCTTGACCACAAGAGCTCCAACCCCCTTTGGGCCACCAATCTTGTGTGCAGATAACATTCCTCTTTTACAACCAGACCAATCAAAAGCAGTCGGAATCTTACAGAAAGATTGCACAAAATCAGTTAAATAAATTCCACCGTGTAGTTTTTGTAAAATTCCGGTCTCGCTATTTGCAGACTGAACACTCGAATTTTCTGGATCAACAACTAGCACTTGTCCATTTTTTGAAACTTCAAGACTATTTTCACAATTTGACAGTACACACGGATGTTCAAGAGCGGCACAATTAACAATGTGATTATTTAATGCAAGTTTTGCTGCTTCAGTAGCTCCAGACGTAAAAATAATTTCAGAGCTTCCGGCACCAAAAGCGTCAGAAATTTGCTCTCTCGCTTTTTCAACCACTGACTTAGCCGCACGGCCTTCGGCATGAATCGAGGAAGGATTTCCAAGCTCATTCATAACCTTTATCATAGCGGTTTTAGCCTCTTGCTTTAAAGGCGCAGTTGCATTCCAATCAAAATAAGCTCTGTAATTCAAGGTAGGTCCAATTTTTTTATTAGTTAAACTACAAGTGTTTCACGATAGTACCGCACTATGAGAGGCTTTAACTTTGCAAAATATTTAAGCTGCATCCACAACCTCAAGCAAATTAGGAACTGCTGGACATGGAGAAAGTTGATTATCAATTACGTCAGATAATCTCGTTTGATGCAGATAAACATATACATGTGCAGACAAACCCTCCCAGAGCCTGTTCGTTAACGATTGTTCTTTACTACATCCAGTAACTGGAGAAGCACCAGCTCCCTTTGTTAACGCATCCATGGTTTCATCAACCGCTGTTAAGATATCAGCAATACGAATTGAGTCTGCAGATCGATTTAATGTATAACCACCGCCTGGCCCTCTTATTGATTTTACGATTCCACTACGACGCAATTTCACAAACAGTTGTTCCAGATACGGCAGTGATATATTTTGCCTTTTTGAAATCTCTGATAAGGTTGAAACATCGCTGTTCTTGGGATTAGCAAGATCAGACAGAGCAATCATGGCATAACGACCCTTTGTGCTAAGTTTCATGTACAATTTCACCCTTTGAGTTGACGTTGGCAATACAACGCCTTAACTGCTAATGTGGTTATTTACTAACCTCTAGTTTAGAAACATTCTAGATTGTATATTTGTTCCAGTCAATGAACACATATTACAATTTAATTAAAAGCGTAGGATTAAAATATGCCCGAAATCTTGTTTACTGGTCCAGAAGGTCGATTAGAAGGACGCTATCACCCCCAACGTGAAAAAGATGCGCCGATTGCTTTGGTATTGCATCCGCATCCTCAATTTGGTGGGACGATGAACAATCGGGTCGTTTATAATCTACACTATTGTTTTTATAAAATGGGCTTTAATGTTATGCGCTTTAACTTTCGTGGCGTAGGTCGCAGCCAAGGAGAGTTTGATCAAGGGGTTGGTGAGCTATCTGATGCAGCAGCAGCCCTTGATTATCTTCAAATGCACAACCCAAATACCAAACATTGTTGGGTCGTGGGCTTCTCATTTGGCGCATGGATTGGAATGCAACTTCTTATGAGACGACCCGAAATATCTGGCTTCATCTCTGTGTCTCCTCCAGCTAATATGTATGATTTCAGTTTTCTTGCTCCGTGCCCTTCGTCCGGCTTAATAATTAATGGATCGAGCGATAGAGTGGCACCACCAGATGACGTACTTGGCTTGGCGGAAAAACTACATGAGCAAAAAGGCATTACAATCACACAAGAAGTTGTTGAAGGCGCAGATCATTTTTTCCAAAATTCACATATGGATACCCTACTTGGTACTGTAGAAAGCTACGTTAAACAAAGATTAACTGAAACCACAAGATGATAAGTTAAACAAACGAATCCGGCTCAGACTCTTTCTTTATTCTTACAAAATCAAGCAACTGCTCTTCAATTGCCATGTCAATTGAAGGTTTTTCATAATTTGACAATTGCTTTTTCACACGGGCTGATGCAAGCGCCATTGTGTCATGAGCGCCCTCCTCTAGCCAGGTTTCAAAAGGCTTGTAATCTAAAACCTCAGAGCGCCAGAATGCGTCTTTAAAATTTGCCTGAGTGTGTTCACAACCTAAATAATGCCCACCAGGTCCCACCTCCCTTATTGCGCTTAAACCTTGGCCATTCTCACTCATGTCTATACCACTCGCTAAAGAATGAAGAATACCTAGCTGATCTGCATCCATGACAAATTTCTCATAAGAAGAAACCAAACCGCCCTCTAGCCATCCACATGCATGTAACATAAAATTAACACCACCTAATAACGCAGCGTTTAAAGTATTCGCCGTTTCGTAAGCTGCCTGAGCATCTGGAAGCTTGGAACCACATAAGCCACCACCAGAACGATAAGGCAAATTAAGCCGCCGCGCTAATTGCCCAGCACCTTGCAATATTTTAGTTGCCTCTGGAGTTCCAAAAGTAGGAGCACCAGAATTCATATCTATAGATGTTACGAACGCGCCAAAGATTACTGGGGCACCAGGTCGAATTATCTGATTGTAAGAAACACCAGCGAGCACTTCTGCTAAAACTTGGGTGAGCGTACCCGCCACAGATACTGGAGCCATTGCACCACCTACAATAAATGGTGAAATAATACACGCCTGATTGTGCTTAGCAAAATTCTCCATTGCTCCAATCATTATTGAATCAAATGTCATTGGAGAGTTAATATTAATGAGGCTTGTCATGACAGTATTTTCTTCCACAAAGTCACTACCAAACAAAATTTTTGACATTTCCACACTGTCTAATGCTCGACTAGGCTCTGTTACTGACCCCATAAATGGCTTATCTGTCAAAGTCATGTGCGCCAATAACATATCTAAATGTCTCTTGTTGACGGCGACATCGGTAGGTTCACAAACGGTACCCCCAGAATGGTGAAGCCATTTAGACATATATCCTAATTTCACAAAATTATTAAAATCTTCTATCGTAGCATAACGACGCCCACCTTCCATATCCCTAACAAATGGCGGACCATAAACTGGAGCTAGCACCAGAGAGTTACCACCTATACGAACGTTTTTTTCTGGATTTCTTGCGTGTTGAATGTATTCAGAAGGGGCGGATTTAATTAGCTTTCGGGCTAGACCCCTTGGAATACGAACTCTTTCTGAGTCAAAATCAACATCTGCCCCAACTTCTTCCCATCTCTTTAACGCATCAGGATTATCAACAAAATTAACACCTATTTCCTCGAGTATTAACTCAGCGTTACTCTCAATTATTTGAAGAGCTTCTTCATTCAAAATCTCAAAATTTGGTATATTTCGTTCTATATACTTAGCTGTCTCAATTACTACAGCAGTTCTCTCTGCACGTCTGGCAGCACCACCGCCACGACCACGCCGTCTTCCAGATTCTTGAGACATTTTATTATTCCTTACTTGAAACCCAATAGTGAATTATCATTTATAATATGAAATTCAAGTAGCACAATTGATCAAAAACACCCGTATGTTTTCGCCAATTTTGAGCATAAAACGACATGTATAGTCGTAAAATTATAATAAACTATTTAATTTCCTTGAATATTTATAACCTTATGAGTAGCTGACTAACATGGAACAATTTCAATATCAAAAACTCTTAATCATTGATTTTGGGTCTCAGGTTACCCAGCTCATAGCCCGGCGATTAAGAGAGTTAAACATCTACTGTGAAATCCATCCATTCCAAGTTGTAACCAAAATATTCTTACAAAAACTCTCACCTAAAGCTATTATTTTATCTGGAGGACCTGCATCGGTTATAGATCAAAATCCACCTCGCCCCCCAAAAGAAATATTTGAGTTAAACTTGCCAATTTTAGGTATTTGTTATGGACAACAAATTATGATGGATATGCTCGGTGGTAAAGTTGAACGTGGGCAAGGAACCTCTGAATTTGGAAAAGCATATGTTTCATCATCACAAGATAACTCCACAATCCTCAAAAATTGGGCTCAAGAAGAACAGGTCTGGATGTCACATGGAGATCACGTTAGCAAAGTAGCGCCAGGTTTCAGCGTACTCGGCACCTCCCCTAATGCACCATTTGCTGTCGTCGGAGATCAAATTAGAAACTTTTTTGGTGTACAGTTTCATCCAGAGGTTCATCACACACCCAAAGGAGGAAAGTTATTATATAACTTTACAAAATTAGCTGGCTTTAAGGGTGATTGGTCGATGGAAGCCTTTCGTGAGAAGGCAATAAATCACATCCGTAATACTGTCGGTAAAAAGAAAGTAATCTGTGGTCTGTCGGGTGGAGTAGACAGCTCTGTAACAGCTGTATTATTGCATCAAGCAATCGGGGACCAATTAACTTGCGTCTTTGTCGATAATGGCCTTCTTAGAAAAAACGAAGCAGCAGAAGTTATCAAAATGTTCAAAGATAATTATAGTATCCCCTTAATTCATGCAAATGAACAAGATTTGTTTCTTAGCGCCTTAAAAAACGAAACTGATCCAGAAAAAAAACGCAAGATTATAGGAACACTGTTTATTGAAGTATTTCAAAAACATGCCTCGACTATTAATGGAGCAGAGTTTTTGGCTCAAGGAACTCTTTACCCGGATGTTATTGAGTCAGTTTCTTTCAGCGGCGGCCCATCTGTAACAATAAAATCGCATCATAATGTTGGTGGATTACCAGAAAAAATGGGATTAAAACTGATCGAACCTTTACGTGAATTGTTTAAAGATGAAGTAAGAGCTTTAGGCATTGAGTTAGGGCTACCTTCATCATTCATCAGCAGACATCCTTTTCCAGGACCAGGATTGGCAATTCGTTGCCCTGGAGAAATAACACAGGAAAAATTAGAGATTTTGCGTGATGCGGATGCTATCTTTATAGATCAAATTAGAAAACATGGCCTTTATGATGAAATTTGGCAGGCTTTTGTAGCGATTCTTCCCGTTAAAACCGTTGGAGTTATGGGAGACGGACGGAGCTACGATTATGCCTGCACTTTAAGAGCAGTAACTTCAGTAGACGGCATGACAGCCGATTATTACCCATTTAAACATGATTTTCTCAGTGAGACTGCAACTCGAATAATTAACGAAGTTGATGGAATAAATAGGGCCACTTATGATATTACATCTAAACCGCCAGGCACAATTGAGTGGGAATAATATTAACATTAGCTTAAGAGAATTCATCAATCTAAGTAAATTAAGATTTCAAGGTAAAATATCAAATGGACTTTTTAGATATTTCATTAATTTTTTCAATCTTATCATGTAGTTTAGTTACTGGCTTTATTTTTACATATGCGATTGTCGTGCTACCTGGCTTTTCCAAGTTAGACGATAAAGAATATATAAGAGCGTTTCAGGTTACAGATGAGGTAATTCAAAATAATCAACCACTTTTTATGCTAACATGGATAGGCTCAATTCTCTCAGTATTAGGGGCTATTTTAGCTTCGATATTAAGTCCTGATTTGGGTGAAACCTGGTTTATTGTTCTTATTGGTGTTGTATATCTAGTTGGTGTGCAAGGTATAACAATAACAATTCACCTACCTATCAATAACCATATAAAAGATTTAAATTTAGACGAATTAGACAATCAAACCTTAATGAAAGAGCGTTTAAAATTGGAAACAAAATGGAACTACTTTAACAATATCCGTACAGGCGCCGGTTTGTTTGTCATCATGTCATTGCTCTTAGTATTAACCGTTCGTTAACCTAAAATAGACATAATATGAATAACTTACCAAGTAATTTGAATATCAGTATTTAAGATATAAATTTTGCTTTAATGATTGGATGGGGAAAATTGAAACTTAAGATTTGGATTATTTTTGTCACACTCTTAATTTCATTATTGAGCAAAATTACTAGCGCCAATGAAGTTAATTACAAAACTAAACGTGTTCCAGCTGAATGGGAAACTCACGAAGCAACTTGGATGCAATGGCCAGGTTATTGGGAAAAAGATTATGAAATAACATTTGCAAAGATAGCTGATATTATTTCTAGATACGAAAAACTTCATATTCTATACAATACAGCTAAGGTTCATGGAAATGCCCAAAGGGCTTTGAAAGAAATCGGAGCAGATCCACAACATAAAAATATTCATTGGCATAAAGTACCTTACAACAGTGCTTGGATGAGAGATAACGGCCCTGTCTATATTTTAGATAAAAATGAGTTAAGGATTCAAAATTGGGGTTTTAATGCATGGGGTGGTGCGTTTGGATCAGATATTCCTTTTGATTTGGATAACGCAGTCCCAAAAAAAGTTGGCAAAATACTTAATATGCCTGTGGATCATATAGATATAGTGCATGAACGAGGTAATTTAGAATTTAATGGATCCAATACAGTAATACTAAATTGGAGTACTATTGGTGATCCCAATCGAAATTTGAATTATAATAAGAAACAAGCAGAACATGACTTGAAAAAAAACTTCGGAGTAACAAAGGTTATCTTTATTGAAGGTATCCCAGATGGTGATCTTACTAAAGGACACATTGATGGTATCGCAAGGTTTATAGACGCACGAACGGTTGTTGTAGTTCAGTGTACATCTCACTCATCGTGTAGGACAGACAGTAAAGATGCTAAGATTTATGATAAGGCGGCAAGAAAAATTGAGGCTGCTGGGTTTAATGTAATAAGAGAGCCTATTGAGGGTTTCGTTAAATATAAAAGTAAAATATTTGATACTAATTATATGAACTGGCTGGTAGGAAACGGATTCGTAATCATACCAGGCTTTGGAAATCTCCAAACTGATGCCCAAGCAAAAAAACGTTTAAAGAGTTATTTTCCTAATCGTGATGTATATCTAATTGAAATGTTAAGCTCTTGGGCTGCTGGAGGTGGCGTGCATTGCCATACAAACGATCAACCTGCCCTATCAATAACCAAATAAAAGATTACATTTTTTAAAAATTTGCGGCAATATTATATCAAGGTGATTTGTAACCAATTATAAAAAATATAAGTAATATTAAGTGAAACTGATTAGGAAAAATTTTTTATGAATTCAACTGACAAAAATGAACGAATTGAACAAGGATCATCTGACTTTAAAGAAGTTTTAGACGCTCAGGCAAATACTAAAGGCAAGACATACTCGGACTTTTTAAAACTAGATGAACTCCTTGCTCTTCAGCCAGGACTCGAAGATAACTCAGAGTCGTTATTATTCTTCACGCTCCACCAAACCAAAGAGCTTTGGATGCGAGTAATGTACGTCGAAACTTTAAATGCGCGAGACAATCTATTTGAAGGTAAAGTTGGTCCAGCACTTAAAATACTTGCGCGCATACGCTCAATTCAACAAATCATGATTGAAAGTTGGTCTGGGCTTGCAACGATGACACCCGTCGATTATTTGTCTTTCCGTGATAAATTAGGAAGTTCCTCAGGGTTTCAATCTCCTGGCTATCGAAAACTTGAGTTCATTCTAGGTCAAAAAGAAAAACGCTTTCTAATACCTCACAAAAAATCCCCGCATCATCATTCTGAATTGAAAGAGATACTTAGCCAACCGAGCCTCTATGATAGTGCTTTACATTATTTAAACCGTGCCGGAATCTTAATCCCAAAAGATCGTTTAGAGCGCAATTGGGCGGAGGAATATACTTTCAGTCAAGGTGTATATGATGCGTGGAAAACAGTCTATGAAGATACTGAAACCTATTTTAATGAATATCATTTAGCCGAAGTATTGGTCGATATTGAATATGACTTTCAACTTTGGCGTTTCAAGCACTTTAAAACTGTTGAGCGAATTATAGGCAACAAAACCGGCACTGGTGGCTCATCAGGTGTCCAATATTTAAAATTAGCGATAGATCGTTACTTTTATCCAGAGCTCTGGGAGGTACGGGGTACTCTATAGACAAAATTGACTAGATTATTAATAACAATCGAATATTTTTAATGTTACTTTCAAAACAATTTCAACATATAACGTTTAGATGGACAGATTCCACAATTTAGATTTCTTGCGAGCCTTTGCGATGTTACTCGGTTTAGCCGTTCACGCTCCTTTAATATTTTACGAACCCACTATTTTGAGAGAATTTGGTATAAATGAAATGCCAGAAGCGGAGGAATGGATATGGATTCTACTCATCTTCATAACAAACTGGCGAATGCCACTATTCTTCCTTCTTTCTGGCTTCTTTTCCGTATTAATTATTCAAAAACGTGGAGTCACAAAATTCTTGTTAGATCGAACGGTTAGAATCGGTGTGACGTGTTTAATATTCTGTTTGATTTATGATTATGTAGATGGACGACTAGATTTTACATTGGGACATTTATGGTTTTTATTTTACCTCATAATTTTTGTTTTTGTATTTTCATTTATACAAAAATTCCAATTCGTGAAAAAAATACTCCAACAAACGATCACATCTTACAAATTTCTTGTATTAGCTATCCTTTTGATAATTACAGTACCTTTGGCAAGCGTTTTAAATTCAGGCTGGAATACATATTTATTATTAACGCCACCAGAAACTTTTTTTGAGTTAAAACTTGGAAACTTAGTCTACTATTTTTCATACTTCTTGATGGGCTCACTGCTTTATTCAAATCAAAATCTATTTACTAAGTTAGGACAAAATAAAACGTTACTCTCCTTAACTATTTTATCAATAGTGGCTTTTCTTTTTCAACTAATCGAGAGCGCTAATCCAACTGCAATTCATACATTATTAATAGGTATCAATACCTTATGTTGGGTTTTTCTTTTCTTGGGGATTGCGACAAAACTAATTAAATCAAGAAATATGCTTCTTGGATGGCTGGTCGAGCTATCTTATCCAATATATCTATTACATCTTTTACCTATTTTAATATTTAGCGTTGAATTGCACAAAGCGGGATATAGTCAAATAAATATTTTTATTCTTTCCATTATCTTTGGATTTGGAGTTAGTGTATCTCTTTATTATTTGCTCATTAAGTTTACGCCTTTAAACTGGTTAATAAATGGCTATAAAAAATCATTTTTTAAATTTAAGTTTGGCTAAAATATTAAAGAAAAACAAAATAAAATGATTTCATCATTTCGGTATATCAATAAGTTTACCACGAGGTATCTCTGATGACTTGTCATAGAAAGGTAATTCTACACATTCAGCAATATGCATATTTCCATCACGACACATTATTTCAATATTTTCGCCAAAATTTAATAAAGGTTTATCAAGAAGGACATAGCCAATTCCATGCTTTAAATAGGGAGATAACGCACCCGCAGTAACAACACCAATTTGCTTCCCATTTTTAGTTGCTTCACCGGATATTAACGGCTCACCTGAAAGACACTTGACACCATAATGCCGTAATTCGTGTGATGCAGTTGCAAGCGCTGATTTACCAATAAAATCTTCTTTTTCCATGTCAACAAAGCGACCGAGACCAACCTCAAATGGATTTGTGGTGTGATTAAAATCTGAACCTGCGTTTAAAATACCCGCTTCTATTCTTCTAATGTTCATCGCGTCCAATCCAAACATCTCCATGCCGTGCTGTCGTCCAGACTTGCTTAAATGATCCCACAAAGCTCGTGGATCATGGTGTGGTTCAGTATAAAACTCCCAACCAAGTTCATTCGTATATCCTGTTCTGCTTATAACAACCTCCTGTCCCCCAAATGATACTTTCGCGATGGCAAAATAACTAAAAGAGTCGGGCATACCGTGATCGCTAGCTTCACTTAAAATTTTTAACGAATTTGGACCTTGAACCTGAGATACAAAAACATTGGGGTCGGATATACTAATATTTAAATTTGAAGCATGTGCACGAGCCCAGCTATAAAAATCCCCATCCGCCTGCACATACCAAAATTTATTCTTGTTCAAACGAAGTACTATACCATCTACAATCAATCCCCCATCCTCATAACAAGCTAAACCATATCCACAACGCATTTCCTTCAGTTTTGAAAAGTCTTTCGTGAATAATTTATTAAGTAATTTTTCTGCATCTGGCCCTTCAAATTGAATTGGCAGCTCTCCAGTATGCAAGACAGCAGCTTGACGCCGTAATCGCCAGTAACCTTCTTCGGTACTGTGGTCGTCAAAATATACCGCCATTTGACGCCTGTTATATAAACAGTAATGTGCTCCTTTTGGACGTTCAATTTCAAAGTAAGAATGCCGTGTTTGGGAATAATCCCAACCAGACCCCTCCCTAGTTGTTATAAGATCTCTAGACAAATGATCACTCGATCGCATTTACCGACTCCTTTAAATCACTATTCAGCTACAACTTTTCTTTAAGAGCTTCAAAAACCATGCGTTGAAAATGATGAACAGCATGTTCAGATAGCTCAGTTTTGCCATCGTCAACTATAAATCTTCCTTGATTATAAGCTTTTGATTTTAATCCGCGTTGCACGCTCTCACAAATTGCAATATCCTCAGGTTGTAGTACATCTTTTTGATAAGCAGCAGCTTCTGCAAGTTGAGGGGTTAACACTCCTCCCAATGTGAACCAGTCTTGAAACTCGATAGTTCGTTGCTCACTTTCGGGATTCATTTGCAAAACAGAGAGATTAGGTTCTCCTGGATAAATCCAAATTGTAAAATTAGGCCAAACAAAAAAACCAGCATATCCAAAATCAACTTCTCCAGGGTTAAAACTATACGCATTAGAATTTGTAGTTCGCGGTGCTGAAGCACACTGTGAAGAATAACGTTTATGAGTGATAGTGCGATATGAATCCATATCAACAAGATCAACAAAATCTTTATGCGCTGGGGCACAATGATAACATTCGAGAAAATTATCTATAAGAATCTTCCAATTGCAAGCAACATCAAATTTATCACGCTGAGCAAACTCTAAACTATCTACAGAAGGCAGATAGTACCGTATCTCATCTTCTAAACCTTGGAATTGCTTTTTGAAAGGAATAGCCTTTTCGTCGAGATTAATCATAATTAAACCACAAAAAATCTCTAAAGAAACCTCCTTTAATGAGAAATCACATTTATTAAAATTAGTCACATTTTCCGAATTACGTGCAGAGATTAAATTTCCAGAAAAATCAAAGGCCCACGCATGATAAGGGCAAGTAATAACATTCCTCTTACCAGCACCTTCTAATAATTCATGCCCCCTATGAGCGCAAACATTGTAAAAAGCTCTGATTTGATCATCCTGTCCTTTAGCAACAAAAATATTTTGATCGTGAATAGTTGTTGTAAAAAAAGATCTCTGTTCGTTAACTTGAGATACGTGTCCTGCATAATGCCATGATTTATAAAAAACGGCGTTCTTCTCCAGTTCATACAAATCATGATTTATGTAAAATCGAGCTGGCAAAGTGTAAGAATTACTAGGGTCGTTCGTAAAAGGTTCGTCTGTATCCCAAGATTTCAAGAGATCATTGTCTTTTATCATCCATCAACTCCTTGACAATCAATATTACCTAAATCAGTTTAAAATTAGTTAAAGTTTCTGTAAAGTTATCATTTTTTACCCTTTTGAAAAAGTTATACTTATGCAAAAAATGAAATCACTGTTTCCTAATATGGATGCTCTTATTGTATTTGAAGCAGCCGCAAGGCTATCAAGTTTTTCACAAGCGGCTAAAGAATTGAATGTAACTGCACCAGCTGTAAGTCAACAAATAAAAGGACTTGAGCAAGCTTTAAAAGTCCAGCTATTCAAACGTGGTCATCGCTCAGTTGAACTTACTCCATCTGGAAAAGAATTTAAAAACAGCGTCTCGGCCGCCCTACAACATCTATCAAATGCCGCCTCAATTATTTCAGATCATTCGAATTTCAAGAAAATTAAAATTGTGGCCGATACCTCGATTGCCGAATTTTGGTTGATGTCAAGACTTGAAAGCCTCAAGCATGAA
>Ga0315331_10001287_pt1 | contig 18639 bp, 10 predicted proteins | sample M160m34915metaG_FD_203456 | JGI IMG/M metagenome (GOLD analysis project Ga0315331, IMG submission 203456) | Ammonia-oxidizing marine archaeal communities from Monterey Bay, California, United States - M1 60m 34915 | ecosystem: Environmental > Aquatic > Marine > Intertidal zone | place: USA...
GGTCCAGCTAGACTCCGGTCCCGTCAATGTCGTCAATGAGAACAAACTGAGCTCTTTTAGGATCAAACGCAAAAACCTCGCCGGTTTCAAATTTGTAGACCCACCCGTGAAGGCTGAGGTCGCCGCCTTCGACTGCGGTGGCGACCGAAGGATGAGTCTTCAGGTTCTCCAGCTGTACCAGAACGTTTTCTTCGACGGTCCGCGTCAGCCGGTCCGCCGGGTCTGTTATTTGTGCGTGTTTTTCTTTAACGTTGTGTCGAGTGGTTTCTGCATGCTGCAGATAAGTTCTGACGGCAGGCAGGTTTTTCAGGCTGTCGGGCGCCAGCAGGCCACTCATGGCGCCACAGTGAGAATGCCCGCAAACCACGATGTTTCTAATCTTCAGTGCACTTATCGCATACTCAATTGTCGCCGCTTCACCACCTGTGATAGACCCATATGGCGGAACGATGTTGCCAGCCGTTCGTAGAATAAATAGTTCGCCGGGCTTCGTCTGCGTCAGCAGATTGGGATCAACGCGGGAATCAGAACAGGTGATAAACAGAGCCAGTGGGTTCTGTCCGGCAGCAAGTCCCTCAAAAAGTTGTTCGTCCTTTCGGAACGAGTTGCGTTGAAAACTATGAATTCCGTCTACGAGTTTTTTCATGGCCATATGATTCCTGATTTTGATGAAGGAAAGGCTGTCTGCAGGTGCAACAGCGGACGATTTGATGCTCAACGGCCGGGTAGACGATCAGGTTCACGTGGCAAATGCCTCGGGGCACACAGACCGTCCATCGAAGATGTCAGTGTGGGTTCGGCCGTGGAGCCTCCGCAGTTTATCAGAATCTCGGACAGAGCTGCACTCATGGCTTCCAAGATTCAGTATGCGCTGAGTCCTTATCTGTCACCGAATCCGGTATATGCATTGCTTTGATTTACGGTCTCCTTCATGCCGGTCGAAGCTGCGTCAGGATGCACGCCCCGACACTCAGGGGACTTGTTGGATCAACAGGAAAAGTCCTTTGCATTTCACACAAGTCTGCTCAGGTTCATCGGTGCTCAGATGCTATGCGTACGCGAAATTAAACAGGGTTTGTGCAGTGCCACCGAGGATTCTTGATCGGTCATCATCAGACAGATGCGAGAGTGCGTCTGCCACCTGTTGGCGATAGTTCCGGTACGAATCACCAGTCGCCTGAGAGTTGAAGCCGCCACCATAGATGATGCGATCGGCTCCAAAAACGTTTGTCAGCTTGTGAATAACCGGGCCCGCGTCTCTATGAGGATAGCGATTCTGATCCGGCAGCGACGAGATCTTCATTACCGTGTTGCGAAATCTCGACCAGCGAACAACGACATCGTGTTCTCGAATTGTTCCCTGCATCGGCCTCCCAAGATGGTCGATGATGACTTTGGTATCTGAGAATTCACGTATCAGCGGTTCAAAGCCGGCTGCGTAACGAGGTTCGAAATGCAGCTGAATAGCAAGGCCCAGATCGGTCGCCGTGGCCCACAGGTGTCGGAGTTCCTTTGTGCCGAACGGAGGCAGTCGTCCGGGGGCATAGGCGTGCACTCGGGCTGCTATAATCCGGTCCGGGTTCTGACGAACAAGCGTCGCCATGCGATCCACCGATCCGGGACGGTCGGAAAAGAACAGACACGTTCCCTTCAGGCGACTGCCACCGATACGCAGGCAGTGTTCCAGATAGGTGTGGTCGTCCTGATACGGTTCAGGGTGGACGACTACCGCAAAGTCGACGCCCGCACTGTCCATGGACCTGATCAGATGCTCAGGAGTGGCCTTTGCCTCCGGGCGATATGGTGCTGCCGAGTGATAGGGAAACCTGGGATCCAGTCCCCCGAAGCAATGTAGATGGGTATCAACTACAACCGCCGTGTTCTGTTCGTCTGCGATTGACGCTTCGGACACGAGAGCAGCTGGCAAGGGTAACGCCCCGGCGGTGCAGCGGATCATCTGTCGACGTGTCAAATCCGTCATTTACAATTTCCCCAACAGGTGAATCCGATCGTGTGACAAACGACGTGGTCAGCCTGCCTGGCATCATCCACCCGGCTGTTAAAGCACGTCATCGTGAAGACTGCACGAACAATGTAACGACGCCGATGGATGTTGTCTTCCGGCAGAGCCATATAGAAGACACTGACCAGGCAACATCGACTATCTCTGTGGACTCCGGCTGCTTCTGGAGCGGACAGAATCAGACGCTGTGTTGGTACCTGTGGACGACACTTTAGGGTATTCTTAACCATGAGGATTTCACGACTTGTGAAGTATTCGAGTCTGAACGTTCGCCCCGTCTGAAAGTCATGTCAATGCGCAGCTGGCAACCGGCCGTGAGCCAATCGTTGGTGATGGCGTTTCTTATTGCAGTGTTTACTGACGCTATTGTGTTCTGCGCTGATGAACCGGCGCAGCCTGTGGGTTTCAAACGGGCAGGCATAGTCAAGGCCTGGAATACCTATAAACACAAGCTGACGTTCGGCAAGGGGCAGACACTGGCATTGGTAGATGACGGCTGCAAATTGTCGATGCCGGAATGGTCACAATCGGACGGAGATCAGCCGAAAGTGCTTGTGACGTACGACAGCGTTGATGGAGATGACGACCCGAAACATGAAGGCCGTGGATATCACGGATCTACGATCGGGATTCCGTCCTCCTTGAACTATGGTGGCAAACGAGGGGTGGCCTACAACGACCAGGTGGCTGTCATCAGAGCACTGGAGTGCTGTCACTGCAACGTTTCTGACGGTATGACAGTCGCGGCGGCACTGCAGTGGATCATCGAAAACCACGAGAGATACAGAATCACGACAGTGAATCTGGCGCCTGTAGACGACAAAGCACATGATTCGCCGGTCGCCACGGACATTGACGAGAAGCTGGCAGTACTGCGTGAACTCGGCATTTGGGTCAGCGCCCCGGCGGGCAATCACAATTTCACGGAAGGCATCTCGTGGCCCGCGTGTCAGCCCAACTGTTTCGCCATTGGAGCGGTGCGTCCGGAAGTTGACGAAGTCTATCTGGATCGCCACGCCAAAGTCGAACTTCTGGTCCCGGCAGCGGCGACGTCTTCGTCAAATGCGATTGCCTGCGGTGCAGCAATCGTTCTACGTGAGGCGATTGAGGAGACTCAGTATGACTGGAAACAGGACGCACCCAATATTGCTGCTGCCATGATGGCGATCATGCAGAAGACGGGCGCTGCCGTGACAGATGACGCAACCGGCGCTACTTATCGAAGATTGGATCTGGCCGCCGCCCTCGCACACGTATTCACTGCGGCACCCACATTGAATGCGATTAAGTTCAGTGAACACCTGATTGCGAAGGATTATGCCTATGCCTATGGAATTGCGGCGGCGGATGTTGATGACGACGGGGACTTGGATTTGACAAGTGCTGACTACACTCCGCATAACATGCTGTATCTGTTCGAAAACGACAGCCACGGAAGATTCGAGCGACATATCATACAAAAGGAAGACCCGGAACGTCTGGAACGCCACGCGGTCGGCGATGTTGACGGTGATGGCGATCTGGACGTCGTTATTGTGAAAAATCTGCGGGGGCATCTGTTGTGGTTCGAAAACAGCGGCACGCCGATCGACGGCAGACTTTGGCAGCGGCATGTGATCACAGCCGATCTTCCCGGCGCCTACGACGTCGCACTGGCCGACTTCGACAGAGACGGTGATCTGGATGTTGCGGCATCCAGTTGGTTGCTGGGGAACCAATTCGCATGGTTCGAGAATGACGGATCACCCGCGGGCGACGACTGGCAAAAGCACATGATCGAAAAGGACGTCGCAGAGACTCGCACGATGCGTGCAGCCGATTTCGATGGTGATGGCGATCAGGATTTACTGGGGACAGGCCGCAGATCGCACCAGGTGATCTGGTATGAGAATCATCACGACGGGAAGTCGGTCACATGGAAGAAACACTTCGTCGACGACAAGTCTCGGTGTCCGGCGCATGGCAACCCGGCAGATATGGACGGCGACGGTGACATGGACATTGTGATGGCACTCGGCTTCTACTACAGACCGGGTTCCGGTCTGCCAGATGCATCGCTGCAGCGCGATGAGAATCAGGTCGTCTGGTATGAGAATAACGGTAAACCAGGCTCCGGCCTGTGGACCAAGCACATCATCGGTCCGCGTTTCGATGATGCCTTCGAGGCCGTCGCCGCGGACCTTGATGGCGACGGCGACGTCGACGTCGTGGCCACATCGTGGAGGAATCCCGGTCGCGTCGTTTGGTTCGAAAACGACGGAGATCCCACGGGACCGTGGACGCGTCATATGTTGAAAAACAACTGGCGCAGCGCGAATCAGGTGATCATCGCAGACCTGAACGGCGATGGCAGACCGGACATCGCCGCTTGTGCCGAGCACGGCAGCTACGAACTGCGCTGGTGGCGGAACGACGGCAGAAACAGCGTTGCTGACTCAGTGGCGGAGTAACTCCGTCTACTGATTTGGATGTGAAGTCAAATCCGGGCGGGGTGCATGCGGATAGTCGACTGGCCGATACTGGATCTTCAACTCGGGAGTCATCAGCTTCTGTTGATGCTGGTCAAGCGAGGTGAGTGCTCGATCCAGAATACCACTGGTTAGCAGCGTTCGCTCAACAGGGTACGTCGGGTGGCCAGTGTGCATCATCCGTTCGATGCCCTTTAACAGCCATGCAAAATGAGGGTGACGTGGCTCTGTGCGTTCATCGAAACGCGTGCCCATTATTTCATTCTTCCCGTTCAGCTTCAGGGCGACAGACGTTCCTCTGGCATACCCAGGCAGCATAAAAACGGCACCGAGCAACCCATCAGCATACTGAAACAGAAACAACGTTGAATTGCTGCTTTGCCGTACATCACCGGCATTATGAGGCACCTGAGCCAACGCCGCGTCGAAGACGTCCTGCCGAATGACCCCGTCGTTCAGAACTTTCCACATCGCCTTGCCCTGCAGGCACTGCACCCACTGTACGCCGCGCTCGGCGTTCCGTCGGCGTTCGACGTGGCATTGAAAGAACTCGAGGGCGTGACTGCCGTAAATGTCGAGCCCGGAGTAGCCGATCCCGACTGCCGATTCGATTTCGCAGTTGAGTGGAACTTCAATCTCCGGCTTTCGATAGCCAACTGTCATGGACGAGCCAGCCATGAACGGCACATTCATCTGCTTCGCTCGATCGTACATCCACTTGGCGTCCGACCAGGCGGGACCCAGATGTTTATCGTTGAACACCGGAACGACCTTGTCATATTTCCTGAACGTGTCCGTAATGGCCTCAAAGAAGCGACGACGTGGGTAAAGGTGCTGGCCTTTGCTGTTATACGGATATGTACCGTGCTCGCCGATACTGATCACTCCGTCAACCGGAATGTTGTTGCCACCAACCGTGACTGCCTGCTCGATGGTCTTGAAGATCGGCACGCCGTATTTTTCTGCCATCGCGCGAGCCATGTCGCGGTCCGTAAATTGTTCGACATACATCGACGACAGCTTCAGAGCCGGCCCTGGGCCACCCTTCTGTTCCCAGCCTTCCAGAATCTTGCCGATCAGCACGTCGGCATGCAGGCCGCGTTCGTACGCTGTAATCACAGCCGCGACATATTTTGGTTTCACGGGCTGCGCTTCGTTGGCGACCGTTGCCCAGGGCATGCCACTCCACACAGCGGCTGATGCAGTGTGAGCCAGCCAGGATCGACGAGTAATGTCAGTTGTCCTGCTCATGTTTGTCCTTCAGAAGGATTGACGTCCGGCACGGTGCGGGTCACTTCAGTGAACTGAGATACGCCACCAGGTCCGCCACCTGTTGCACAGTCATGTCACGGACCAGCAGGTCCGGCATCAATGACTGACGCTGAGGGACCAGCTGTTCAATTTCCTCCGCGGGAATGCGTCGGGATTTGTCCTGGGCATCTTTGAGCACAACCTCTTCATCGTTCTTTTCCACCAGAAGTCCGGTGAACAGGCGGCCTTTGGTCGTTTCTGCCAGATAGGTAACATACTTCGGGTCGATTCGTTTGGATGGTTCCAGAATGCTTTCCAGCAGTTGAGCGGGAGTTAGTTTCTTTCCAATCGTTGTCAGATCCGGCCCAATCTCTTTACCTTCCTTTTGGATGCGGTGGCAGTTCTTACAGGCCACACCGTTGGTATTAAAGAACACCTGCCTGCCGCGTGCCGAGTCGCCCCCTACTGCCAGAATCTGATCTGCGTGAACGGCGCTGCCCAATCGTTTGATCCGGTCCTCGGGGGGCAGGAATCGTTCAAACAGATCGCGGATGCTGATGTCGTTGTGACGCACAGCTGCCGCAACTGACTTTGCCATCACGGATTTCGACAGTTCCTGGGTGTCAACGGCATGCAGCAGCCGAATGGCGCCAGTAGTCGACGACAGCAGATGGTCCACGATGGCGGCCTGTTCAATCGTGGAGTCCGTCACATGCAGGCGAGTCAGGGCGGCCATCTCAGCCTTCTGCAGCTTGGTGATAGACGCATCTGCGGTGGAATCCGAATCTTTTTCCTGAGGCAGTTGGCCCAGCCACTCGCGCAGCAACCTGACCCCGGCAAGGTCGACTTCTGTAGACCCAATACGGGGCATGCGTCCGCTGCCCAGTTTGGACATTCGATACAGTAATACGGACCGAACCGGATCGCCCGGGGCAATCACCTGTGCTGAGTGGATACCGAATGTGCCCTGCGTCGGGCGAGTGTTGAGCATGTTTGTCTTGTCGAGTTCCAGGTCAAACTGCATGTGCGACAGCACGGCGCCTCCGGCGTGCAGACGATGGCAGTGAGCACAGTTTGTATGCAGGTACGCTCGGGCGCGATCCTTGAGTGCCGCGCTCGCGTCGTAAGGACTGGCCAGAGATGGCTGTTTCGACGCGTCCACTGGTTTTTCGACCAGCCCGATGTGGGCGAATGTGCCCAGCTGTGAAGCCGCATTGCCGCTGTAGTTGTGGCGTCTGGCCAGTTGAGGTGTATTAAACGCCAGTGCCGGCCCGGACCATCTGTTGTGGCATCGCTGGCATTCGGCCCGGCCGGAGAAGTGCCATGTCTGTTGTCGCACTCCGTGCAGCGCCGTTGAGTCCTGGACTTCAAACGTACTCTCCGCGCCGGATGCGTCGACAAGTGTCGCATCCGTCTGCTGGTCATTCCACTGATATGTGTACGGCATCCACTCGACGCCATCGAAATGCAGAATCTGAGTCTCAATGCGACGACGCGTGCTGGGATCGTCTTGCTGCATGTCCAGTGACAACGTCTTTACAAGCACCGATCCTTCCGGAAACGTCCACGCTGTGCCTTCGGCCTTGATCGACAACTCGTTCGGCACGGCCACGAATCGTTCGGCGACGGCATGATCAGCCCAGGGCTCTGCGTTGATCGAGTAGGGAATCACTCCGGGAGCAGGGGTGCGATCGGTGATTGACGAAAACAGACCACTATCACTCAGATTGCGTGGAAAGGTGCTCGCCTCTCCCTGTCGGGGATTGGGTACGAGTTGGTGAATCGATCCGTCAGTATGATCCAGCAGCAGCAGCTCGCCATCGTGCAGCTCACCAAAACCAACGACTCGGTGAGTGGTATCTGCCAGTTCCCGGTGGTCCACAACTTTGCCATTCTCGTACCGGAAGCCCCAGAATTTCCCGGTGTCGTAGTCACTGTAAATATGAGTTCCGTAGAGTTCCTTCACTCGCGTGCCGTAGTAGGTGGCTCCTTCGGTGATGGACGAAGACTCGGAATGTCGATGGTCGATTGTCGGAGGCAGCACAGGAGTCGGTCCGCGAGGCCACTCCGGATGGGTGGAGGCTCGGCCTTCCATGACGGCCCAGCCGTAGTTGCCGCCGCGTTCGATGCGATACAGCATTTCCCAAAGTTCCCAGCCCACATCCCCAACCCACAGGTCACCCGTCTTGCGATCGAAACTCATTCTCCACGGATTGCGCAGTCCATAGGCCCAGATTTCACCTCGGGCCCCATCGATGTCCACGAATGGATTGTCCTCCGGAATGCGATAGTTGACCTCGCCGTCAGCGTGATCGACGTCGATGCGCAGTATGGACGACAGCAGGTCACCGATGTCCTGTCCGGTTTTATGGATGTCCGGCGGGTTGGCAGGACCGCCATCACCCGTTGAGATATAAAGGTGACCGTCCGGCCCGAACTTTAAACAGCATCCGTTGTGTCCGCCTGACAACCATGTGATGAGCGTTGTCTGGCTCCCGACGTCGATCGTCGGCGGATCTGTGTCAGACATTTGAAACCGTGCCACGTGTGTGCCATCGTCCAGGTTGGCTTCTTTGATATAGCAAACGTAGCAATAGCGATTGTTTTCGAACTTCGGATGGAACGCCAGCGCATACACCTGTTTCACGTCCGGGAGTTCTTTGGCGAAGTCGACAACCAGATCCGTTTCTGAAACTGCAGCATCGTTGGGGAACGAAACGATCTTTCCCGACTGTTCGACCACAAACAGGCGGTCACTGCCCGGTGCGGTAGTTATGTCCAGGCACTGATTGAATTTAAGCGCCGGAAACACCTGTTCTGTCACGAAAGGCAGGGGGGGCTCCGGCGATCCCGTGATCTTCGATGTCGTCCATGGAATTCGGGTCTCAATACCCACTTTGGGCGGATCCGCCATGCTGCAGCGTGACAGCCCAAAGCAGGTCGTGATAACCATCAGTGAGGCGATAAGTCCTTTGTGGTTGTCCATGGTGATGTTTTGACCAAGGTGTTGATGTGAGAATGTGGCATGGGGGCTGCAAATCGTGTTCATGTGCTGGTTCGCCATCATGGTTTCCAAAGCCTGTCGTGAACAGGTTACCCGGCCCGGCAATCGAAAGTCAAAGATACCGCAGCCGACTACGGCAGTGTGACGTCCCAGACCTTTGCGCGGCGTGACTTTCCTTCCGGCCCCTCGACCCTGAGTGTCACAACGAATTCGCCAGCCCTGGTGTAGTGATGGACGGGGTGTTGCTCCGTCGATGTGGTGCCATCGCCAAACTCCCAGTGCCATGACTCAATCGTTCCGAAGGACCGATCTCGAAAGGCGACAATGCGATCCTTTCTGCTGATAACGTGAAACGACCAGTCACCCTCAATCGGCTTGCGGAGACTTTCTTCGAGTGGCATCAGGCGGAATGCCACAAGGTCAGATGCGTTGCCATACATCGTCGTCTTGTGTGAAAGATTCCAAAACGCTGAATAGCGTTCTGCATTTTCGTCGTCGTAATCCAGCACGGCCCACGACATGCCAATCACTTTGTCATCTTCCAGAGTTGTCTGCACGGCTGCGGATCGTTCCGGCGGGGCGTGATCAAATGGTGTTATGAAAAACTCAAGTATCAGTTTGCCACTTTCACCGTGTTTGAAATCGTAGTTGTAAGCAGCGTTGGCGAACGGTAGATCCTTGATCCACGGCTGAGAGCCCCACACCATCGCCCAGTCTTTTCCTTTTGCGGGGGTGAAGACGTGATAATTCTGTGCGTGGATGCCGTGAAATTTGAAATGCGTCTCCAGCTTGTGTCGCAGTTTGATGTTGGGGTGCATCTGGCGAATCAGCGGGCCTCCGGATAAATCGCCGTCAATAACGACCTCAAAAATGTCGTTGTGAAGATCTTCGTGCATGAAGTCCCAGTAGTTGTCGCTCGCTTCGTACAGAAAATACAGATGGTTAAGTCCTGCCACCCAGCCCACTTTCACCTTTACGTCCAGATTCGCTTTGTCGCGTTTGTCGCCAATCCCGAACACCGTCTCCTGCAGCTGATCCATTCCAATGGCATAGGAATCGGGTACGAAAGACCAGTCATCCGAATTGCCGTCAATCCGCGGTATGCGGTCAGCAGGAAATTGAAAAATTTTAAACTCAACATCAGGCCGCGCGAGACCTGCCGGGGCCGCAATGGCATTCTGCTGGGCGTACACTGACCGTGAAACACTGATGGCGATGCAGATGTACAGGACCAATGCGATTCCACTGCGGGCAATTCTGTGCGTTGTCATAGCAAGTGCGGTATCTCGAAGGTATGTTTTGAATGTGTCGCCACTCGCTTGAATTCTGATAATTTGCCATGCACGTTTCCAGCCAGTACCGTTATTGTTGTGGTGGACGGCGTTGTTTAGACCGTTGGTAATGCGATGGCAATCCAATGAGAGGATCCCGATATGGAAGAATCAACACCATCACGACGTCAGTTTCTGAAGCATGCGGGTGCAACATCATCATTGGCAACAGCGGCATTAACATCAATGACACAGCTCCAGGGGCAGCCGGTCACGTCCGATGAGAGACAATCGTGCCTGGACTATCGTCGTTCGTTTATCTGCGGTACGTCCGATTTGAATTCGGTTCGTTTCTGGATCGAGAGCCGGACAACGATCACCGATACCGACACCGGCGAACATGCTGTTTTCTACCAGTGTGCTTCCTGCAAAAGCGAAAACACATTTGGTGAGTCAGATCTGTTTCTGGATGATAACTACGATTTTCTGCCGATCTTTGGTGACGGTCACTGGCTGATCATGCGCCGCCATGCTCGGATGGACACTGAACGTTATCGACAGGTGGTGGAATCGCCGAATGCCTGGGGCGCACCAAAACTTCTGCTTCATGAAGGGCAGGATATCGAGGTCCTGGACAACTGGGACAGAATCCGCGAAGTGACCGGACAGGGGCTGCCACTGGTATCACAGACGGAGCTAAGTAACCAGGATACGTCGTTGAAGGCGACCATCGAATGCCCGGTCAAGACGATGAACATCAGTCTGGAAAAACAGATGTATCAGGTTGACACAGGACCAATTGCATTTCCCGATCTCAGCCGCAGATCGGTTCCGCTGATCGATTGCCTGCAGCTGGCATTCGTGGCCTTTAACCAGCCTGACTTTGCCGATTTCGTGATCGAACAGCCGACAGCGGTCATTGAGAATGAGGAAGAGGTATGCAGCATTTATCATTATTCGAATGCGATCAGTCTGCCCGCAGTCAACCGACTTCTCTCCTATGAATGAACGTGCTGCAGGTGACATGTTCTGAAGGAACGATGACCATCGACATGGTTCAGGAGCCATCTCGCTGACGGGAAATCGGTTAACGGTGTCGTGACAGAGCATGTCCACGTACGAACCGATGCGGTGCCGACAGGACTGCTGCAATCGTTGATGGGGCGACGCGATGCCGAAATCGTCCTACAGGTTAGCGAGTCGGCGATTGCTGTCGCCAAAGCGAGGCAGGTGAACCCCCATGCGGTCCATCAGGGAAAGATACAGGCTGCATGCACGGCGGTGTTCATCGCCGCGATTGAGGTAGTCCAGTACCCGACCTGTCTGCAGCGAACCCCCACCACGTCCGGCGAGCACAATGGGCATCTGGTCAGCCTGATGTTTGTCTCCGTCAAACAGATTTGAGCAGAACATCAGCAGCGAACTGTCCAGCAGGGTCTGGCCGCCTTCGTCGATGGCTTTCAGGCGTTGCAGTAAATAAGCAAATTGCTGCACGTGGAATTGATTTGTCTGCAGATACATGGCTTCCAGCGCGGGGTCTCGACCGTTGTGAGTCAGGTCCAGGTGCAGACTGCCCTGAACACCGTCCAGAAACCCGAAGTTCATCTGTGACAAATCATTATTCAGCATGCACGTGGCGATTCGCGTCTTGTCCATCTGAAATGCCAGCACGACCAGGTCCAGAATCAACCGCATGTGGTCGGGGACATTCTGTGGCAGGTCATCGTCCGGACGCACCATGTTCGGTTCAGTAAGGGTTGGCGTCCAGCCCTCAAGTCTCTGTTCCCTGGACGCCCGGTCGATTCTGTTTTCGATATCGCGTATGGATTCCAGATACTCATCCAGCTTCTTTCTGTCACTTTGGCCCAGCCTAAGCTTAAGTTTCTTTGCATCGGCCAGCACCTGGTCCAGAACGCTGCGATCCAGTTTTCGACCTTTTCCATCACCGACCAGGAGGTCGAAGGCACGCGCGGGATAGATTTCTTTGGTCGCCGGTCTGGTGTCTGACGCCCAGGAAATACATGAGCCGTAGATCATGGACAGGCCGTCTTCCAGCCTCAGTTCTGTGGGTTCGATGCCCAACGCAAGACTGGGCACTGCAGTTCGGTGTCCGATCTGCTTTGCCAGTGCCTGATCCATTGTCCGCCCGACGCGAATGTCGTTCTGATCCAGACTCACCCATGCCCCGGAAAGCAGATTGGGCATTCTGCCCAGATGGGCGCTGCTGTTCCTGACTGATTGCTCGTTAAACAGACCACGCAGGAAAACAATATCTTCGCGATATGGCAGCAGTGGCTGCAAGCCCGGGCCCAACTGCATTGAAGAGCCGCGGCCGCGAGCCCACCAGTGCTTTGGTTCAACACCATTGGAAAAGTACAGACACGCGAATCGAACAGGGGGCTGCGATGAATCGTAGGCCGTGCCGAGTTTGGCGGAATCATCGGAGCGGACGGGCGAGGACTCCAGCCATGGCAGCGCCAGTCCGACACCGGTGCCGTAAAGAAACCTGCGTCGCGAAGTACGCGAGGCGAAGCAGGGCGCAGTGACTGGCTGAATGATCGTCGTCATTCGTTTGGCTTTCCTGTATCCGTTGACGGATCGCTGACTGATCGTCGATACCGGAATTGTCGACTATGAACCAGTCTTTCCACAAGCGCAGAAAAGCGATCGTCGTCGGAAATACCCACCATCAACTGTTCTATCAGCTGCACATCGGATATGGATTCACGCCTTCCCAGGGCGTAACCGACCAGCTTCGTACACAGTGTTCGCTGAAACAGATGTTCTTGCTTTTTCAGATGTGCCCGCAGCCCGTCAGTTCCCGAAATCAGGCTGTCATCGTACAGCTTTCCGGATGTCTGGATGGTCTGGCCGTCTCGGTACGTTTCCCGCCAGCGGCCGAGTGTGTCGTATTGCTCAAGAGCGAATCCCAGTGGATCGATCCGGGAATGACAATTCAAACATGATGCGTCACTGCGATGAGCTTCCAGACGTGCGCGTACTGTCAGCCCGTCCGCCAGCACATCCTCGCCCGGCAGGGACCCTGCATCGGCCGGTGGGGGGGGGACGGGAGTCCCCATGATTCGACGCAGCACCCAGTCACCACGTTTCACTGGACTTGTCCTGAGTGGTGCCGAAGTGACCGTCAGCACAGCGCCCAGTCCCATCAGTCCACCTCGGTGCTGCCCTGCCAGATTTCCAACAAGCACAAGCTGGTCCGAAAGATCGGCGGCCGCGACAGAATAGTGTTCAGCCAGTCGAGCATTCAGGAAGGTGTAATCGGCAAACAGAATGTCGCTTACAGGCCGGTTGTTACGAACGACGTGCGCAAAGAATGAAACGGCCTCGTCATGCATGTCGGCCTTCAGACTGTCGGTAAACTCAGGAAAACGTTTCGGATCGACTCCCCGATAGCGATTGAATCGGTAGAAACCGAACCACTGGCCGAAGAATTCTGTTGCCAGTCGCCGGGCTCTGGGATCTTTCAGCATGCGTCTGACCTGGGCCGTTAGCTGTGCAGGACGACTGAGCGTGCCCGCTGCAGCATGTCTTCGCAAGTTGTCGTCCGGCAACGATGACCAAAGAAAATAGCTCAGACGGGTGGCAAGTTCCCAGTCCGAAAGTGGAACCGCACGAACACCGGGCAACCTGATTTCCCCGTCGCCCCGTTGGCGTTCAGTGCGATACAGGAATTCAGGTGCCGTCAGGATTCGAGTCAGCAATGTGCGGACGGCACTGTGATGATCCAGTTGTTCGCTTTCTCTGAGATGTCCGTAATAAAGTCGCAGCCGATTCCGTTCTTCCGGCACAAGTGGACGACGCCATGCGCGGCGTGCAAACTTCAATATGTCAGCGACATGACCGGATTCGGCAGATACCAATGCATTCTGGATTTCTTGATGACTGTGCTGCAGCAGCCGTACTTTAACGCGGGGTTCGGCGCTGAATCGGTCGACATACGCCGGATCAAGTTCCGCAATCCTCCGGCTCCTCAGCTCGACAGAGTGTTTGTCCGCGATAAATCCAAGGTATGTGTCGTGGTACTCGAACGAGCCCAGCAGATCCATCCACGCCTGATCCAATTTTCGGCGAGTCCGGTCGTCCAGTACGTTGTCGACCAGGAAACTGTCGTTGCGATAGTATTTGATTCGATAGTGGTAGAAATTGCGTTCGGCGTTGTTGTACGTGTTGTCGAACACGGAAGGTATCGGATCGCGGTCCGAGGGGGCGGGTTCGCCATGAGAAACCTGCGGCAGCAGGCGAGCAAAATCGAGCACACCGTCTTTCCATTCCCTGAATGCGGTGCCTTTTGAATTGGCCAGCAGTGCAGAGACCTGCTGACCCTGGTCAGTTTCCTCCTGCTGGGCAATTGTACAGCGGACGATGCAGTCGTCGCCGTGCTGAACGTCGATTACAGCTGTCACCGTCAGGCGAGCAGACGTCGCGCCCTTCCGCACAGGCAACTCAAAGACAGAAGTCTGCTTAGTACCGACGGTCACAAAATCATGTGGTCCGACTTTGGCACCGGCCACCGACCTGCCGAAGTCCGGTCGGTCTGCGCCCTGGCCGGGTATGAGAGCTGACAACGGCTCCGGATCCGTCAGACGACGATCAGGGTCCCGAAACTGAATATCCGCTGAGCGCCAGATGACAACGGCCCGGGGGTTTCCATCACGATTGGCCGACTCCACTTTTAACTGAATGTGGGCTGTGCTTGTGCCTTTTGGCCAGTTGATGTTCATTTCAAAACGTTTCGAGCGATCCACATCAAAACGTCCGGCCGACAACACTGGGGCTTCCTCTTTGGCATCGGGATTCTGTCCCAGACGGTTCTGCCAGTTAAGCATCACCTGCTGGATCTGTTCACACTGCCGGCGGATGTTACCGCTGAATTGTCTGACAGGGACACCTGCGGCGGACGCAGTAAGATTCTGCCACCGCATCGCGATGTCCGACGTCGGAAAGGAAAACGCAGGCCGGTTCAGGAGCGCCCACAGATACTCTGCAAAACGAGTATCGATGCCCTCCTCAGCTGCCAGCTCTGCCAGAGTGCGGTCACCAATACCATGTTGCCGGCGATAGCGATATCGCCATGTTGCATAGAAGCCCTTTGCGTAACGATCCAGCCCGAATGCTTCGCCACCTTCTCCGGCGGCGGTTCGAAAGCCGTGATCACGATATATTTTCTGGATTCGAGAAATGGCTGACAGTTCCAACCCGGTCCGCCCAGGGTCTTTATAGAACATGAGAGGTCCGGTGCCGATGACGGCATGGGCGGCGACATGTTTTGCTGCGTCAAGGTAGCGTTCCAGCGTCGAGTCCTGCATAAACTGTACAGTTCCGACATTCGCGAATCCTTCGCCACCGACCGCGTCGCCGGTGATATCTGCCTGTGGAATCAGGGCAACACCGGTCAGATCATGAATTGTATATGCGTATTCCGCACTGGTGAGTCTTCGCAGAACGACAGGGCCCGGGTCGCGAGCATGCTGCGTGGTCACCTGTTGCAGTTGTCGTCGAATCCCGCCGAGCAGTTGCTCTCGCTGCAGTTCGCCTGGCTGAGGAGCACCCTTTGGAGGCATTCTGCCCTGTTCAATCATTTTTCTGGCCGTGCGCCAGGTCCTGAAGTGAGTTGCAAAATCCGGATTCGACACCAGTTGAGTAAAGTTAACTTTGGCTTCTGAATGCTGGTCGTCGTGACAATTCAAACAGAACTCGTTTAACAGCGGAGCTACGTCCTCCGGGAACTCCGGACCTGCCGCAATCAGTCGCGTATGCAAACCAATGATCAACGCGACACACAACAGGGCGACATGCACCCAGCGCGGCTTTGCGGTTGGTTCCGAAAAATACCTGGACATACCTGCTCTCAAGCGATGACCTGGGGCGTCCCTGTGTGACCGCACCTATCATACCGTGACTGCGATCCCGGCGGCAGAGTGCGGAGGACCCAAAAGCCACGATTGCGGGGAAGCGGCGGTTGCGAGGCTGAAGCTCAGCGGAGGGATGATCGAACTGCAAAAGCGGTCAGAGATAACTCTGAGTAATGCGAAGCGCCTAATACGAGATTTCCAGCAGCGTGGGCCAGTTCTTTCCCGTCACAAACAAACGCTGTGTCGCCGCGTCCCATGCGATCCCGTTCAGGACTGCTTCACGGTCATTTATTAATGATGCCGGACGAAGTGCCTGCAGATCCAGCCAGCCCAGGACTCGCCCCGACTTCGCATCAATTCTTGCAATCTGATCTTTGTACCAGACGTTCGCCAGAATTTCTCCGTTGACGTACTCGAGCTCATTCAGCTTTGAGATGCCTCGAAACCCGTCCTTGACGCGCACGCGACGCACGATGCGGAAAGTCTGCGGATCCACGAACCGCAACGTTGACGACCCGTCGCTGATGATCAAATGAGTTCCGTCATGAGTTATCCCCCAGCCTTCATACAGGCCGCGGTCAATGTTGCGATACCGGACTGAGCCGGTTCGTTTCAGTGTGGTGCTGTCGTATGTAAGCAGGTACCCGTTTTTCCAGGTCAGCTGCAGAATCGTGTTCTTCCAGACGGTCACACCTTCCCCAAAGACGTTGCCTGGCAGCGCGATGTCAACGGATGGCCTTCCGGTTGCGAGTTCCACAAGCCGAAGTCGCGAGCGATTGTATTGTCCCGTCCCTTCAAGAATTGCCCCATCGAGCATGACCAGCCCCTGGCAAAAGGAATTTCGGTCATGAGGGTACGTATTGACCAGTTTGACCGGCTGGACCGGAGCTGCGGTCACTGTGGCGCCAGGAGACAGCATCGCCGCACCAGCCGCAACGCCGGCTACGACAAGTACGATCAGCGGCGTCAGGCGAGTCCACGACCGCAACGACATATCTTCAGTTTCCGATGATTGATCCTGATCTGATTCGGCCACGGTAATCTGACACACATCTGGCGACACGAAAAGAGCCTCGCACGCAGCAGCTCTGAAGCGAAATACAGAAGCGATCCGCTGGTAGCATGACGTCCGGACACGGATACCTACGACTGATACAGGACCCGGCGACAGGAACCCGTCCTGTCATGATTCCGGCGCCGCATCTGTGTTCTGCTACACTGATTCTACGCGTGAAACAGGCCGGAGGAAATGCCGACTCTGTCCCAAATTTGGCAGAATCTACGCAGCCTGATTCTGCGAATCGTTATCGTCGGGGGAGTTGACAGTCTGATCTTCAGCAACGAGGCCGTTGTCGGTCTGTGCCAACTGATGTTTGACGACAGGTTCGTTAACGCGGAATGCCTGCGTCTCCATTGAGGCGATTTGATCCAGCAGGCGACGAATTGTGGCTTCCGCATCCTTCCGTTCACTGAGGAATTCGCGGTGGGTTAATGCGAGTTCCGCCTCCATGGCCGACAGCTTCTCAAGGTGCTCCTCTGCAGCCCCTACGCCGGTCGGGGCGCTGACCTGCGCCGCTCGATCCGCGAACCACTGTTCCAGGTCGCTGCGATCTCTGCGAAATTGCTCCTGTTTCGCTGCCAGAGTGGTTGCTTTTTCCGCCAGGCGCTCATGTTCGGACTTCAGTTGAACGTGAAGCTGTTCGAAAAACTGTTCGGTCGCCGCCATGGCCTCCTGGCGGGACTGAGAGTACTTCGGATCGCCTGGGTTCACGCTGGACTGGAGCTCCTCCAGAAGGAGCCGCTGTTCCAGCACCTCTCGCTGTTTCGAGTCGAGTTCCGTTCTTAGCTGGTTGACATGCTGCAGTCGCTGCTCAAGTCGCTGGCTGGTGTCGGCCGAGGACTGTTCGGCCTGATGAAGGCGACGGGTTCGCGATTCCAGATCCTGCAGCACCGCATCCTGATGTTCCTGAAGTCGAGTTTGCCGTCGCTTTACATCCAGTTCGGCGCCTACACGATTTCGGTCCAGCACCTTCTGCTCGCGTCTTAGGGACTCTTCACGTTCCAGCAGGGTTTCGCGGATCCGCTGCAACTGACCGAAACGCAGGCGATGCTGTTCGTCGAAGGATTTTCGTTCACTGCGGAACAACTGCAATTCCCGCCTCAGGTTCCGCAGCTCAACTTCAAAGTCGCTCCGAGAGCGAGCCAGATGCTCGAATTGGAACCGATAACGGCGCTGCAGGTTGTTCTGCTCGGTCAGCAGTGTCTGCCGTCGTTTTTCGATTTCGCCACGAAGCCGCTGTTGTTCAATTTCCAGCTGCTCACCAAACAATTCTCTTTGTTGCTGAAGATCTTCTGTTTCACGCTGAAGCTGAACCGATTGTGCGTCCTTTTCAGTTGCCCATTCCTGCTGCTCACGATGAAGATCATCCACTTCACCGGCGAGTTCGTTCCTTACAGATTCCCGCATGGCCTCCCGCTCCGCCTGCAGGGCATCTGCATTCAGCTGCGTCCGGTCGCGGTGTTCCTGTTCCAGTTGTTCGCCTCGGTCCGCCAGTCGCTGGCGTTCCTGATCAAGTGTATTCTGCTGCCGCTGCAACCCGTCGCGTTCACGGGCGATTTCATCATCGACAGCGTCGTGAAGACGTGCTCGTTCGTCTTCGAGATCTTCACGAGTCTGCTCAATGAGCTCCTGCTGACGTTTCTGTTGGGTCTGACGCTGATCGAATTCGTGTTGACGGTGTTCGAGTTC
>Ga0315331_10001288_pt1 | contig 18638 bp, 12 predicted proteins | sample M160m34915metaG_FD_203456 | JGI IMG/M metagenome (GOLD analysis project Ga0315331, IMG submission 203456) | Ammonia-oxidizing marine archaeal communities from Monterey Bay, California, United States - M1 60m 34915 | ecosystem: Environmental > Aquatic > Marine > Intertidal zone | place: USA...
TCCTCTTACTCTGGCGAGGTATGGACAAGCTCCAGGACACGATGGATGTGAAACTGATGAAACGGTCCCTCAAGTGGGGACTGATCTTCATGCTGCTGGGCGGACTACTGGTCTTCCAACTGGAACGGAACATGGCCGAAACCGGCAATGACGTGACCAGCGTAGGCGGTGGCATCTGGTGGAGTTTTACCACATTGGTCACGGGTGGATTCGGTGATATCCATAACCCGGTCACCGCACCCGGTCGTCTGCTCACCGTGATGCTGGTCATCACCGGCATGATCCTGGTCGGTGTTTTCACGGCAACGCTGACTTCCCTCTACGTTGGTGAAGAATCGGAGGAGCTGCAACGTTACCAGGACGAGATGAACAGTCGCCTGAACCGCATGGAAGAAACCATTCAGCAACTGGCCCGCCAGCTACCCGCACCACCTGAGGAATAACCGGTCGTTCTTCCCGGGCTACGAACCGGTCGGATCCACGATCTGGATTTCCGTGTCCGTCAGCAGGGCAGTGACAGGCGTGCCACGTCCGGCCTGGAAATGCTGGTAATTACGCTCGGCAACCTCGGAAGCGGCCTCGATGACCTGCACCACATCCCGCTGGCTGGCCGCCGTGGGATAGGTCTCATCGAGTTCCTCCAGCGATTCACCCAGCAGGCGACGGCGCATGATGGCCAGCATACCAGCCGCGATCGATGCTTTGCCGTACCCGAATATTTCCAGCTCTCCGCCGACGTGATGAATGCGGCCGCCAAACGATGGATTGCGGGTGCGGGATCCATCCCCGATGATCGCCTCGCGAAAACCACGATCCTGTTGATCCACGATACCGCGACCATAGATCCCGTACAGTTCGATTTCCTGGTTCACGGCCCCTTCGAACTCAGCCGGGTTAATCCAGTTATTGTTGTAGTCACCCCGCATCCCGTCCTCGTAGGTCACTGCCACGTCAATACTATCCCAGGTCTCAATCGCACCCTGCCGTTTGAACGAGGAGGGGTCGACTCCACGACGCCGCGCAATCTCGGCATGATGCTGATCCCAGTTCAACAACAGGTTCTTCTGGCCTGTTGCAAAGACCGTCCGCGGCTTGACCTGCAGGTAGTGATGCACCACGTCCAGCCAGTGACAGCCCACGTAGGCAAAGGGATTGCTTTGTTCGGCCCAGGCAAAAATCTCCGTGCTGACTTCCAGGGGTTCTTCCAGCACCGTGCGGACACGGTTAATGGCTCCATAGTTGGCGTGGGCATTGGACATCATCTCACGCACGAAGGGATCGTAACGCTTGTGCATGTCGACCGCCACGATCCGACCGTTCTCCCGGGCCACGTTGATAATCTGGTCCGCCTCGGCCATGGTCAGGCAAAGCGGTTTCTCCGTAATCACGTCACAACCAGCTTCCAGGGCATCAAGGATCGGCTGGGCATGGACGTGATCGGGCGTGGCCACGAACAATACATCCGGCTGGTGCGTGGCCAGGATATCCTTCCAGACCGCATCCCCGTAGCAGGCATCGATCTTGACGTCGGGAAACTCCTCGGCAAACCAGTCAACGATGCGCCCCGCCGTGCCACTCTTCTCGCTGCGTGTTCCCACGGCTGAAACCCGGATTTCCACGTCTGCCAGGGAGGGTGCCCAGTGGCTCATACCAATACTGGTCAAGGCTCCCGACAAACCACCTCGCATGAAATCCTTGAAGCTCTGCCCAATGATCTCGTCAAAAAACATACCACCGCCAACGATGGCAACATTCAGCGACCGCTTCTCTGCATTCATGGGTGTCTCACACTTTCTTGGCAAGAATCAATTGCTTCCAGGATCAATTCGTGATTGTAGAACATCACCGTCAAGTTACAACCAAGACCACGCCAGGCCGATCCCGTTGCCTCGTGAATTTTTACGGTTGTGCTACACTGGGCAACTCCGTAATGCGCTACATGAACCGATTCTCTCGCCAGGCAGAACCAGATCCTCATGAAACGAAAAACAAACCCTGAAAAAATGAAAATCATTTCCATCGGCGGTGGCAAGCTGGCCCTCCGGCAAACCCTGCCCATCGACCGCTTCGTCGTCGGCCTGGCCCGCAAGAAACGGCCCCGGGCTCTTTTTATCCCCACCGCCAGCGGCGACGATGCCGAGTACTGCGAGATTTTCGATCGCATCTACGGTGGCAAACTCAATTGCCAGGTGGACTGCCTGAAGTTGCTGGGACGCAACGGAGAACGAAAGCACCTGGCCAAACGCATCCTGGCCGCCGACCTGATCTACGTGGGAGGCGGTAACACCATGCGCATGATGAAGCTGTGGAGAAAAATCGGTGTCGACAAGCTGCTGCGGAGAGCGGGTCGACAAGGGACCGTGTTGACGGGACTCAGCGCCGGAGCCATTTGCTGGCATCGCTGGGGCCATTCCGATTCGATGTCCTTTAGTGCCGGGGACCGGCAATGGTCTCATATCCGTGTCCGCTCCCTGGACTTCATTCCACACCTCTACTGTCCTCACCTGGATGGTGAAAAACGACATGACTCCCTGGTCGCCATGCTTCGTCGTGGTGAAATGGCGGTAGCCTGTGACAATAATGCCGCAATCTATTATGGACCCCGTGGTGCCCGCTGTATCACATCTCGCAAACGTGCCCAGACACACGTCTATCGTAAATCGCGTGAAGGAGTCTCGGTCACTTCCTACCAGGATGGCGAAACGATCGACCTTTGACACCTTCCCAGGTGCGAACCCCCTGATTGGAAAGGCAGCTGGATTGCTGCTATATTCACGTCTCTCGGAACTGAACACGACTTATCCTAACTCCTAGACGAGGCACACCAACATGTTCCTGAAACGACTCCTGCTGACATCCTGCATCCTGGCGGCCCTGTTGTTCGCACCGGCCCTACACGCCGCGACGACGGTCAGCTCGATCATCGGCAACAACATGGTCCTGCAACGCAATGCTCCTGTTGTGCTCTGGGGCTGGGATGATGCCGGCACCAAGGTCACCGTTGGCATCGGTAAAAGTTCCGCGACCGCCACGGCCGGGGACGATGGCAGCTGGGCCGTCAGCCTGCCCGCGATGAAAGCCGGTGGACCCCATGAAATCGCGATCAGCGGTTCCAGCAAGATCACTCTTAAGAACGTGTTGGTCGGTGAAGTCTGGCTCTGCTCCGGTCAATCCAACATGGAATGGACCGTTTCGCGATCCTTGAATCCCAAGGAAGAAATTGCCGCCGGAACACACCCCACGATTCGGCACATCAAGTTTCCTCACAAGACTTCGGATAAGCCGCTGGCCAACGCAACGACCCAGGGTTGGACCGAAACCACGCCGCAGAGCGTGGCCAACTACACGGCGGTCGGCTACTACTTCGCCCGGAACCTGCAGAAAGAACTGGGTGTTCCCGTCGGCCTGATTGGTTGCAACTGGGGTGGCACCCGTATCGAACCGTGGACGCCACCGGCAGGATTCAAGGCCGTACCCGCGCTGAAGGAAATCAGTGATAACCTGGCCAGCTTTCCCAAGAAGAATGACAAGGGTGCGATCCAGCACCAGACGGCCCTGGCTATCTACAATGCCATGGTTCATCCCATCCTGCCCTACCGGTTCAAGGGCGCACTCTGGTACCAGGGTGAATCAAACAATGGCGAGGGCATGCTCTACCACGAGAAAATGAAAGCACTGATCCACGGCTGGCGCAAGGTGTTTAACCACCCGGAGATGCCTTTCCACTTCGTACAACTGGCACCCTACCGCTACAATCGTCCGGAAGCACTGCCAGGAATCTGGCAGGCCCAATTAAAGACATTGGCAATCAAGAACACGGGCATGGCCGTGACCGTCGATATTGGGAATACCCGTGACATCCATCCCAAGAACAAGCAGGAAGTCGGTCGTCGACTGGCACTCTGGTCACTGACCAAGGACTATGGTCGCGATGTGGGAGTTTACTCCGGTCCGCTGCTCAGCAAGGTCGACCAGGTCGAGGGGAAAGGAAGTATCACGGTCCATTTCCATAAAGAGACCAAGGGCGGTTTGAAAACCAGTGATGGCAAGCCCGTGAGCCACTTCGAGATCGCCGGCAAGGACGGCAAGTGGCAGCCTGCGAAGGCAACGATTGTCTTTGGCGATCACCTGATGGTGCGTAGCAAGGACGTTAAGGAACCAGTCCACGTTCGCTACGGTTGGAATGAACTGGCTGAACCAAACCTGGTCAACGGTGCCGGCTTACCGGCTTCTCCTTTCCAGGCAAACCTGAAGTAGATCGTGAACCCCGAGGCGACGATGCGAAAAGCAGCCCTGCTGACAGGATGCCTGCTGGTATGCGTACTGGCCAGTCCGCTGCGCAGCCAGGCTGCTGCAAGGCCAGGCGCCACCATCAAGAATGTCCTCTTCATCATCTCCGATGACTTGAAGGCCAGTGTCCTGGGCTGTTACGGCGATACACGCTGCAAGACACCGAACATCGACAAGCTGGCACGCGCCGGCCTGGTGTTTGACCGCGCTTATTGCCAGGGAACGTCCTGTGGACCATCACGGCAGTCGTTCATGTTCAGCAAGTACAAGGGCGCGGGAAAGACAAACCTGGGACAACACTTCAAGGAAAACGGTTGGTACAGTGCCCGGGTTGGCAAGATCTATCACATGAAGGTTCCCGGCGACATCATCGCCGGTACCAACGGGAAAGATGTTGCTTCCTCCTGGACCGAACGATTCAACTCGCAGGGACGCGAGGCCCACACGCCGGGTGACTACGCCTGCCTGAACCTGAATATCTTCACCGACAAGCTGGAAAACCGACAATCCACCCAGATGCCTCACCGCATGTTCGTCTCCGTGAAATACCAGGGAGACGGATCGGACCAGCCGGACCACAAGTCGGCCACCAAGGCGATCGAACTGCTCCAGCAACACAAGGACCAACCTTTTTTCCTGGCCGTGGGCATGGTTCGCCCCCATTATCCCATGGTGGCACCGCTGCAATATTTTGATCCCTACCGCTGGCAAGACATGGTGATGCCCCGGACCGTGAAAAACGACCTGGCTGACATCCCCAGGCTTGGACTGGCGGGTACTATCTCAACCACCAACCCGATCGGGAAATATCCGGACAACCAGAAACGCATGTGGGCTGCCTACTATGCCGCCGTGACTTTCATGGACGAGCAGGTAGGACGTCTCCTGGCTGAACTGGATCGATTGGGCCTGCGAGATCAGACGGCCGTTGTCTTTACCAGTGATCACGGCTATCACCTGGGTGAACACGGTTTCTGGCAAAAATCAAACCTGCACGAGGAGGTCCTGCGAGTCCCCCTGATCATGTCCGTGCCAGGCATGAAACCCGGAAGAAGCCAGTCCATCTGCGAACTCGTCGACATCTATCCCACCCTGTCAGAACTGGCTGGACTGAAAGCCCCCGGGGAACTTCACGGGACCAGCCTGGTCCCGGTTCTGAAGGATCCGCAGGCCACGGTCAAAACAGGTGCCCTGTCGTTTAACAAGGGATTCTCGCTGCGGCAAAGCAACTGGCATTACATGCGTTATAACGACAAGACACGGGAACTGTACGACATGAAGCAAGACCCAAACCAGTTCCACAACCGTGCTGACGATCCTGCCTGTGCCGACAGGATCAAGCAGTTGGACACGGCTCTCAACGCGCGCCTGCACGCACACCAGATCAAGGCAGGCAAGTAAATTGCCCGGCAACCACTAGGGCCTGCTGCGTCCAGCTTTCTTGATCGCTTCCAGGCGAGCCAGCATCTGCTTTAACTTCTCCGGCTCCTGCTTGACCAGGTTCTTTTTCTCGTGGGGATCCGCTGCCAGGTTATACAATTCGTACTTGCCGGGCCCCTTTTCATAAGTCAGGTGCTTCATCGCCTTGGCATTGGCAAACGAGAGAACTTTCCAGTCACCTATCCGCAAGGCCAGGGTCGGGCCCTTGTTAGGCTGCTGGATGAGATGGTCCCGCCCCTTGGCATTGGTCTTCCCCAGCAGCGCCGGTAAGACATTGAAACTGTCCGGACAGGCATTTTTTGAAAGCGACTGACCGGTCAGTGCTGCCATGCTGGCGGCCAGATCTACCGTGCAAACCATCTTGTCTGTCGTTCCCGGCTTGATCGTTCCGGGCCAGCAGGTCACGAATGGTGTGCGGGTACCCCCTTCATAGATACTGTACTTGCCACCACGAAATCCCCCGGAGGGCACATGTTTGCCCAGTTGAGTGATGGCTCCATCATGGTAACCATCGTCCAGCACGGGACCATTGTCGCTGCAGAAGACGATCAGTGTTTTCTCGGTGAGCTTGAGACGATCCAGCGTTTTCACCAGTTCCCCTACGCACCAGTCCAGCTGCGCGATCGCATCGCCTCGGAAACCCAACTTGGTGACGCCATGAAATCGTTCGTGGGGCATCCGCGGTACATGAATATCGTGTGACGAGAAGAAGAGGAAAAACGGTTTGTCTTTCTTGGCCTCGATCCACTTCACGGACTGCTTGACCCACTCGTCGGCCAGGTCCTCGTCCCGCCAGCGTGCCGCGTGTCCCCCGGTGAAATAACCGATCCGGCCAATGCCGTTGTGAACGGTGTGATTGTGGCCATGGCTCCAGTTCATTTTCAGCTTGGCACGTACCTCCGGATCCCGTCCGGTTGGATGGTCGGGTGTCGGTTTCTGACGTCCCACCCAGAGTGGATCTTTTGGATCCAGGTTTCGTACCCGGTGGTTCTCCACGTAGACGCTCGGCACGCGATCATTGGTCGTGGGCAACAGGAAACAGTAGTCAAATCCCAGTTCCAGCGGCCCCGGCTTGAGATCTCCGTTCCAATCTGGTGCGGGCTTGGCCCCCAGGCCCAGGTGCCACTTGCCAATGACCGCGGTGGCATAGCCGGATTTTTTCAGCAACGAGGCAATCGTTTCGGTACCGGGCTTGATCAGGGAAGTCGCATTCGGTGGTGCAATGCCCGCCCCCTCCTGCCGGAAAGCGTACTTACCGGTCAGGAACGAAAAACGTGTCGGTGTGCAGGTCGAAGCCGAACAATAGCCCTGCGTAAAACGCAGGCCCCGGGCAGCCAGGCGGTCAATGTGAGGTGTCTGCAACTGGGTCGCACCATTGCACCCCACGTCACCGTAGCCCAGGTCATCTGCCATGATCACGATAATATTCGGTTGTTCCGCTCCCTCGACAATATTCAAGCCAGGGATAAAAAAGAGTGCCAGGAGGGTTAAAGCAATTCGCATGGATCAAAGGCTTTCTGTAGCAGGAGAAGTTAGCAAGGACTGTCTTCCAGATGAAATTCCATCTTCACACAATGGGGTGTGGAACGCAATTAGCGGAACGATTAAGTTTACGGGAAATGAATCAAAGGATATCCAGCGTGCAACACGAAGCCTGTTACATCTGCGACAGCTGCGGAGAGGAAATCATCGTGCCTCTTGACCTGTCTGCCGGTAATCACCAGGAGTACGTGGAAGATTGCCCCGTCTGTTGTCGACCGAACGTGATCCAGGTCACCGTTGACGAGGATGGTGAAACACGCATCTGGTCACGGGGAGAATAAACCGAGCGATGGCCTCAAGTCTCTGTACACGCTGCAGCCATGTGAAAGAAGTTGTCTCCGGGACCGGTTCCCGTTTCCTGCTCTGCCAGTTGTCCTTCAACGATCCACGATTCCTGAAATATCCTCCACAACCCATCGCCCATTGTTCCGGATTTAAAAAAGAAGATCCTCCCACAAGTGAGACCTGACTATGCGCATGCGATTTCTCTATCTCCTGATCCTGTTGACCGGACTGCCGGGACTTGCCGACCAGGCCATGGGCCAACGGGTGGCGCGCACCGTGTTCAACGACGATGCCCAGGTGCTGATGGAAACACCGGAGAAAGGCGCCACGAAGTTCGTCCAGCAATGGCTCGATCGAGAAATCGAGGCTGTCCAGTTCTCGACGTTCGTGTTCCTGACCGCGACTCCCGACATCTGCACCTACGATACGCAGGTGGGTGAAACCTATGGCGATCGTTTTGGACCGGATTACCGTGGCCGATTGGCAGCAGGTATTCGGGGACTCCGCAACGAGGGGACGGATGCCCTGGAAGTAGTCACCAAGCACATGCATCAACGTGGTAAGGAAGTGTTGGCGGCGATCCGGATGAGTGATACGCATCACCGAGAGATCAGCCGCGAGTCACCCCTCTGCTCACTCTTTGCCGTCAATCACCCAGAGTTTGTCATCAAGCAACCGGACCAGCGTACCAATGAGACAGCCCTGGACTACTCTTACCCTGAAGTCCGCGCACATCGCCTGGCGATCATGAAAGAGGTCGTGGAAAAGTATGACGTGGATGGCCTGGAATTGAATTTCGTACGCTGGGCCAAGCACTTTCCCCGTGACCAGGGCCGTGAAAAAGCTGCCATCATGACACGGTACATGGAACAAGTACACGCCGCGATGGCCAGCGCTGCCAGGCAGCGTGGACGTCGCAAGCTCACCCTGGGAGTTCGAGTCCCGGAGTCGATCAGCGCGTGTTGGCGAGCCGGTGTCGACCTGGAAACGTGGGTCAAGCGTGGCTGGATCGATTACGTGGTGATTTCCACGTGGAACAACACCGACCCCAATCTTCCAATCCACGAGTTTACCCGTTTTACCAAACCAGCAGACGTCGATACGATCGTGGTGATGGGTAACATGATCGGCTCTATCTATGACGGCCCTCCCCGTATCCTGGACCGACCAGTTGCCATGTCGGCCAAGCACACGAAAGAAAGCTACATGGCGATGTTGCTGACTGCCCCGGAGGCCCGGGCGGCGGCGGCTAATTATTATGCCGCCGGTGCCGATAGTATTTCCTTCTGGAACGTCGGTATCCATTTCGGGGGCGAAATCACCGCCACCCCGGTCCAACGCAAGCGCATTGCTGACTGGACGCAAGCCGTCATCACTCCCGAACGGGTGTTCCAGGGCCCCCGCACGTATCGCTACCTGCCGATGGGCAAGGGCATTTCTTCCCGCAAACCTCCACTGCGTAATTATCCCTGGTACGACGAAGGATTCAGTCCCCTGGGTCACCGTAACAGCCCCATCCTGACGTTTTCTGCTGATCAACTGGGAAAGCGCCTGGCCTTTCCTTTCCAGATGGCAGATGGCCGTGATGGAAAGCCGCTGCGAGGAAAGTTAACCTGCTGGATCTACCATTTGAACAGGCAAGATCAACTGGCAGTCGACATCAACGGGAAAACCGTGGCGGCCAAGAACATCCGTCGATTTCCCGCCGGCAAACGTCGCGGTGGCCTGCCGGGCCAGCGACTGGAAATCTCGTTGGCAGACTGCCCATCTTTTCGAGGCCAGAACCAGTTGGGCCTGACGTTGACGGAACTGGCTGGCCAACATCAGCAGCCACCGTACATGGAAGAACTCGAAATTACGGTCGAGCAGGAATGAACGTTGACTGGGTCACCGGGGAAAAGATCCTGGCAGCAGCCTAGAAGTCCACGAGAAAACGGGTACCAATAATATCGTAATCACCAACGTTTCCAACACCGTCGTCAACGCTACCAGTAATCCAGTTGAACTGCATCTTGGCATGGGCGCTCCAATACCAGTTCACACCCAGCGTAAAGCTATTGATCAACACCCCATCAGGCGTTGCGCCTGGTACGGCCAGGACATCGGAAAAATCAGCCATCGACCAACGAGCAGCGACTTGCCAGGCACCAGGACCACGAGCCGTTTTTTTCTCGGAGTTGCGAACCAGGAAAAAGTCTTCACGTGGTTTCACGCGATCAAGAGTTCCACGGCTGCGTCTCCAGGGCATGTGTTCACCCGTCAGGAAGTAAGAAACGTAGGCATAGGCTCCATGCATGCGAATCTGTTGACCTGAATTCATGGTCATCCAGTTATTCTGTACCTCAGCAACCATCTGCACCGGGCCAAAATTCAGCACACCTTCCAGGCCAAGCATATCGTAACTGGTGGCATCAATCTGTACTCCCGTATTCAGCCATCGCTGGGAACTCCGCGCTTCCGGTCGTGAACGAAAACGCGTTTCCGTACTTCCTTCGTCCACTTCCGCCATCGTACCGGAAACAGCAAAGTGACCGTAACGGCGGCCAGCAGAAGCTTCGTCGTACCAGAATGTCGTGGCCAGGCGGCCCGCGAATTCGATCGACCCATGGTCACCAAGGTAGTTACCTAAACGAGAAATGTTACGACTATTGTAAACACCATAGCGCCAATTCCAGGCCTCGTTCTCTGAAACCCCGTAGGAGGCCAGGCCGAAACGACGGGCATCCTCGTTAAATGATTCGATGATAAACGGTCGCTCAAGGAACACGTTGAAACGACTGCTGTTCAAGTGGTCCAGGCCGTACGGCCGCTTTTGATTCCCTAGCAACAGGGTTTGCAGCAATGGCAGATCTTTCCAGCCCAGGTAGTTGTCCTTGAACTCCGGGGAACTGCCATTGGCAAAATCCAGTTCCGCCTTGTACAGCATGTTCGCCGGCAGAGAACCCGCAAAACCAATACGGATGCGACGAAAACCAAGCCGATTCTGAGGGTTGCCTCCCTCGTGTGCCTCGATTGCCGGATCGTGAGCAGGAAAGCCCCAAAAATCTGCATGAACACGACCAGTAATCTTCATACTCGTTATCGACGAACCCGGACTTACCTTGTTGTCGATGGCAGATTCCAGTTTAGCGATTCTATCCGCCTGCTCGTCAAGTTCTACAGCTAACGTATCGAGTGAACTGGCGACCGAACCGCCATTAATGAACGTTGCATAATCCGCCTGCCCTTGAACTTCCGCGCACCATGACCAGAACACTGAAAGAGCAATCATTGTCAAAAGTCTGGTTCTGCGCACGACTCGAAGCCCTCATCCTTGAGTGATCGAATTAGCTATCCCTTACTAAGAAAGAAATCGGTAAAAATACAGGCGTTTGTACATTCAGATTCCAACAAGAATCCACGTTTTGGTAAAAAAAAAACGGCACAGATTCTTCACAACACGCCCTTGAAACCAGCAATTATCTGATCCGCAAAGTTTCCCTATTTTAAACTTTGCAACCACCCGAATCCTGCAGGACTCACGATTACCGCCCTGGGGCGGCAGCCGGCCCTGGCAGCCAATGGAGGCGTTGATCCGCTTCAATCAACATCAAGAATTGGTTGATTGGTGGCTCCAGGTACCGGTCAACCTGGCCGCCGGGCCAGCGAATCTCCAGTTCCTTGATACCCTCGGCACTACCGAGTCCCATCAGCAATTGCCGCTGGTTACTGGCCTGGTAACCATCGCCAGCCGTTAACTGCTGCACCCAGGTGCGCGAAGGATCGGTGGCTGTCACCACGGTCACGGTCGCGCCAATGGCATCTCGCTGTAACCGGGTGCCACGCAATTCAATCGCCAGGAAGTTACCCGTCCGCGCCGTCCTGTTTTCCAGTACCGCCACCGGGGCATCCAGGTGAGAGACCACGAAGTCCGGCTTACCATCCCGGTTCAAATCCCCGCGTGCCAATCCACGCCCCAGCAACTTGCGCTGAAAATAGGGTCCCGCCGGGGACCCGGACTCCCGGTACTGGCCATTGGCATTCAGGAAGAACTGCGGTTGCATCTGGAATGGAATCCCCTGGTACGTGAAATCATCGATGTGCCCATTGGCAACGACCAAGTCTGGCTGACCATCCAGTTGGGCATCCAGGAACTGGGTGCCAAATCCCAGGAGGTTAAAACTGGACTGCCGCAGCGACGCCTGGCGGGTACCATCTCGAAACAGTCCCCCGGATTGCTGGACATAAAGCGTGTTGGATTCCTTGTAGAAGTTGGTGACGAACAGATCCGCCAGGCCATCCTGGTTATAGTCCTGGACGGCAACACCCATGCATGCCTGGGCCTTACCAGCACGGTCGTAAGCCAGGCCACGCACCACCGCTTCTTCCGTGAATCGTTCGGCGACACCTGCCTGGCTGCCACGGGTGTAATAAAAGTTGGCGGTCATGTCATTGGCCACGAACATACTGAGCCGGCCCGACCCATCGAAATCAGCCGCCACGATCCCCAGGCCCTTGCCGTTGGCTGCCATGATCCCCATCCGCTTGGTTGCATCCTCGAAACGTCCGTTTCCGAGGTTCAACCACAGGCGATCCTGTTGAGCATCAAACTCGGTCGGTGAACAGGAACGTGCCTTGCCACCTGCCTGGCTGCAAATCAGGTCAAAAACATTCTTACCGGAGAGATAGTTCACCTCGTAAAGATCGGCCAGGCCATCCTGGTTCAGATCGGCCACCAGGCAACTGGTCGTCCAACGGGCCCCCCCCACCCCGGCTGCCTCGGTGACATCCTCAAAAGTCCCATCGCCATTGTTGTGATACAACCGGTTTTCACCAACGTTTCCCAGGTAGATATCAGGGAACCCGTCGTTGTTATAGTCACCCACCTGCACGCCCTGGCTGAAACGATGATCTCCCAGGCCACTTTCCGCGGTCACATCCTGGAAACGACCGTTACCCAGGTTGCGGAACAACCGATCCCGGTACTGCTGTCGATCGGCAGTTGCCGGCCACAGGCAGCCCTGGGTCAGGTAAACGTCGGGCCAGAGGTCCCCGTCATAGTCCAGGATTGCCACGCCACCACCGGTAAACTCGAACATGCGCCGACCCTCGGTCGACGGATCATCCGAGTTGAAATACTGGAACTGGATACCAACTTCACTGGCAATATCCGCAAAGATAATCTCGGCAACCGTGGGCTTTTCCTGGCCGCCACCGGCGGAACTCGTTCCCCGGCTCATGTCCGGTAGGGGATAATCGGCCAGGTCCATCATGCGAGCCGGATCCAACTTCGCCACCACCTGGTCTACACCCGTCTTGAGCTCCGGCCTGAGGCGATCCAGGGCTGCCCTCGACGTGCCCGCATCCGACTGGCGTGCCAGCACGAGACTGTGCCAACCATAGGACTCCCAAAACCGCCCAAGTTGCTCGGTAAGCAGCCCCACCTCCGCCAGCATTTCCGGGTCACTTCCCGTGGTGTCGAGTCGACTCAGCAACAACTCCAGTTCCTGGAGACGACGGGCACGCTCCTTGATACGGCCAGCCAGTTCTTCCTGCCCCACGCGGGTCAGAGAAATGGCCAACTGGTAACAGGCCACCTGGTGATTGGGATTTTGTTTCAACGCTTCCCAAAAGCAACGTGCTGCTGCCTTCGGTTGATCCTGGTTCAGGCTCCAGAGCCCCCGCACCACCCAGACCGCAGCATCAGTCTGTAGCTCATCAGGGATGGCTTCATACCAGTTAGCGAACGGCTGCGAATCGGGAAGTTCCAGCAACAGGGTACCCAGCCAGGCCTGGGCAACCGCCAAATCAGGATCCTGGCTGACTGCCTTTTCCAATAACTGGCGGGCCGTGACCACCTCGTTTTCGCGAATCGCCACCAACGCCTCTGAAAAAAGTACCGTCGGATGCCCTGGATTACTATTCCGAAACTGATCTAGTTCCGACATCTGGGCAATCGCCTCAGGATTGCCGAGGAACAGTAAATCCGTGAGCGTAAAATCGCCGACCTGGAGTGACTTCATGCGCCAGGGGACAGCCTCCTGGCCTCGCCCTTCCACGGTCAACAGGTAGGCCAGTCGTTGCCAGGCAAGTTTTTGCTGTGGCTCGATGGCAATCAGCTGCCGAAGATGCCGTTCCGCATCATCACTATGCCCCAGCTTGATTTCCAACTCACCCGTTGCAAACAGCATCTGCGACTGCTTGGGACCTGGTTCCTCCACCACGGGTAACAAGGTAGCCAGGGCTTCTTCAAGCTGGTTGGCCTGGTAATGAACACGACTGATGAGCCAGCGTAGTTCCACGGATCGAGGGAACTGCTGCAAGGCAAACTCTCCCTGGCTGGCGGCGACTTCCAGTTCCTGTTGCTGCATGGCAAGATCGATATGCTGCAACCACGCTGCCTCGGTTCGCACGGGAATCCGGTTCATCACCCACCAGGCCGTGGCAACCACGACCAGGACCAGCAATATCAGGACCACGTGAATTCGCTTCATGACTTTTCGACCAGGATAAGCACACGGGATACGGGACTGGAACCAGTATCCAGTTTAATCGATTACCATCTTTTCTGCCCCTGCAACTTGGGACCGACTTTCCCGTTAGCCCTGGGGAGGTATCGGCCAGTGGCTCCCTCGCTGTAGTGACAAACCTCGTCGAGCAGCTGCCGCTGGCGGCGCGGAGAGGCCAACCAGCTGTTCCTGTTCGAACCATTGCTCATCACTGCCATAGGATTCCTGGACCAGCAGGTCCGTGAGTTTCTGCAACGTCTCACCATGTTCAGCAACATCGACCAGGTCCGTTAACTCCTGGGGATCATCAACAAGATCAAACAACTGCCGACGGTTTCCAGCTGCATAATAAATCAACTTGTACCGACCATCATGAATCATGCGGGTGGCCTCGTGCCCCTCACCATACTCTCCATACAGGTGTTCACGTCGCGTCTTACCCACCAGCGACAATCCATCCACGCTCGCGGGGATGGGAAGATCACACAGGTCCAACAAGGTTGGCATGACATCCTGCAGTCCGCCCAGGCGATCATCCAGGCTGCCTGCCACGACCCGGTCGGATTCCCGTGTCCCGACCAGGATCATCGGCACTCCCGCCGAGTCCTCGTAAAACATCCGCTTGGCAAAGAGGCCATGATTTCCAAGCATATCCCCGTGGTCAGACAGGAACATCACGATCGTGTTATCCAGCAATTCTTCCTCTCGCAGGGTACCGATCACGACTCGCAACTGGTGATCGATGTGAGTACAAAGAGCATAGAACGCCTGTCGGGCAAAGGCGATCATGGCATCCGTCAGATGGTCGGTTTCAATCAGCCGATTGTTCATCCAGCAGGGCATCGTTTCCGGACTGGTCGGCCAGGAACCCTGGTAGGGCGTAGGAATCTCGATACCTGAATACAGGTCCAGGTACCAGCGCGGCGGCACCAGCGGGGGATGCGGATGGGTGTAGGAAAGGTACCAGAAACCTGGACGGGTGGGATCGCGTCGCTGGATCAGCCGACACATCTCCCGGGTGGTCCAGTTGGTCGGATGATGCTGCTCATCCAGGTGCCAGGGCCGAGCCACGTAATCATTATTACTCATCCCGTGCAGGAACTGCTGGCCGGTCAGCCCCACGTCACCGAGGTAAATCTCGTAATCATCCGTGGGACCCAGCTGGGGTCGTCCCTCTTCACACAACTGCACGTCATCGAATCCGGCACGCGAACGCGGCGGATAGACATGGAGCTTACCTGCAGCAAAGGCCTGGTAACCCTGGTCGGTAAACGCATCGGCCAGGGTCGGTACATCCGGCATACCCAGTTCAACCTGGAACGTGCGATCCCCATGCGTGCGTGGCGTGGTACCGGTCAGCAAGGTACGTCGAGCCGGGATACAGACAGGGCATTCCGTGTACGCATTGGTAAACCGTCGCCCGTTCCGAGCCAGGTGATCAAGCGTCGGAGTCTGCACGGCTGGATGCCCGGCAACTCCCAGCAAGGATGCTGGCCAATGGTCAGCTGTCACTAACAATACATTTGGTTTTTCGGCCATTACACTCGCTTATTCTGTCGCCCCAGGCGACCTATTTTGCTGCATGTGGCTTGTTGTAAACATCCTGGCTCGCTCGGTCCAGTACATCGCAGGCCTTGTCTCGTAAACGCGCACCCTGCGTGATCTCATGATCCAGCACCAGGTACTGACGCTGTTCCATGGTGTAGGCAGGCCAGGTGGGCAAACCAGCTGCATTCGGATTTCCCGTGCGGGCAAACTGGGCCCAGCATCGATTCATGGTCTGCGCTAATTGCCGATCCTGGGCACTGGCCGTCTTCTCGTTAAGCGTATCAAACACGTACGCCAGTTCCACAGCATGAGGTGCTCCCAGCTTTGGATAGGACTTGCTGGGTCGGGCAAACATGTACTGGTAGGCAGCTGACTTGACGTGACGCATCCCCTGCAACATGCGCCGTGAAGGTTGCAGGAACCAGGAATCCGTACAGAAAAGGCAACCTGCACCCGTCAGTTCCTGGGCTGAATCACCTGGGTAAAGGCGGGCCACGTCACCCCCGGCATGACCATAGAAGCGATTCAACTTCTCCTCGAATTCCGTTCGCGATTTGGAGCCCACGTACCGGATGAAGTAGTTTCCCTCATTACGTGTCGTACCAATCATCATGGGAACATCCGCCTGCTTGCCCTGGGCAAACAGCTCCACCGGTCGACCAGGCAGTAACCAGCCATCAACGGTCACCCGCGCGTCATAGGATCCGGCATCGACCAGTTCCTGGGCAGACATCTTGCGCAGCTGGGTCAGTGCCGCAGCTCCTTCCCCTGCCACGAACTTGTTCGCCCAACGGCTACCCAGTTCCTCGGCGCCGGAAAAGGATCCGGTAGACCGTTTCAATGCCACCGTATTCGGTTCCGCCAAACTGGAAGTGAATCCAAACATCCAGGGACTTTGCAGGATCGCTCGATGAAACAATCCGCGTGCTCGTGGGGAAACGGACAGGACAGCCACGCTGGTCCCCCCCGCAGACTCACCGAAAATCGTGACGTTATCCGGGTCTCCGCCAAAGGCTGCAATATTCTTTCGAACCCATTCCAGGGATGCAATCTGATCCAGGAACCCGTAGTTGCCGGAAACTCCCTGGTCCGACTCTGCTGATAGCGCCGGGTGCGCCAGGTAGCCCAGTGGTCCGAGTCGATAATTGATACTGACCAGGACAACTCCCTGCCGTGCAAAGGCACTGCCGTCGTACTTACCAATATGCCCCCATCCCTTGTTGAGACCACCCCCATGAATCCAGACCATAACCGGTAATCGAGCTTCCTTGCCAGCCGCGGTCGTCCAGACGTTGAGGTACAGGCAATCTTCACTTTTCTTCGAGGTACCGGTACGTCGCTGCCATGGGATGGCACTGAACTGGTTACAGGCTCGCACTCCTTCCCAGGTCGTCGGTGTTCGAGGAGGCCGCCATCTCAGGTCGCCCACCGGCGGAGCTGCGTAGGGAATTCCGCGAAACACGCTGAGACCGGAGCCTGGATCCAGTACCAGGCCTGTCAATTTTCCAGACTGGACCTGCAGAACCGGGGTGATTGGCTCCGCACACTGGGTTGGCAGAGGAAAAAACAGGAGCAGGCATACTATTGCGTAAACCCAGCACCACCGACGGGACTGATATTGCTTGTTCATTGCTTCCACTTACCGCTACATCCAAAACCAGGGAATATCGAGCTGACCACTCGAGAACGGCCAGCAAGCTCATAGTATCAAGGCATCCGGCCCGGGGATCAATCACGGGTCGATTCGCAAAGCAATCTTTCCACGGTCTTTGCCGATTCAAGAAAAATCCTCCTGGAGAGGCTTTCCCTACTTCTTGCCACCACGCGCTGCCGCCAGAATAGTACCAACATTACCTTTACTCCTGGTGCAAACATTCCATGGATACCAATTCTCTCCAACACCGGTTAACAGACTCCGAGCGGCAGTTTTTCAACAGGCATGGCTACCTGGTGATTCCTGATGCCCTCGACGCCGCCACGACCGCGCGGTTGATCGAGGTCGTGGATGCCGTGGATACGCGCGAGCGCACACCCGAGCATGGCAACCGACTGTTATCGGTAACGGATATCGTCGCCGAAGACGACTCCCTGGTCAGCCTGGTCGATCACCCTGTTTCCCTGCCAAAGATCTGGGACATCCTGGGTTGGAACATCTATCTTTACCATTCGCACCTGGATATTACCCCCAGCGATAATGCCGACGACCAGGCATGGAGTGTCGCCTGGCACCAGGACAGCATGCGTGTCAATGATGAAATTGAATCGGACCCGCGTCCACGCCTGTCGGTCAAGATCGGCTACTACCTTACCGACGTCAGCCAGGCCGATCGCGGCAACACGCTGGTCGTTCCCGGTTCGCACCTGCAAAACCAACTGCCCTGCCCGGCCGACGGTCAATCCAACCCGGAGGGTGCGGAACCTCTTTGTGTCAACGCCGGCTCCGCGATCATCCTGGATCGACGTGTCTGGCATACGCGCAGCCCCAACACCTCGGGACTTACGCGCAAGGTTATCTGGTATGGCTACAGTTACCGCTGGCTGCGCGCCAAGGATGAAATGACTGTCCAACATCTCTACCCAGGGCTGACTCCGATCCAGCGGCAACTGCTCGGTGACGGGTTATCAGCCAACGGTGTTTACGACCCCCAGGAAGAAGACGTCCCGTTACGAGCATGGCTCCAAGAAAACGATCCGGACGCTGCCGGGGATTCCCCTCATGGGGACTCGCAATCACGTCCTCCAGCGGGTGCACGCGGGAAAAACATCGGTCGAAACTAGCGAAGGTAACCGGGCAACCAACCCCGTGAACCTTGCGGTGGTATCCGGTCAGCCGCCTCTTTGCCATCCGCCAGGCTAAAGGAAATGGCCAATGGAAACTTCCCCTTGGGAGCATTTCGAGTGTACGGACCTTCTCCCTGAAATTCGCCTCGTGACACCATGTCCAGTCGCACGATGCGACCCGCCTTCTTCTCGATAATCCCAAAGAATTCCGCTTGATAACTGCGGTCGCCACTCGCTGTTCGTAGCGTGGCCTGTCCCAGGATC
>Ga0315331_10001289_pt1 | contig 18627 bp, 21 predicted proteins | sample M160m34915metaG_FD_203456 | JGI IMG/M metagenome (GOLD analysis project Ga0315331, IMG submission 203456) | Ammonia-oxidizing marine archaeal communities from Monterey Bay, California, United States - M1 60m 34915 | ecosystem: Environmental > Aquatic > Marine > Intertidal zone | place: USA...
AAAGTGTCACGTAAACGTCGGAGTGTGAAGCGGAAGGTATCTCGTAAACGTAAGGCTAAAAAATTAACCATCCATCCCAAAAAAGCCGGTAAAGGATGGGAAACTGTGAATGTACCAGAGGGTACAATATTATTCAGAGGTGAAAATGCTAAACGAGCCAATACTTTACTTCAGAATATGTCGGGTACAGATCCTCGACCTACCTGGTACACTAAAAAATTAGATAACGCGGTTGGTTATATTCCTTCTGGGGTGAGTGGTAATCTGTATGTGTACAAGACAAAACGAGATATGAAGATGTTTAAGTTCAATAGTGCTAAAAATGTCAATAAATTATTCAAAATGTTTCACGATGATGATACCAAGATCTTTCAAGGCCAAGGTAGAGGAAAACGGCCTCAGAAATCTCGAGGTTGGACTATGATGAATTTCTTAGTTCATATGTTTTTGGGTGATCATGATGCTAAACCAAATGCAAAACATTATAAATTGGTTAATGGATACCCTCAGGTGTCATCAGATAGTGATTTGAAAAGAGCGAGTACTATGCCGTTTGATTTAGCATTTGCCAGATGGTTATGTCATAATGGTTTCGAGGGATACGAGCAAAAAGATATGAAAGGAAAATTTATTAAGATTTTTCCTCAAGAAATTTGTATATGCTTGCCACATAAAAATCTAACTTTGGAGACGGTGTTAAATTTTCCTAAAGGAGCTGGTAAAAATAGTGCTAAATCCAAAAAATTTCAAGCCACATTAAAGTCTACTCGTAAGAAATTACACGGTATGGGATATAAAGTATAAATTGAAAATTTCATGTCTTATATAAAATTTGAAATGCCTACAAAAGACAAAAACAACACCAAGCGTCGAAAAGGTAAGGACAAGAAAAAGAATACTTTCAAGAAATACGGTAAGAACACTAGTCGGGGTCTAAGAATTAAACAAGCGGAACAAGAAAAAAGAGTGGTGGTAAATCCCATGGCAATTAAGATCAAAACTGGGGGGAAAAAATGATTTATGATACGTAAAGTATCATAAATTGGAGATGCAAGCAAAGGAATTCAAAGTAAGTTTAATAGGATATACAGGAACCGGCAAAACGTCTTTCGTGGAAAGATTACTGTACGGACAACGAAGAATAACGACATCAACATTGCGAAAGACGTTAGGAGTGGACGTCTATCCATTTGATTACAAATACGGGGACGATAAGTTTCGTATCAATTTTTGGGATTGCGCGGGCGATGATAGATTGATGGGTTTGGGTAAACAATACCTCTATGGTAGTGATTTAACAGTTATATTTAGTTCTGGATTTCCAGCTGTGGATCAAGGCTTTATAGATTGGGTACCCCATAGCGGATCTTATATAATTATAATAGATAGAGAAAATACAGCAGAAATAATAAGCTTGATACGTCAAGTTTTGGAATAAGATATTATAATAAGAATAAGTGGGAAACGGTGATTATGATTATGTAAAACTTTCATGTTTTACATAATAAAATGAACGCAAAAACTAAAAAATCATTACTGATTGGGTTGGGGGTTCTGGCGGGTATAGGTATTATAGTTCTGATTGTATTCCTTGTATTAGGGAATTCAAAACCAGGACCACCGCCGCCGCATTCAACACCGGGACCAACGCCGCATTCAACACCGGGACCAACGCCGCATTCAACACCGGGACCAACGCCGCATTCAACACCGGGACCAACGCCGCATTCAACGCCAAGTCCACCATCACCACAAGATTCTGGGCTAGCGCTTGGTGATGGTCCATCTCAAATTGCTTGTTGGGCATGGAATACCTTAGTAACTGGAGGATTTATGGGTTACGGGATATTCGCCAATAAAACTCGTGGTTACACGTGGTCAGCAGAAGATGAAACAAAAGTAGCAACGAAAGGTGATACTAAATGGGACGAACAAGGTCAGAATAGTACTTCCACGACTAAACTAAAAAATACTAAGGCTCTGGTTGATATTGATTCCGGGTCTCAATTTGTTGATTTCATTTCTAAAGAAGGAAGTTACAACCAAACCTACAACCGGAGAGCTCTCGATGGAATTAAGATTCAGTACGACGCTAATACTGATCAAACATTGAGTGACAGATACAAATCATTGTTAATGGCTTTGGTAAACACATACGATTTACATGTAGGTATTTTGATCGGTGGAAAACCACTCACTAAAGGGGGTGCATATCACGGAAATCCTTTATCAACCATGTTAACACGTATTAAGAACGCGTCTCAATGGATTGTCGATAACAAAATGGGTGATAACGTTTACGTAGCATTAGATATAGAACCGGCTGATATAATAATGAATCAAGCAAGTCTGGATGATGTTTATGCATGGTATAAAACAATCTTTCCTCAAGTGGCAAATGTTATCAATGGATACAAAAACAAGAATGTGTATTATGGAATGGCTATCAATAAGAATCCTTATCAAAATAAAGATGCATATGGTGGTTTATTATCGTTGTTAACGGCCAACTGGACAACATCTGATAACAAACAAAGAGGTTTTAGGATATTGGAACTTATGTATTGGTGGACAGAGATAGATACAGGTGAACCACTCCTTACAAGTCATTTGGCATCTCAGTTAAAAACGTCTCAAGTTGGGTCTAATCCAGTGACAGATGCTCTAAATCATCATGTATACTTACAGTTCGGAATGGAGTGTACGGGGGAAGTTGCCTACTTAATGTGGATAGAACAACAATCCCAATCCCAACCGTGTTCGTCTTCGTCTTGTGGTAAATCGGACAATCCAACCCCCGCGGCTTGTTATAGACCCCTCGATGGTGTGATTGAGGTAGACACCGGGATAGGGTATAGATGCGATGGTATTAACAGTAATCCTGACATGTTTTCTTCAGCTATGCCAAAAGACAAGCATGCTAATTATTGGAACAGTATAACTTTCAAAGGAGACCCAAAATATTATGCTCCAGTTTATGGGTTTCCATTTGTACCATGGAGTAAATCAAATGCTAAATACAATAGAAATGAGTGTAATGCTCTTGGTAATGTTACTACCAGTGGTAATAATCTAACAGGAGTACCAGGACCCCCAACATGTTTGGCAGCGACAGCATCGGATAAATCGTGTGGTTTTTTGAATAAAGAGACTTGGTTATTAGGTGGTGGCTTAAATCATAAGTCATTAGAAGAGTTCTTACATAATGATGATTCCCTTGATTGGTTGAGTAAGATAGTTGCCTCTGTAGGTAACATCTCCCCTACTAAAGCCAGATCTATTATATTTAAAGTACCATTTTGTGTGGAAGACTTGTCTGGGTATTCGGGTTGGTTGCATAATTTCAAATATGGTAGAAACAGTACAACACCAAAATTGGGACTTGCTGATTTCCCAGATAATGCGATAAAAACTCCCAGAGGAACAGATACAGCGAATGGCACCATTTGTAAATCTCGAATAACATTAATGAATGGGAAAACAAATTTCGGTCCCGACGGGAATGTTCCTTGTTTGGGTCAGACTATTTTAGATAAAAATTCAAAACCTTTATGGATCTCGGGAACTTTGGAAGTAGATCCAAGCGGTAAACTAACATGTCCAGCTGGGCATTATTATTCTACCCCCACTACCGACGATGCAGGTGTATATTAATTTTATGAATGATTATTAAAAGTAACTCATAATATATTACAAAATTTGTAACATATTAATAAATGTCTAAGAAAGTTTGTATCTTCGATATCGACAATACATTAACACACGGAGCCGATGCTACAACAAAAATTTGTTGCCCGAGTGGAGAGAAAAATTGTTTAGTAAACAAATATAGACCCAATTGGCCCCCCAAGAAGTCTGGTACTTCTCGGTACGCGCTTGATACAATAAAGAAATGTAAAGATAATGGATACGAGATAGCGATAGCTACTGCGGAAACCGGATTGCAAGTAACTCCTGAAAAACAAAGAAAATTCATTCACGATATGACTGGTAAGAATCTTTACGACACTCCAATGTTGCAAAATTCTTGTACCGCTCAGGGATTCAATTATGAGATGTGTTACGGTAATCCCAAGACAGATCACGTGTGTTGTAACACAGAATACACAGACAAAACTCGGATGTATTTAAATATTATGAATCATCTAGACATTGATCCAGTAGATTACGGAAATTCTATTGTGTTTGATGATGACCAGAGTAACTTAGAAACGGCTAGAGGATTGGGATTCAAAACTTGCCAGGCCAGTTTAAATTGTGGAGGGTCTTATTGCACACAGGGATGTGGAATTCCTATGGGTTGTAGTCATTTGGTGACAAGCACAGATGAAGATGATCTCGTCGGGGTTGTGTAATTATTTTTTCACTTAATATAAATGAAAACTCAAGAGATTCTTTCAATCGTAGCCCTTTCCCTTTTGGGCTTATGTTTATTATGTGGACTAGCTAAGATGGCAATGAAAAAAGACAGTGCTAAAAAGAACTGTGATAAAGCATGCTCAATGGCTGTTTTTGCGACTGTTGTTCTTTTGGCTATAAGTCAATTGATTGGGGAGACAGATGGATATGAAGAACCATCATCAACACCAGCATCAACACCATCACCAGGTGTGATTTATTGTAGTGATGGAGGTGGAAAAGACGATCCTGATTATTGTTTCGCGGGGTATTGGACTGGCGGCCCTGGGCATACTCCATATCCAACAAATTCACCCCTTGGAGGAGGGCCTCCTGGCTGGGAAGGTTCTACTTGTACTTTCGCTTGTATGGACTATGCAAACCAGAAGACTTGTGGCGGTAAAAATACGAAAAATTGTGAAAAGGACAGCGATTGTGGTGATGGTACAGTCAAGTGTAAATACAAGCTACCCAACCCAGAGGATCGGGTAGCATTTTGTAAAAAAAATTTCCGACTCGATGATTGGGGCGGCGGGCCGAAGGGCGCGTCGGGTGGGTGTACAACCGATTCAGAAGCTTTGAAGACGCCTTGGGGTAAGGGAGGACGACAATACACCGTATGTCGTACATGTCCCACCTCTGGCCTTTCTGCGGGGGAATTTCAATGCGACGAAGGTGGTAAAATTGTACGTTGTTCATGATCCAACTATTAAATATTAAAAATACGCTATTAGTCTAACTCAAAGATGGAAATTCTTCTAAATCATTTAAATTTAGATTGTTTCTTTTTTCATTTAATATAAATGAATACTCAAGAGATTTTATCAATCGTAGCCCTTTCCCTTTTGGGCTTATGTTTATTATGCGGATTGGCCAAGATGGCAATGAGAGGAGACAGTGCTAAAAAGAACTGTGATAAAGCATGCTCAATGGCTGTTTTTGCGGCTGTTGTTCTTTTGGCGATAAGTCAATTGATTGGGGAGACAGATGGATACTGTCAAATTGCGACTAAAGACAACCAGCAGGGGACAAAGGGATGCCGTGTACCAGATGGATTTTGTGGCAACATGCCTGGACCTGGGGGCTTGAAATGCATCATGCCTGGGAATTTGCCCCAACCCAAACATTTGCCATGTTGTCCGACTGTCGGTTCAACAACATGTGGTGGTACAATAACCGGATGCTCCGGGGATGGGTGCCCGCCCGGTTCAGGAACCAGCTCTGCGTCGGCCTGGTGGACTAATAATTGTGGACCGTTCGCTACTTCTCCACCAAGTCAATGAATTTTGTAAAATTGTTCTCTAGATGTTGCCATCTAGGGACTAAATCGCGACTGGTGGTTTCGATCCACCGACCTTCGGGTTATGGGCCCGACACGCTTCCACTGCGCCAAGTCGCGTTTAACGCTTCGTACTGGGATCGAACCAGTGACCTCACGATTAACAGTCGTGCGCTCTAACCAACTGAGCTAACAAAGCAGTCCCTATATATAAATATATAAGGACTTAATAGCACCTGCGGGATTCGAACCCGCGCGATCCTTACGGATCAAGGGATCTTAAGTCCCCCGCCTTAGACCAACTCGGCCAAAGTGCTGAGTGCCTAAGACTACTGATCTCCCTCCATCAGTCACAACATAAAAAATATGTTGTGACTTTACTACCACCTGCGAGATTCGAACTCGCGCGAATCTTACGATCCAAGGGATCTTGAATCCCCCGCCTTAAACCGCTCGGCCAAAGTGGTGAGTGTTTAAGACGTCTGATCTCCCTCCAATCAGTCTATAGATACCGCGTATCTAGAGACTCTATCTCATTTGCCTGTTAACGGGATCGAACCGTTGACCACCAGATTAAAAGTCTGGCGCTCTACCGACTGAGCTAAACAGGCGTTCCGAATCCGGGGATCGAACCCGGTTCTTCTCGGTGAAAGCGAGATATCCTAACCATGTGGACTAATTCGGAATTTGGTTTCGCGGGGGATTGAACCCCGAATACCAGCTTCAAAGGCTGGGGTGATGGCCATTTCACTACAAAACCGAGCGCCTACACGCGTCACCATACAAAAAATTGTATGGTGACTCGATGAAATCTTGCAATTTCATGTCAGATCCGGCGAGAGTGAATCGAACACTCGACCAGTTGATCTACAGTCAACCGCTCTACCATCTGAGCTATCCCCGGGCACGATCCAGATCCCAAGACCCTTCACACTTCTTCTTTCTCAATCTTTAAATTCAATTTTGTTTTTTTTATTTATAACATCTTCAATGTTAACCCAGCCTATTTCTCGATCCATCCAAATTACAAATTCATCTCCGGGTTTCTTTTTATCTTTCCAACTCTGGTTTATTTCTGCCCACATTGGTTGTAGATTAGTCCAGTGCCAACACTTGAAAGCTTCCTCTTCGTTGGTGGGATCGAAACGAGACTGGGCTTTAAAGTGATCGATATGCCATTCACCTTGATTCTCCCAAGTCATACCTTCTTCGAACTGGCTTTCTAGATGATCTAATAGCTCATTGTAAGTACACCCGACATACTGTTCAGTTCTACAGGTCTTTCTATCACCTTTCATCCATTTACGGAAGCCAGAACTGAGAATGTTGTGTAATTTAAAAATTGGGTCATTGTGATATCGTTTTTTCTGATATGTTTTCCTCGCTTCTGATTGTTGGTATGTTTTCATGTATGCTTTCCTTTTTGCTCGCCCCTTTTCTGATTCTCTATATGCTTTCTTGGCGGCTTTCTGGGTTGCTTTCCCCACTTCTGTTTGATGATATTTTTTATCGGCCAGACTTTTACACACCTTACACCTCGAAGCTCTCCCGTATTTACCATCTTTCTTATTGTGATACTCACTAAGCAGTTTCGTTTCACCACATCCTGTACATTGTTTCTCCATTCTTTTTTGTTAACACATTTCGCGTAACAAAATTCATTTTTTAACGTCCTTCATATACTCTTCCCAATTAATTTTCGCTTTAGTCCCACCATCGTATTCCACTGCTAATTTCTCTGTAATCATCCATTCATTCAAAAAGAGCCCGTCGCAATAAACGTCAGCAAGAACACGACCATACTTTTCCCGCTTAATTTCAGTCAACGTGACTTTTTTGCCGAGGCATTTTTCAGCTAATTTGTCTCTCGAGATAATTGCCATTTGAGTCTCTTTTTTCGTGATTCCTTTAATCTCTGGTGCATCTATTCTATTTAATCTTACAGAAAATCTGTACAGTGGAGATTTCTTATATGGGAGCTTGCTGGCTATTGTGATAGTGTCCCCGTCGTAGACTTTAATTACAATCCCATTAGATATTGGTGGTACAAAGGGTATGGTGTCCTTCCAACCTGGTATGGTGGCTGTAGAATAACAACAAAATCTTCTTATGAAATTCATTATTTATATTAGTAATTATCCTCATAAATCCGTCGGAATGTTATTGTTATCACTCGGGGTTGTATCACCTATAATACTTGTTAGTTCTATTTCGCTCTCCAGAATGGATGTGTGATCCTTTTGACATAATAATTTGATAGATAAGTAAATATTACCTAGGATAGATAGTAAGCCAAACACCCCGATGGGAATTGTGTAACTTGTATTTTTTGAAATACAATCGGAAAAGCTATTTAATGAATTGTTTTGCATTTTTTTTATTCTTAAATTAATAAAATAATAAAAATGTCAACATTACAAAGAAGAAGAAGAGACCCTTCAAGACGAGCCCGTCGAGCAGTCGCTCGGCGGGATCAAGTCGAGATACCGCGGGGTTACCCTAACCCCTTGGGGTTGGTAGGAAGAGCCTCAAAAAGGATCGCCATGGGAGTATGGGATACTGTGGAGGATCCCGTGAATGAAATTAAAAGAGGTTGCCCAAAATTCCTTGGATCGGCATTCACAGCCCTAATAATAATGATAATCATATTCATGGTTTATGATGTAAAATCAAACGTGGAACATACACAACGCAAGGTTATGGTTGAAACGAGTAGAGCTGCGGAAGATTTTATTGGTAGAATAGGCAGAGAAACAGCAAGACTTGGATTTGATGTAGCATCCGAAGTGGCAAAAGGCCCCCACGTGGCAATGTGTGCAGGTTTCGACGTATTTGCTAATCCAAATGCAAAAAGAAATTTAGCAGCAAGAGTAAAACAATTAGCTTGGGAGCCTCCAGTAGCAGTTCTCGATGAGAGATTACTTGAACTTTCTTTAAAAATGAAGAATGCTAAAATAGTAAAGAAATTAGAAAGTTTGAGAGAACAGATGCGAACATTGACCGACAGCCGGGCTCAGGGTCCTCCAGATCCAATGGGACGTTATCCTCAAGTACTCATGTTAGACCAAAAACCTCACACCGAGATAACCACAAGAAATGAGCAGGCCATACGGGCGCGCAAAGTAAAATCCGGGTTAAAATCCTTAACACAAGCTTTCACTAGCAGTATAAGTGCTTGGATTAGGGAGAAAAGGGCAAGTGTATCTACTCGAGTAAAAGAGTCTCTAAATCCTTGTAAAAGTTATAATGAAGGACTAGAACTTCTCCAACGTCAGACTAAACGTCAAGTAATAGCAGCGGTAAATGAATTAGAAATGAGGCTTCTAAACATGGATGGGATGCGTCGAAATTTGGGTGAAGATTTCAAAATTCTTGGGGTGAGAATATTGGTATTGTATGCTGCTCTGCATACACTCGCATTACTAAGAAAGATGATTCTTCCTCAGCACAAAGAGGGGTTCCAACCACTAGATGATGTTCTAGGTGATGATGCTTTGAAGGATGGACCAGAAATAAGTTTGATGAATTTCAGAATGAGAAAATCGCGTAAAGCATCTCGTAAACGCCGGAGTGCTAAGAAGAAGTCTCGTAAGCGTAAGAGCGCCAAGCGTAAAGCATCCCGTAAGCGTCGTAGTGTGAAGAGAAAGGTATCCCGTAAGCGTAAGAGCGCCAAGCGTAAAGCATCCCGTAAGCGTCGTAGTGTGAAGAGAAAGGTATCCCGTAAGCGTAAGAGCGCCAAGCGTAAAGCATCCCGTAAGCGTCGTAGTGTGAAGAGAAAGGTATCCCGTAAGCGTAAGAGCGCCAAGCGTAAAGCATCTCGTAAGCGTAAGAGCGCCAAGCGTAAAGCATCTCGTAAACGTCGTAGTGTGAAGAGAAAGGTATCCCGTAAACGTAAGAGTGCCAAGAGGAAAGCATCACGTAAGCGTAAGAGTGCCAAGAGGAAAGCATCACGTAAGCGTAAGAGCGCCAAGAGGAAAGCATCCCGTAAAAAGAAGAGCGCTAAGAGGAAAGCATCCCGTAAGCGTAAGAGATGTCCCCCAGGTTGCGTGAAGCGGAGATAGATATTTAATTCTTAATTCTTTCGAAATAAGAATCTAACTTATTATTGACCACCGAATCTCGTAAAATTCATGAAGTCGTCTTTTATACTTTGCATCACCCCGTCAAATAGAAATTTACTTATCGGATCTGTATAGTAAGAATAAATATAATACAGAATATTCACATATACAATAGCTGTCACAATCTTCTGTAGATCCTCTAACTTGAGGATGAAGAATGGGATGAAAATTATTCCTAGAATGAAAAACTCGTTTATCATGATCATGCTTATTTAGTCCACGATTTCGGGTTCAAAATCATTTTGAATTCTGAGATTAAATATTCCCGGTGGTACGTCGTCCCTGTCTTCGCGTGTAACAAAGTTGTGAAAGTAGCACTGACCATTATCCCAAGGAACTACGATCCAATTATTGTCTTTTAGTAAATTCACACGTGTATTGTCACAAATACAGTTACTGACTGGTGAGCATGTGGGCTGACTGAAAATGGGGGTGAGAAGAGCAATGAAAACAAGTATTTTTTTGATGATGTTCATTTATTGTTGAGGCAAAATAATTTGTTTTCCTTAAAAACAAATTTCTAAATTGTAGTTGGATCTTTTTTTGCGGCTTTGAGAGCGGCCAGTTCAATGATAGATTCACCGTCTCTACCTCCATCTATTTTCTGAGCGGCTAGTTCTATATTTTCGGCCAATTTCAACTTCATTTGATTGGTTTCCATTTGACGCGTTAAACTTTCACTGTTAGGTAGTTTTGGCCATACATTCTCGTAAGATCCATGATTACTTTTGACGTCGCAGTTCTTGTAAAGCTCTGTGATATAGTTGTCCTTCTTTCTACATTTACAACAATCACCAAAGCATTTACATTTACAATAATAACAGCTAAATACTCGACGGGTTAATCTACTATAATACACCGCATCATATGTTTTAAGAATTTTATCACCCCAATCGGTCATGATATATGAACCCGTCTCATTTTTATCATACCAAGGATAAGTGTCTTGAATAAGTTCGGGATAGAATCTGGTAAGTTGCCAAACAGACGCTTTGAACTCTTCGGGGGCCATTGGTGGGGGTGAGGACACCAATTGCACGATCTGGGGTTCGTACATTTCCATAAACTTGTTGTAATTTACTCGATCCCATGGAGATTTGGTCAACACCGATTCGATTTCGATATTCAACTTGGATAGTTTTTGAATGTATCTATCTAGACTTTTAATTCGATCTACATAGTTTTGTTTTTTGATCCAAGCTGCTATCAATGTTGTTAACACTGAGAAAAAGCTTAGAAATCCTTCTGCAAACATTTTAGTATACGATTCAGTGGGTCTGACCAGTGATAATGTTGATGTGATTGTTGATATAACAATGATCAACCATGACCACCACCCCTCTTTTTTCTTTAGTTCATAGACGAAAAACCAATTAACAGTAAATTGATACTCTAAGACGTTTTTCCACTCTAATATCACTCTTTTCTTGCGACTACTCCACCCATTAATTTCTTCTGATTTTTCTAGATTCACATAGGTTTCATTCAATAATCGATTGACTTGTTCTTTTTGTTTGTATGTGGAGTTTATAGCTGCTGCTGATTCTGCGTTCTTAAAATCTTCTAGATTAATCCAGTGATTTATAGACAAACGAGGCCTCCTTCTTGTATAAGATTCTGCTTGAGCTATCGTGGAAAATCCCGATGGTAGCTCGTCCGAATCTTTAATTACATCGTTTTCAGACATTTATATCAGATTTGAATACTTTAAACGTCCTAAGCATAGTAATTGTATTCTGGTGGCATGGGAGATGGGGTTTCTTGTAGTCCCATGGCTTTAGAAATTTCACTAACAGTGGAGCGTATCGCGTCTTGGTCCCGTTGTAGTTTTTGTTGATTGATAGCCAATTCTTCTATGAGTTGGCGTTGGTCTTTTAATTCTTTCAAAATTTGAGACAAAAGTTCGACTGTTACGTCGGTTCTGGATTTTTTAGCAGGGGGTAAAACATAACTAGGTCCGGTCAGGCGTTGTCGTTTTTTTCTATGCTGAGTTTCCATTTTCTTAAGTATTTCTTAATAAAATATTTTTCATTTCTAAATAAAAATGAACTCAAGAAGAAGCAAAAGAAGAAAGACTACTTCAAAGAAGAACAAAGGGTTCCAACCACTAGATAGACGGGGATATCTTCAAATATCAGTACCCGGGTTGAGATACGAATCTAGAGATATTATCAAAATTTACCTTGGAGCTGGTGGGTGCAAATATACACAAGCATTTTATCGAAGTTCTGGTTCTAATACAAAACAAACGGGGACTTTTATGCCTTTCGATGGGATAGGATTAAAACGCAAGTCTGGGAGTTTTGTACACGAGCCCTTTTTAGAAAAAACTCATGTCCAGTCTCTAAGGGGATTTACAGACTTATCCGACGAAGGGAGCGGAGATCAACTATCACCCAAAAAATTTTTTAGTCGTTTAGGGAATTGTCATTTGGGTTTGATATCTTTTCTACTAGGAGGTCCGGCATGGGAGAATCTAGATACATACAAACATATTTACCTGGAAAAATGCCAAACCAAACTTGAAAGCGAAGGTGTCGATGTCAATTATTTAATTAGTCAAACACCCATTATCAGAGATAATTTACAGAAATATAACAGGGGTTTTTATAATTATAACTCCAAAAAGGCCCAAGCCGTGAATATTCCGGTAGATAACATCGTTCGCGTGATTAATGATTTCGTAGGAACAGACACCACCATTAATAATTTTAATTCGTGTCGTTTTACTGATCATGAACGTGAACATTTAGGAAGAAGAATCATATGGCCTCGATATCCCGATACTCACAAGAAAGTCGATTACAGAGATACTATGATGATACTGGGTCAGGGAATGCAAAAATTAAAAAAAAATATCCCGAAAGATCCGAAGAAAAAAGAAGAGCAGCTTGCTAGAATTCGAAAAAGAATGGAGGCAATGAAAAAGAAAGGGGCGAAGAAAGGGGAGAAGAAGAAAGGGGAGAAGAGAAAAAGGTATGAATTTCGAGCAAAATATCAGAAACGTAAAAAATCAAGGGGAGGATTGGGTATAAAGTCGGGAGGATTGGGTGTAAAAAAGCGGGGAGTAGTAAGCCGACCCATAAACGTATCCATGGGTCAATTACAAATGACTAATGGTTATCCATCGGGGATATCAACTTATCTGGACCGGGACCACAGCCCCGGGCAGAGTTTAATGTCACGGGTGGAAGCTAACCGTCATTTTATTGGACTGGATTATCAACCAGAAGGTTCCCACGATTTATGCGCCGTTTATGCAATCATGTCTTGTATAGGAGCAGATCAAAATTATTTAAAAAAGGGTGAGGGTGAGTGGAAAAACAACGCAAGAAAAGCTTTAGAATGGGTGAGAAGCCTGGGGATAATCAACATACCGATACTAGATGAATTATTGAATGATACGGAGTTATTTGATTATTGGTATACTCTTGACGCAAATACCGTTCCTCGTCTTCAACGAAAGATACCGGTAATCCAACATTTAATAAATGTATTGCCTAATATTTTAGCTGATCATTTCGGTATAACAATTCACGGATCGGGTGGAGAAGTCCCTCAGTTACAATATCATCACGATGAGGATAAATTGCCGACTCTCGATGATATTAGTTTGGCGGTAAGATTTAATGGGGATTTGGATGCAGCTGCAAGTTATTTATCACGTATAGAGGATGAGTTGTCTCCTAATATTATCTTAGAGACATTACTGATGAAACATAGCTCGAATGCTTCCGAAAAAGTGTTCGATAAAATAATGAAGCTTGAAAAAAAATCATATAATCCACAACAAAGAAAAACACTGATATTAAGGCGATTGAGAAGTATAAACTGGGGAGCATCTGAAATCCAATTGAGAGGAAATATTTTACATGGGTTGGAAGGTTTATATCCTGTAGGTTCAGAGGCTTCGGCGGTTCACTATTATTGTGTAAGAAGAGTTCGCAATACTGGACCTAGAAGTTACAAGAAAAAATACGGGCTATTACGAATGGGGAAAAAAGTAAAATCCAAACGAAAGTCAAAGAAAAAATCTCGTAAAAACAATGTTAATAATAAAAAGATGAAGACACATCTGGACCAAAAAATGTTGAAGGAGTTAAAACTTTTACAACAAGAAGTGTCTACTATTAATAAGCACAGAATCAGTCATCTTAAATCTCAACACAAAAGGTTAGAGAAAAGAATTGTTAAGGGTGTACCGATAAGTTATAATAAATACAAGAAAAACGTAAACACCAGAATGAAACAACGTCTAAAAAGAGTGGATAAATCTCTTAATGTCTATGAAAAGGCAACTAAGAAAAGATCTAGGAAAGTATCTCGCAAATCTTCACGTAAACGTCGTAGTGTGAAGCGGAAAGCATCACGTAAACGTCGTAGTGTGAAGCGTAAGGTATCTCGTAAACGCAGGAGTGTGAAGCGTAAGGTATCTCGTAAACGCAGGAGTGTGAAGCGTAAGGTGTCACGTAAACGTAAGAGCGCTAAGAGGAAGTCACGTAAACGTCGTAGTGTGAAGCGTAAGGTGTCACGTAAACGTAAGAGTGTGAAGAGGAAGTCACGTAAATCTTCACGTAAACGTCGCGTAGTAAAAAAAAAGCGGTGAATAAATCCTCGTGTTTTGTTTGTCCCTTGGGATAAAAGGTCTTAGAATTGATTTTAATATCGTTTAATCATATAGTTAGGGATATGATTAAAATTACAACTTGGTTTGTTTTTACAAGTATAATGGCTGCTACCGCTATGGCAACAGGGTGTGGTGATAAAATGATAACGTTGGATCCAAATCTGGGGTTGGGAAAACTCAACTGTACAGACATGGGGAATTACTCGAAGAGTGGATGCGAGAATTTGAGGGAAGACGGTAACATTGTTTGTCGCTTGACTCCTCTCGCTGATCAAACTGAGGATTGTTACCACATGGAGTGTCAATGGAAAGAACAAGAAGATTATATCCTATCGTGGAGTATCTCACATCCTTACGATACCATCGTTGTGGAGATGAAACCAGAATTCGATATAAGTCCAGAAATGTCGCTATTTTTTACATTAATTTTGCTTGCCTTGTGTCTACCGATGGCTTGTGCTCATCCAGAAATAGCTGTTATAGCATTTATGAACAGTGGTAGAACCGATACCCGTTATGGTAGAAGTTCTCGACGCGGTTGAATAATATAAACTCATGTTATCAAAGAATAACATGAGTATGGACCAAAAAACTAAAGAGAGAAAAGAGAAAAGAATAATGTTAAACGCGAAGTATAAACAACTATCCAAAAAAGTCAAAAAAACCGGGAAGAAAAAAGAGAAACGCATATCTCGCGCCTCCAAGTACAGACACCACCTTGAATCTGTTCTGTATTTACCATCTAGGGCTAAGGAGATTACCAAGATTAAGGAGGAAGAATCTGAAAAAATTCTGTGCTGTGTGTGTTTCAAGGAAAAAAGCGATATGATGTTCATCAATTGCAAACAAGGTGGACTTTTCACGCGGAATCACAAAAGGTGGAGAAATTCAAATACTCCTATTTGTGGATCTTGCGTGAAGACAATCAAATCCAGTTCTGTTAAGTGTTGCCCCCTGTGTCGATCTGATGACTGGACACGCGTGCTAGGTGTGAGATACCCGAAAAAGAAACCTTGTTTTGCGGTGCGAGAAGCGGCTCGTCAACGGAAAAAAGCATTAATCGTTAAACTACTTAAGAAAAGGCGGCAGCGATATCTCATGTGGCATCGGATGATTTGTCGTGACCACGATCCCGGCGCGTGCCCGTACTTTGAAGCTTATCCCGATAACCGAGAAAGTAATCCACACTGTCTTCATTGTGGGCACGGTAGAAGTTGGCATACCAAAGATCCGTTCGTTGTACGAGGTTGGGATGGGTCTAAGTATAGAAATTTTGACGATGATTTTCCGTATTAGTTTTTATCTTCGCTAAGAAGCAGCACAGCTATTGCCAACAAGATGATACCGATAGCAATGAGAAGTTTACTTCCATTAGCCATTAAAGAGCTCTTTTTGCCGCCTCTTACTTTATATATAATGAAAAGCAAAGCACCCACTCCTCCAAGGACAAGTGAAGCAATTGTTAAATCTTTTGGTGTGTTCATTTTATTATCACAATATTTTCAAAATATTGTGATATGACGGAGCTCGAGAAAATACAAGAACTACAAAGAATAAGTCTTCCAGACGAAATCTGGGACTACATTAAAGAATTTATTTTCGATTGGAAAGAAACACATCGTAGAAAGTTTTCGATTGTGTTATGGAAATTTCCCGAATCCTGTTGGAAAATGAAATCTAAATATCATAGATGGACTACATTTCCACCTCCACGAAATACTAATGATATTATTAGAGATGAATACTATGGTGTACTAACCGGACCATTTACACCTCCTCCAAATTTAGTTTTAACTAGTATTTGTTATAATCCTCATGGTAAAGGTGGCTGGTGGTGTGGTTACGGTTGGCAGAAATTTTATTGTCTTTAAATTTAACAGGTACACAGCACTACCTGGAATTGATTTTTATCACGACATTTCTTCGTATACGGAGAGTATGCAAAAAACTATTAGTAAGGAAACTAACAAAAAGAATATGTGGACTCAGAATCCCGACAAGACATTCACACCCGGAAGGGTTGGACAACTGGGGGTGATCGATGACAGGGAAAAAGAATACAGAGAAGCGTACGGTTTCGGGCCGATCTGCTTCAAGGGCCTTCACCAGCGATGCTTTCTCCGGAGTGATCGTGTGCCGATGCCGCTTTACAAGTTTATTAGGTATCTCTGGTGGCTCACGCCTCTACCTAACGGTGATATTGACTTCACCGGTGAGCACACGAGATATCGCAACGCATATCGCTTCACGAAAGATGCGTATATTTGGATTGTTAGCAAAGCATACGAGAGAAACTTGGTGATCCATCTAGGCGATGCAAATAACGTTCACCAACTCCCTGGGATGGACGATTATATTTATCGGCAATCTTTCGAGTGGGACAGATATCGCCCAAGTCTCGGGTTGTACATTCCGTATTCTGAAGGTCTATGGGGAAAGGAAATGCCTCTCAGCTTTGATATGGATATTTTGCATTCGTCAGACATCAGTTATCGCGAGTTTGACGAGCGATACGGCGTCGGTGCCATGAAGACACTCTATGATCGATACAAACGCAGAATGTACATGGCAACGACTGTCAAGGCCGAATTGGCAGAGGTTGTGTATATGCGGATGGAGGAAAGGCGACGTCAAGAATACAGGGAAAAGACAGCAGCTGCGGCCGAAAACATAACTGCTAAGTCTTGGGCTGCGGCTACTTCTGGTGAGTCTCAGCTCTCTGCCACCGCAGCTGCTACCCAACCAGCCTACTCGCTTGAGAGCATTATCGTGTTTTCTGATAACTCGGAAAGGATGCGCGGCAAGGTTGTCAGTATCACTCGAACTTCCACTGGTCAGATCGTATATGACCTGTTGGTCTCGAAAGAGTGGCGCACTTTCAAACCTTTCAAAAAAGCCAGGTACACAGAGACTCTTCTCCAGAAGCTAGAGATCAAGCACGATCCCGATCTTGGTTGGGTTCCAAGGGTGTTCACAGAACGCGAGCAGTACATCATGAGCTTTAATAGAAGAAATTCGACGTGATGCTAAAATTGAATTTCTTAATGGTATTCACCTGTAGTTAGGATGCTACGAAAATATCGCAGAAGAAAGCCCCGAAAGAATAAAAGAAGTCGTTTTCGTCCCACAAAACCAACCCCGTCGTATGGAAATCCACCACCTGAAAGTTTGGTTGGGAAAAATGCTGGCGAGTGTAAAGAAGGGATGGAACCCTGTTATAATACTGAGTGCGACAGATGTCGGCAAGACTTTGAAGACAGAAAACCCAGCATTGAAGAACGAATTTTGGTATTCAACAATTCCGATACTTGGAATCAAATACACGCGTTTATCCGCGATGGTAAAACAACCCATGTAGAAAAAACAATGGCCGACTCATTTATCACCCAAATCAACATGTGTGTCGAGAACTACCGACTATTTCACGAGAAAGACGTGCGAACTAACTCCGAATCCCATCTTCCTCATACAGAGGAGACAGCGAGGATGGAAATCACACCTTGTGTGTCTCACGCTCTGAGATTACATCAGATGTATTCCATCATCTCGAGACGTTGAAAACATAATAAAAAAGCCCCAGTAATTACACCAAAAACAGGTGTAATTACTGGGGCTTTTTTGCGTTTTGGTGGCCTCCGAAATTGACTTTCGAGATTTCAAAATTAAAAATTGAACATGGCTAAACATGTAAAATTTGACGAAACAAAGAATGTATCTTTCACCACTCATTCAGCGAGTGAGTATGTAAGAATTCCTGACCCGACCATGCAAATCATGCACATGTTATGGCAGGGCAAACCCATGGAAATGAAATATGGTCCCTTTTCACTCAAGATTGTGAGAGTGCCGGCAAGAGGTTTGTTTGCAATAGAACAAAGCACCAAACACGTATGGGTCGTGAGTGAATCTCGTTTGATCGAAGATCTAATGCTTGAAGCGATTCGCGACTTGTTCACCAAAATAAACACTACACTTCAAATCTGCTTTTAAAAAATGAATAAAAACAGATTTAGAATATAATGAAAATGCCGACTAAAATTTTTAATCAAAACAGAATAATATTTATGTATCATCAAGATGGAAACCGCGATCCGTCTAAGATGGGCCACATGGTGTATAATTACAAAGTCTTCGAGAGTTTTAACAAGATGGGAGCATTACTAGACGGCACGCACTATAACCTGGAGACAATGTATCGTGAG
>Ga0315331_10001293_pt1 | contig 18607 bp, 6 predicted proteins | sample M160m34915metaG_FD_203456 | JGI IMG/M metagenome (GOLD analysis project Ga0315331, IMG submission 203456) | Ammonia-oxidizing marine archaeal communities from Monterey Bay, California, United States - M1 60m 34915 | ecosystem: Environmental > Aquatic > Marine > Intertidal zone | place: USA...
GTCGCCCGCTCGTATACTTGTTCAAAATGCGTCTGGTGGCTTGGGCTGACCACGACGCTGGGATTGATATCAAAAGTCAGGGCGCCCTCCGGGAAACCCAGTGGATTAAGACCTGCCTCGGCATTATCGAGTGAAGTTTGTAGATCTTCAGCCACAGTCACCAGCGACACGAGTTCGGGCACAGTCGTACGGTCAATTTTCTGAATCCCTTCGTGCTCCGGATCAGGATCAACATCCGGTAACATGGCATTACCGGTCACCCAGTTGAAATAGGCTCCCTGATACGTCCGATTGGCCCAATGATCCGCACCCCAATAGCGAGTCGTAAGCGATTTTTCATTTTCCCGCGTTCCTTCAAGGTGTTCCCAGCCTTTAAGGCCGGACTGGTAATCCTTACGCAAGGTCAGATCAAAAATCTGTTTTCCTGCGCGCGCCTTGGCAGCCGCAGCGGCGGCAAATTTTCGTTCGTCAAGATAATCGACCTGAACAGGCTTACCGAGAACCAGCACTGCTTCAGTACGCGGCACCCAGGTAAAGTCCTCATCCAACAACAACTTATAGTAGCCTTTCAATGCAGTCAGATAATGACCATAGGCATCACCATGTCCCTGCGGATACATCTTGCGGGCATCGTCCGCGTCGACCTTCCCATTGATGGCGCCATCCTCATCCTCAGTGATGTTGTAATTGAGCGCATAGATGACTTCTCCGGAATCGATGCCACGCGTGTAGTTCCAGAAAAGCCGATTGTAAACGGGTGCCGTTTCCACGCCGGGATTAAGAAAATCATCACGGCCACGCAGCAATGCCAGCTCCTCCTCAAGCAGATTGGGAAGCTGGCCCTTGAAGGAAAACAAGGAGGTGGCAACATCTCCATACGTTTTATTTTTGGTGCCAATTCCAATGGTGGGGTTAGCCGCATCAGCCCAGGATTCGTTCCCTATGATCATGTAAAGATCGTTGAGATAACCAGCAGCCAGCAGCAGGGCATCATTGGCGGGACCATAGTTAATCCCTGCATCAATACTCAAATCCCGACCACGGTTGAGCACCGTTTCGTAGATTTCAATCAAACCAAAATCGTTAATGGAATCCAGATTGAGCGCAACGTTACCTTCCCAACGCTGTCCGGCTTGGGTCAGGAGACTGGTATCCGTATCTGCGCGGTTGGAGAACAGATTCGTCACACGCTGGTTGAAAGGATTGATACCTTTAAGCACTCTTTTGATCCAGCCTTCCGCCAGCTGAGGTTCGGTCCAAAGGGACCAGTTTTTGTTGCCCTCATTATCATCATCCGCATAGGAAGCATGATTTTTGTTTTTCGCCTGATACCGCATGATAAGCCAATTGTCGGCAAGGCTCTGGACACCGGCAGAACCTCCCAAAGTCGCTCGGGTACCATCCTGAATGCCGGTCGTTAGTTTCTGCCAGCCTGTCCCTGGCAATTGGGTAAGATCAACCGCTTCAAACGCATCTATTTTGAGATCAAGAGGCTGAGCTGTTCCCATGCGAGCCTTCGAGAACAACTCCACTGCAACCCGAACCGATCCCGCAGGAAGGTCTTCAGGACTGAGCCGGTAGACTCGGGACAAAGTTGCAATCCCGGAGGGAGGCGAGGACTCAAGGGTATCATTTTCAGTTTGACTGTTGACAGTTACCAACTTGTTACCGTTCAGGTAGACTTGGGCATGGAGGTTTTCATCCAAATTCAGACTCAGCCAGACTTGAGAGTAATTGGCGTCTGCTGAAACATTGAAATCTTTGTAAACAATACTGACAGGCTTTCCGTTCACGATAGGTTCCGATAGCGATTCAATATCATCTGCCTCAAGTGAAACTGCAGACTCGATTCGGATACTGAAACTAACATCCGGAATCAACTCAGAGACTTCACCCATCACACTCGTTCCATCTTTCTTGGTGATCTGAACCTGATTGCCCTCTTTTAGATAAGACGTGCCGTTATAGGTAAACTTCAAGATGCTACTCTCATCGCGACTGAATTCGTCATATTCGATTTTATTCACCAAAACCAAATCAACACCTGAAACCTCAGCCAAACGCCCAGCTGCGATATTTGTGTTACCGGGCCGATCGCTCAGCAATGGATACCGCAAATGATGCCAGTTTCCGTCTGAGTCCAGCAGGTTAGTCGCTTGATTCTCAAATACGGGCGGGTAGGAACCATCAATTGGCGGGGCGATTCGCCATTCGTAATTGTAATCGTCTGTTGCTCCTGCCAGATCCACCACCTGTTGAAAAACAATTTTTTCGTTCAAAGGGTTGGGTGATTCAATCGGTTTGAGTTCGCCGCGATGCAAGGCATCCGATACCCGAAGGATGTGTAAGCTGACGGGTTCCCCTTCAGGCTGGAAAGCCAAACCATTACCTGAGATCAGCGTTATGTATCCGGTTCCAGGACCCGTAGCAGTCAGTGCATAAGAATCGACAGCCATGTCGTCGGAAGTCACCTCAGCGAGTTTTGTCGGTCCCACGGGAACAGTGAAAACTGGCTCAGCCCTGTAGTCCCCCGGAAGATTGGGATTCTCCATGAAAAGCTCCATGTCGGTTTCTAGATTGTCGATCGCCTTCTTCCACGCATTGCTTGTTGCGATAGGACTAGGAGCGACCATGGCCTTAAGCAGAGTGATATCATTCTCTGTCAGGACATTGAGGTTGAAATAATCCTCGCCCGTTGGTGCATCAACAAATTCACCAGAGAATACCAGTGCTCCATTTTCTCCACGAGCGGGGTCAAAGAAAAACCGTTCATTCAAATGCGGAGGCAAGTTGGGAAAATACAAACGCCCCCGGTAAGGCTCCGTTTTAATAGAACCGGGAATCTCAGCCATCGCAGCTTCGTTCAGCAAATGGACCTTTTCCCTCGTGGGATCATGAAGTACGACAGTTTTCCGACTCTCGTCGCCTTCATTGACATTCTGAGACTGTTGATAAAGGATTCTCAGGCTTTGCTGACCTCGCACGGCAGGCAGCCCGCGCTTGGGCAAGGCCAATGTTTCGGCCATGTGAAGCAAAGGCGCATGTTGAGGCCAGGTTGGGCGATAGATAATGGGTAAAGCATTTCGATCAGCAATATCATCGTTGTCGGCATCAGCATCAACAGGGTCAAATATCGTATCATCAAAAGACTTGTTGACCCGTGATCGCAAATATGGGGTGATAATGCCTACTTGTGGCTGATCAGATAAAGACTTGGAAGGAAAATAAAACCCTGCAAGGGTCTTGTAATAATACTGAAACTGAAACATGGCATTCGAATCATCTGCAGCGTGAGGACCGCGCTTGACCCATAGATCACCCTTACGATCCTGAAACGTGAAACGGGCGGCGGTTTCGGCCAAATTCGTGTGTAAATTCGAGGGCAAGGGTTCGGAAGCTAGACGCCAACCGGATAATTCTAACGAACTCGCCCCAGAGACTTCAATGACCAATAGATCTGCCTTCGCTGCTCCATCCGGAACGGAACCGGTAAATTCCAGCGTCACTTTTGGATGATCAACGGCATCAGAGACGCTTGCAACAACAGCTTTGAAATATGCGCTTTGCTCAGTATGCACGGCATAAACCGAATCACCTACCACAAAAGAAGTGTTTGTATTCAACTGATATTCCCGACGATTCGAGATTGTTGAAATAGATGATGACAACACAGGAAACGGGCGGTGGTCTGAAACGATTCCGGTCATTTTTAGGTCTCTGTAATTGGCAATCATGGGAAAAAACCACTTCGTTGGTGGCCTTCTAGAAACAAAGGGATCCCGCGTATTCTGAAGAGACAAACTCACGAGATTAGGAAAACAAATCTTTTCATCAGCAATCAATGTGGTCCCCGCGTTTTCATCGTATTCGTAGCCCACAGTACGAATTGGCTGAACTTCCTGGTTAAAACTGCGTGGAGGTTGGCTATCCACCTTGACCAGAGGTTTTTCCATGAGCGGCAATGGCATGGGAGCTTGGAGAACAGTTCCCGCTTCCACCTCGAAATCAAATTTTATCTCACCCTTTTCTCGAAGGACCTTGTAGATCGAAAGGTCAGGGCGCCCATCTGAAGCTGTGTATTCGATGAGGACAAAAGGGGCGGATGAGTAGCCATCTTGTGTAGAGATATTAAGATCATCACGCAAGGCATATGCCTGCCCCCCCAGCATCAGGGCATGTTCCTCGTTTGGGTTCCAGCCAACTTTTGACTGGTCGTTTTCAAAATAAATACGCCCATTGGCCTGAAGGCTTCCAAGAGGACCACTGCCATCGTTACTGGCGAGGACGATTTCCAGATTACTCTCATAGCTCTCTTGGGGCCAATGCACGGTGTAATTACCAATCACAGAAGGCCAATAGATTTTGCCGAACCCCTGATCACCCTCGAATTCGCTGGCTCTGAACCACCAAACCTCCAATTGGTTGTCATCCGGGAGGGCATTCACTGGAATGATCGCTCCCTGGTTGGCTTTATCAAAACCACCGGTTAGCGGATCGGTGTAAGCTGTATTGCTGAACAAGTCTCCGCGCGGCCGGCCGCCACTTTCTGAGCCAGAATCAAACTCCTTGTAGCGAATGTGGCCAGACAAGTAATCCTCTTCCTCCTGGTCGGCATTCGACTCATTGGATGGCGCTGTAATACGATCACCTACCAGAACATTCTCCGATACGAATTTCGGCGCATTGCTGAATCCATCAAAATCCATCTTGCCATTTTCCTGATTCCATCCGGTCAATTGTTCAGCCACTGAATCCTTGAGTCCCAATTCAGGATTGATGGGAGTCAAGGATTCATGATTCTGCTTGAGACTGCTGTCCAGCCACGAAAAGACCCTTTCAAATCGCACAAAACCATCAGAGGAAAATTTTAGCAGAGCGCGATGTGCGGGATACTGCTCATCAAGGTGGGTATAATATTTGAATTCGCTGGTTAACTTACCACGCTCTTTGTCGTCAAACCGATCCTGATAAACAATTTGAGGCGCATTGGTTGTTGGAAGCTGCACGGCTGTCGCCTGAGCCTCTTCATCAGTTGTGGCATTAGAGGGGCGAATGTAATGACTGTATTTGTCTGGGTCCTTTGGCCAGTCAAATGCGTAGCGCACGAGCTGTTTCGGCCAGAGAATGCCCTGCTCTCCCTCCTCCTTCCACCAGATTAACATATCATTGCGATTGAAAGTTTTCCTCTTGGCATAGAAAGCAGGCTGAGCATCGAGGGAAGTTTGTTGTGTGTGAACAAATGTGTTTCCTTGGCCAGAGGTGGGTATTTCTGGCACGAAAGCAACATCTTCATTATTCTTCGGGACAGGAAGAGGCTCACCTAATTCAACCGCTTCATCTTTCATGACGGGGTTTTTTTGCACATCCACAATTTCAAATCCCAAGTGCTCCGGTATCCTGGTCACCTCATTGGGGTTCCCCTGCAATTCCATGAAGACGCGGCCCTCAAGGTTCTGTGCATGAAGCGCATTTTCATCTGATTTATACCATAAGGTGCTTGTGATGGCATTTGTTATGGTCGATCCGGATGTGCTAATTCCACTCCCACTGTTCAGAGGAATCCCATCTTCTACAGCCACGTTTTCAGGAAAACTGCTATTGTAGACAATCTTGACGCCGCCCGGTCCATTATTCGGTATCCCTACAGGGATGCCTATGTGACCATGCCCGGTCCAATAAATCTTTTTGGGAGTTTTGACAGCACTCCCGGAAACCACATAACGTTTTTCTAATTTAGCGTAGAATTTACCAGCGATTTGTTTGTATTTACCTTTATCTGAGTCTGAAACTTCTTTATCTGTAGGTTGTTTTGCCCGCCAGATAATATCCACAGGCCCTGCTTGTGTCGCAAAGACCTGCCGTGTGGATGAGACGAAATGGTAAGGTTTAGCCGAGGACTGAGGGTCCTCAGAAAGCGGCTCCGCTACCCAGTAATCAGAAGGAGCATCCGTTAATTCACCTAGATTTTCATCCGTGCTAGGAGGCGGAATCACCTGACCAAATTTAAAATCGGATGATCTACCATAAAAGGATGCGGCGATACGGACAAACCCTAGTTTAAATGACTTATCGGCAGACTGAAGATTGTTTTCGAGAGGGTTGCCATTCAAATCTAAAACGGGCTTACCATCCCCATCTTTTTTGGTGGTGGGAATGGATGCACCGAAAACGAGAACGGACTTGAATTGGCCGCTTGAAGCTGAAGCCTTATCGTCCGTCAAACCGGACAAACCTGGAGCAGTCTGCACTCGATTGAATAGATTTTTGGTTTGAAGCAACTCCGCCCCTTGTCCCTCAGCAGAAAAGCTTCCTGATAAAAGGCAGAAAACGTACCACAAAACAAGACGAGTGATGCACTGGTTGGTTATTTTTATCATATGATTTGTCTTCACTGCAGAATGCGAATAATCAAAAAAATCAGTAATCTTGAGAGCTTATTCATTTTATTAAAAAAAAATCCTCTGGATCAAAAGTTAGAAAGTCTCTCAATTAAAGTGATTGGCTTTTTAAACATTTAAAATTAATCAAAAGCTATATTTGCTCTAATTATTGCCCGAACAAACTAATGAGCATATCCACGACTGACAAAGGGTCGCAAACCGAGTGCGATAGATCTTAATTATATTTAAAATATTTTATGGCGTTTGATTGATTGATCACTCACCAATAGCAATAAACATGATTCCACTGTTTTCAACAGATTCGTTACTGTTGGTTGCATCGACAGAAATAACAGACACACCGGTGTTCGAACCGTCATACAGACTGATTACGTTATCATCCCAATCCTGATTGTACCCGCTGACAGTTATAACGGGAAGGGTTCCAGCTTTGAAAGATGGTGAAAAGGTTATTCTATATCTACCTTCGCTCAATCTTTTCACCGTCCATCCACGTCCTTCATATATACCTGCTCCCGCTGTTATATAACCCCGCACAATGCGAAGTTGCGCGTCATTAGAGCTGATAAACGTGCCTCCCCCGAGCTGTGTTCTTCCAATGTTAGCATCCGCGATATCAGCAGATCGAATAGTCTTGTTGGCTATATCGGCCGATGTGATGCTTCCATCCTTGATGTTAGAAGATACAATAGTGTTGGAGGCGACATCTGATGATGTAACAGCCCCATCCTTGATGTCAGCGGATACAATAGTCGAGTTGGCAATATCGATCGATGCGATGCTTCCATCCTTGATGTTCGCAGATGCTATAGTGTTGGAGGCGATATCTGATGATGTGACAGCCCCATCCTTGATGTCGGCAGATTGAATAGTCTCATTCTCTATTTGAACAGTAGTGATTGAATCATCTACGAGATACCCTTTGCCTAACTGACCTTCAATGACAGCCGTATCGCTCAGATCAAGGCTAGCCACTTTGGAGGCCATGAAAGCGTATGGTGAAGGCAGCAAACGGAGGCGTGGGAGAAGTGTCTGATCGCTTCCCACTGCTGAAGTGTTAACGATCGTGAGCTCGATAAAACGATCGGAGGCACCTGTTCCGGTGAAAACGTCCTTGAATGCGAGCATTTTCCCTGAGGGGTCAGGTAAGCGTTCTCCTTCTCCTAGAATCACGCTGAAATGACCATCGTTTACAGTGACCACTTGCTGCTCTTTCCATTTGGCATCAGCATCGCTCTCACTTCCATAGATAGTGAAGTTTATTGTCTTGTTTGCCTGTTTACCAGCAGCAATTGGATCCCCGTTAGTATCGGTTAAATAACTCTGAAATGCCATGCGATTCGGTGGGGTCGACGTCGCGGCATTAAGCTGATCTAAATGGTCGATATTAACCAGCACACAAAGTATTGTGATCATGCCCAGTGCGTGATAAGGGGTTTGTGATCTGGTAATGGAAAACAAGGCAACCAAAGCAGATACCAAGGATGAAATGCCCTTCCATAAAAGGCTTAGGGTTTGAGGCATGAGGCAAGAGACATGATTTCTCGCTTTCAGGTGCGTTGGTGATGGTTGATTTTGTTTCATAATCATTTTGTTTTTTTAATGAAAAATTTATTAAGGAGAGGGAGGGTTATTCGATGAAGAACCTGAGGTTAGGCTCCCAATGCTAATGATCCTGTTCAACACAAAACGGCCTTCCACATCGTAAGCTTTGCTTTGGCTGTTTTTGGTCGTGAATCTCAGTTCTTCCGAGTAGAAGCCAATTATTTGCCCTCCACCGCGGGTGACGGCGTCGAAATCATCTGACCATACATCCAAATTAAGATCAATAGATCGCGTTACCGTATAAGACTCCATACCCACCATGTTTGAATCGTATGTCTTGAATTCAGGATCTTTGTTATCGTGATCCGGGTGATAAGCGTGCAAGAAAGGGTTAGATTCCTGGTTATCAAAGGCCAGATTAACCTCGAAGCTCAAGCCCGAATCCCAAGAGGGGTTATTACCTCTCGGCGTCCATGTTTCTACAGGATTAGTTCGAGGTAAATGCGGAGCAGTTATTCGACGGGCGATATCAAGATTATCTGGATCCAGAAATTCCTCCTCTGTAGCGAGAACTGTCTCGCTAAATCCCTCACCATCCTTGCCGAGACCGAGATAAACACGCTGCAAGAGACGGATGTCACCATTATCAGTCTGATGCAGGATCAAGCGCAGCGGAAACGGTCTTGCCACATCGCCAAACGTGGTGTCCCTCGAAAATTGCCTCTCTACAGGCTCGATAGCGTCATCAATGTTTTCGTCGACTAATACTTTTTCAATCGAACCTTCTTCATCTTTAGTTGGATCTAATACTTTCTGGATTAAATTGTGCCTAACCTGATTGATCGATGCCTCACCAATCCAGAGCCCCACACGTGATTCTTTGATCGCTGAGACAGGTATGTCCACCTGAAGATGCCCCTTTGAATCTGTAAAGCGCAGAATACCTGCATAAAGGCTACCGGGTTGCTCATCCATGGCAAAGCGATTGACACCAAGAATGATTTCGGCAGCAGAACCATCCTCATTGAATGGTTTCAAGGTCCAACTGAGCTCCCCACCAAGTTGAGTGAGGGAGTCATCATAACTGTGGGCAAAATTCTCGCCACCCAGATCCCCACGAAGAATCAGAGGCGGTCGGTCCACTATGGGGGTTTCCCCATCAGGAGGGTCTTCCGAGGCAAGTAATTGTGCCCTGACGGTCAGTTCTTCTGTGGAAACATTGCGCAGGTGAATCCGGAATTTACCGTTTTCTTCACCGAATTCCAAGCCTTTGGTCGCATTGGGCAAATCCAGTTCAAAAGGCCCAAAGTAGTTATTGAATCTTTTACCCGAGCGCCGCAACCAGACTGCCTGCCCTCGCGTCACCTTTGCGCTTCTAAGAGCTCGAAGCTCCGTTGGGTTAAGGTTACCATCGTCGTAATCGTAAATCCTCATTCCCTGAGCACTCTCTGGGGAGAGCTGAAAAAAGGATTCAAAAGATGGTGGGTTCACCTCAGGAGTCGACATGCCAATGAAATTCAAACCACTTGTCGTCCATTGATAGCGTGGAGGTAAGGGACGCCCTTTCACGACCCAAGAGTATTCCATATTACCGTCAGGTAGAGGATCAGATGTGCGCACCAGGTAGGCCGCATTGCCGATCAGGGTTTGCAGTTTTGATCCGACGCCCTCCGAACGTTTCCAACTCAGCCAGCGAGAACTCGCACCGGTAGGCTGTTCGGGATTCTCAATAAATTGCTGTGTGGAGACCTCTGGCCGCCACAACCAGATCTCCTGAATTTCAGGATAGATGTTTAACACGTCAAGCATGGTTGATTCATGCGGTGCCACGTGCAAATAGACACCGTTCCAACCCGGAGCGAGCTTCAACTCTTGACTGGTCCACTGAGCCTGTAGTCGCGAAGCGCCCGCCAACAGCAGTGCCATGCCAATGAGTAGTTTTATTTGAAAATGCTTCATTATGGTTTGCGATAGAAATACCATGCAGGCTGAGGGTTCAAACGCCAAAACGCTGAAAGAGCCTGATCCGAGTCGTTCTGCCCCCCAAACACCAGCAGATCCAACCCTGTCCAACCAACAACGGCTCCCTGACGTGCTGGTGGATTTCCACCATTGGTAAATTGGCGCCACTCATCGCTCAGCTGACTGTAAGCTCCTCCAGAGGATAAGGCACCTGAAGCATTCATGCCGTTCAAGACAATCATCTCGGTGCCAGTCCAGACGGCATTGTGTTCGCGACGCCCGTCAGGAGCTCCAGTTGTGGAAACAGGTTGCCATGAATCGCTGACCGGATCATAGAGAGCACCATCCGCGAATACAGCACCATTGGATTCCCCTCCCCAGATGATCATGCGAGAACCGCTCCAAACCGCCGTGTGCCCGCTGCGAGCTGTCGGTGCATCAGTGAGAGAGACAGTTTTCCATTGGAGAGGCGACCCGGCAGTGTCAAAAATCAATTGAGCACCGCTGTTGAGAGAGCCATTGCCCCCTAGGCCACCCCAGATGATGAGACGATCTCCAGTCCAGACAGCAGTGGCACTGGCGCGCGCTTCAGGCTGATTCGGAAGCGTCAAGGCGGTCCACTTGTCCAAGGCAGGATCATAAAGTGCACCATCACCCAGCAGGCCTGAGAAATTGTCCCCACCCCAGACGAGCATCTGTGAGCCAGTCCAAACAGCAATGTGCCCTTCCCGCCCTGCAGGTGCTCCGGTCACTGAAACGTCAGACCAACTAGAGTTGGCAACCTTGAAACGCCCCCCATCATTGGTGTAAGCTGCCGCACCGAAACCGCCCCAGATAATCATGGATTCACCACTCCAGACCGCCGTGTGACCGAAACGTGCCGCAGGTGCATCCAGAGAAGATACTGTCTGCCACTGGTCGGACTCCGGCCGATAAAGTGCTCCTGAGCGGGAATAGACCCCGGCACCCAGAGTTCCTCCCCAGATAATCCAGGCATTGCCAGTCCAGATGGCCGAATGACCAAACCGGGCAGAGAGATTGTGGTCTGGGGATCCGCTGCGCCAGGGGGGCGCAGGCACACTCATGAAGGGAACAAAACTTTTTGCAATGAGATCGGCATCCTGTGCTTTGGTCGAAACGACCGTAAACCCACTGGGAGCAAACGACTGGGTGACGGCATCCAAGGCGCCGGGTGCCAGTTTTTCGGCGGTGATCGCTCCATCAGCGACCGTTCCGGCCACCAGTGCATATCCCGCCGGGACCACTCGTTGATCGGGAGTCAGTTGAGCATACCCATTTTCCTGATCATCGAACCAAACCCGCAGATACAAGGGGTTGTTGGCGAAAGCTTTGGCGGGGATGGACGCCATGTTGGCAAGAGCTGTATCACCCAGCAAAACGGAATAAAGTCCAGCAGAAACAGGAACGGACACGGCTTGATCGGGCTGTCCATCCTGATTCCCATCGCTTGCATTTCCCCAATACAACTCAGATCCATCACCATTGACCAATGCAAATTTAAATTGACCCTCACCCTCAAAAACAGCCCCCCCCACGAGCACACGTCCCTGAAAATTTAGTAAACCCGGAGTCTCTGCTAAATTTGCCAGCGGTAAAAACAAGGCGAGCAGGCAGAGCAAAGAACACAGCTCAGATGGAATACTTATTTGCCTTTTTTTTGGAAAAATGGGATACAATACGATATGTTATTAGTTTTGTTAAAAAGCTTTGTTGTTCCTAAGGTGATCGTGAAGCTATAAACGGGTCAAGAATAGAAATCACTTTAGTTGCATAAAAATGACCCGCTCGCTTGGAAACGTCTTTATTTCCCCTGAGTCTGCTTTTTATTTTAGCCTGACATGATAAGGTAGATGTAAAACAACCGATATCTTTTAAATCGTTTTTTTCACCTTGAAAGTATTTTTGAGAGTCAACAGAACAATGAACGTCGTCCCCTCTTTCTCTTTTTTGAGCTCCGTTTTTCTTTTTTAGAAGCCAAAGTTCATATCAGGGGAATTAGAGCCTGAGTTGGTGCACACCCGATAGATCTTGAATTGGATCAGCTGTTTTCTGTAAATTGCGGTCACTCCTTGGTTATTGAGATGTTTGTTACAAGATCAAACTGGACAGTTCTAGGCATCGTGCATGCATGTCTCATGCTGGCTTTCCTCTGTTTAGCTTTAAACACTTGCGCAGTCTCAGCGAGCGACATCAAGGGGATCACTTTTTTCGAACGGCATATCAGGCCCCTCCTGATTGATCAATGCCTGGAATGCCACACCCCAGAAAAATTGAAGGGGGGCCTGCGATTGGACACCCTGCAGGGGATGCTTGAAGGGGGGGATTCTGGACCAGCTTTAACGCTCGGCAATCCCAAGGAATCCTTGATAATCAAGGCAGTCCAATATTCGAATGCAGAACTTCAGATGCCACCCAAAAACAAGATGGGGCAAGGCACAATCGCACACCTTCGAGAATGGATTGCCATGGGCGCTCCATGGCCAGGGAAATTCACCCATTCCATCGATACCACCGCAAAGAGTCAGGATGGAGAAGCAGCAAACAAGGAAGGCCATGCTCCCGCGATCAAAAAAGATTATTGGGCCTTTCAACCCTTGCCCGGTCAGCATTATGCCTCTCTGGATGAGGTGATCGAGTCACGACTCAGCGAGAAGCAACTCACACCCAACCCAGAAGCCTCACGGCGCACGTTGATACGTCGGGCTTACTTCGACTTGATCGGTTTGCCCCCAACGCAAGCAGAGGTAGAATCATTTGAAACGGATGAACGCCCCGATGCCTTTGAACAAAGAGTCGATCACCTGCTTTCCATGCCGGGCTACGGCGAACGCTGGGGAAGACATTGGCTCGATGTCGTGCGCTTTGCACAAAGCAATGGCTACGAACGAGACGACGAGAAACAGGAAGCCTGGCGATACCGTGATTATGTCATCAAGTCCTTCAACGAGGACAAACCTTATGACCTATTCATGCAGGAACAGCTGGCAGGAGATGAGATGCCCCACACAGGAGATGAAGGCATTGTGGCCACCGGGTTTTACAGACTGGGGGTTTATGATGATGAGCCGGACGACAAACGTGCGGCGGAGTTTGACGGACTGGATGACATGCTTCGTACAAGTTCCGAAACCTTTCTGGGCGTCACTGTAGGGTGTGCACGCTGTCACGATCACATGTTCGATCCAGTACCTCAGAAGGAATACTACGAAATGCTTTCATTTTTCCGCAGTGCCAAGCCCTATCCGGATGGTTTTCTTGAAATTGCTGACGGGAAAGCCATGGCCATCACGGAGCACGGTCCCGATCCGATGGATACATTTATCATGGTGCGCGGCAATGCCGGTCGCCCATCCTCCAAGGTCGAACCCCGTTTCCCAACTTTTCTCGGCGGAGGCAAACCATCGCCAGTACCCACGGACCAAAGCACAGGCTTGCGACGCAGCTTCGCCGAATGGATATCAAGCGACGCTTCTTCCCTTGCTGCGCGGGTAATGGCAAACCGTGTGTGGCATTATCACTTTGGCAAGGGAATCGTTACTACACCCAACGACTTCGGACGCGCTGGTGAGCCACCCTCGGATATTCGCCTACTGGATTGGCTGGCCCGTGAATTGATGCAGGGTGGATGGTCCATCAAACATCTCCACCGGGTAATCATGCAGTCGAAAGCATGGAAACGAAGCAGTAGTTCGAATCCAGCAAACGAGACGACCGATCCTGACAATCGTTTTCTCTGGAGACAAAACTTGCGAAGACTGGAAGCCGAAACCATCCGTGATGCCATGCTGAAGGTGGCAGGCGTCCTGAACCGTGGAGGTCGTGGCGGAAGAGGTTTTTTTCCTGCCCTCAATGGCGAGGTCGTTGCAGGAGGGTCCCGCCCGGGACGGGGATGGGGCTGGTCAAGCGAACAGGAACAGAACCAGCGCAGTATTTATGCCTTCGTGAAGCGTACGATGGTGTATCCCTTTTTTGAGATATTTGACTATACCAATACCGAGAGCCCACTCGGAGTGCGCCCCACCACTACCGTCGCCCCTCAGGCCCTGCTTTTACTGAATGGAGAATTCGTCAATCACTGCGCTGAGCGCATCGCAGCTGAATGCCTGAAGAAAGAAAATCCAGTTCAGTCGGCCTTTCTCAAAACGCTCTCCAGATTGCCTGATGCAGACGAAACGCGCATGGCGGAAACATACCTTGAGAAACAGACCACTCGCTACCTCACAAGATCCGGATATATCCAGTTCACCCCGGATTATTCGCCGGCCTTGTTTGACGGGTATCAGGCAGCAGTGCCTGCACGCCGTTTTCTCAAGGGACCGGATGGGAATCGCTGGAATTATTTCAAGGGGAAATGGGATGGAAAATATGAAGGCATTATCAACAACCGTCCCGATGCACCTCCATTTGCATTGGCACGTGAACGAGCGGTCGATTGGGCCATTCGCGGTCGATTTGAATCCGGAAAGAACAATACCGGTGTGGCGCTACTTTTACGCGGAACCGCTGTTGGAAATGTCTATGAAGGCTATGCTTGCCACATCGATCCCGTTCGGGGAAGTGCTTCGATTTTGATCCACCGAAAAGATCAAGATGTCACCGAAATCGCCAAGGCCCCTGTTGACTTGCCTGAGCAAATCCACGTGGACTTTAGTGCATCCATCCGCGGTGATGTCATCAGCATCAAGGTCAATGAATCGTCACTGGAAGTTCGAAACAACATCTTTGCGGATAGTGGACATTTTGGTGTCACCGCGTCAGGTGGAAGTGTCACCTTTCCTGAGCTTGTTGTCGAAGGGGATGGTCGAAGCATTGACTTCAACAACCCAAGCAGTCACACAAATTTCAACAAACGATCAGAGCAACTTGTATTCCGAGACTTTTGCAATCTCCTGTTGAATCTCAACGAATTTGTCTATGTCGATTGATCTTTCCCATCCAAGTGCCGAGCGAAATAACGAACTGATTGCAAGCCGTTTGCTGGAGCATCAGAATCGGCGCGCATTCCTGAAAACATTCGGTACTTCGATGGCCGGCTGGTCCTTATCCGGCATTTTCCCCGGCAACCGTCTCTTCGCTGCACCGGCATCAGCAATCGCCAACCCGCTTGCACCGAAGCCGCGTCATTTCCCGGTCAAGGCAAAGACCTGCATCTTTCTCTACATGTATGGGGGGCCTTCCCAGATGGATCTATTCGATTACAAGCCGGAGCTGCAGAAGTTCGATGGCAAGGAAGTGGATATGGAAATCCGCCGACGCGATATCAAGAAATCCAAACTGCTGGGCTCGCGTCGAACATTCGAGCGTCGAGGGCAGTCCGGGTTATGGTGCTCGGATGCGTTTCCAAACATAGCACGACACATGGACAAGATGGCGGTCATCAAATCTCTTTATATGGATTCGTTCGCCCATGGTTCCGCCAACCTGCAGATGAATTGTGGCCGTATCCTGCAGGGACATCCGTCTCTGGGCGCCTGGATGGCACACGGCCTGGGTTCTTCAAATCCCAATCTTCCGGGATTCGTGGTCATGCTCGATCCCCGTGGAGGCCCCATCCCCGGAGCCGCCAACTGGACCGCCGGTTACATGCCCGCAGCCTATCAGGGAACGGTCCTGAGAGCCGAAGGAAACCCCATCCTGAACCTGCAACCACCCGACTTACGCACACTTCAGATGCAGAGGGATCACGTCAACGCCATCAATGCGTTCAACGAACGACATCGACAGGGACGTGAAACTTACTCGGAGCTCAGCGCCCGCATCGCCAGTTACGATCTCGCCTACCAGTTGCATACGTCTGCTCCCGAAGCACTGGATCTGAGCAGCGAATCCGAGAGCACATTGGAAATGTACGGGTTCAACGAACCAAAAGCCGCGCATCCCCTCGCCATACCTCCCGCGCATTTTGGACGTCAGTGCCTGATTGCACGCCGCCTCGTCGAACGAGGTGTCCGCTTCGTGCAGCTCTATTCTGGTGGAGGGCATCAGCAACAGAACTGGGATGCCCACCATGGTGTTGAAGAAAACCTCAAGATCCATTGCCCTGAAGTCGATAAACCCATCGCGGGCTTGCTGCAGGATCTGGAGCAACGTGGGTTACTGGACGAGACCCTTGTCGTGTGGGGCGGGGAATTTGGACGTCAACCTGTCTGGCAGGGCGACAATGGTGGTCGCGATCACAATCCAAAGGGATTCACCTATTGGCTTGCCGGGGGCGGGGTCAAGGCTGGTACGAGTTACGGTGAAACGGACCCTCTGGGCCACGAAGCGGTAAGCGATCGACACCACGTGCGAGACCTCCATGCCACGATCCTCCACCTCATGGGACTGGACCATGAAAGGCTGGTTTATCATTATGGTGGATTGGACCAGAAGTTGACAGGCGTTGTCCCAGCCGAGCCGATTCGGGGTGTGATTGCTTGAGCCGGAAGGTCCCGCTTGCCTGACAAGGCAGATTCGCCTAGGTAGAAATCATTGATAAAACATATGATTCTCAACGGCACTTTTGAATGAAACGTATCTTTTTATTGTGTGAGTCTCTGGATCAGGATGATCACGGCGACGACCACAAGGGTCAGTAATGAAATCCTGTTTTTCCATTGCCTGAACAAGGCCCGTCTTTTTTTCGCATTTTCCCGTGCGGACTGATACTTACTCCATATTTTGATTTGCTCATCACTCATTTTTTCATTTGGCGGTAGCGTAACACTCGCCTGATGTTGGTGATAACATCCACTCCATGACTTGATATTTCCATTACAAGAGTCCGTGCACTTTGTAATCCACTGCCATCAGCAAATACCCACAGATTCGTGGGAACTGGAGTGCAGGAACAAGGGTCCAGCAAGGCCTGAGGGTTAGATCGCGACAGCACTTTGTGCCTGCATGTTCAAACCAGTGCATCAAAACCGATTTGTGCCTGAAGACATTTATAGGTTTTCATAACTTTAATCGAATGATTGATACATTTCGAGCCCATGGAATGAATACAACGAGAAGACAAAATTTTGCCGACCTCTGTGACGGGTTCATTTAACCCAATACCATCCCCGTCTGTCATTATTCACAAACACTTCATATTACTAAACGCCATAAAATAAACTTTAACAACTGTTTATGAATATGTTACACCCTTAAAGAGAAAGGTGTAAACTTTGGAACCTGTCGATCGTATCAATTAATGAATCCTAGTATCTCATGCCCAAAAACAATAAAAAAAGAAAGCGCAAATGGATCCTTACAAGCGTCCTGTTTATTACGATTGGCGGAAGCATTGTTGCTACCCTCTTCAGCAAAAAAGACGATGCTATTTCGATTGAAACAGGGAAGGTAGAACGTCGTGACATCACTGAGGAAGTGGTCGCCAATGGACGGGTTCAGCCCGTTTTACAGGTAAAAATAAGTCCGGAAGTCAGCGGTGAAATCATCGAGCTACCGGTTAAGGAAGCCCAGAAAATCAAGAAAGGTGATTTGCTGCTGCGGATTAAACCTGACTTTTACATCGCAAACCGCAATTCAGCGGAAGCGAACTACAAATCCTCGCTTTCTGATCTGGTGACAGGTAATGCCAATCTGGCCAAAGCAAAGGCAGAACTGGAGCGCAACAAGGAATTATTCAACTCGGAACTCATCTCTGAATCGGTCTTCATGGACTTTGAAACTTCGTTTCAAATTGCAGAGGCAAGTTTGAAATCTTCGGAGCATCGTGTTGAGATGGCTCAAGCTTCCCTGGAGCGCTCGGAAGAAGAACTCGCCAAGACAACCATCGTATCTCCCCTCGACGGAACAGTCAGTCAACTACGCTCGAAACTCGGAGAAAGAGTGGTAGGTACGGCACAGCAAGCAGGCACGGATGTCATGACCATTGTGGATCTCAACGAAATGGAGGCACGTGTCGACATTGGGGAAATGGATATCGTCCTCATTGAGATCGGTCAAAAAGCAACATTGGAAGTAGACGCGTTCAGGGATCAGGAATTTACGGGAATTGTCACTGAAATTGCCAACGCAGCAAGAAATGCAGGATCAGGTGGCGGCCAGAGCCAGGAAGCCACTCGATTTGAAGTAAAGATTCATATTCAAGAAAAAGCAAACTTCCGCCCGGGCATGTCGGTCACCGCCAATATAGAGACCCGTTACAGAACCGGCGTGCTGGCGGTTCCGATTGCGAGCGTTACCACTCGCTTGCCGATCGAAAAAAACGAAGTGCATCAGACGGGGTCAGAGGGAGAGGAAGATGGGCAAGCGGAAGCAGATGAGAAGCCCGCAAAAAACCGTCCTGAAAAACGGGAGAACAAAAAAGAAAAAATCAACAGACCCGTTGAAGTCGTATTCGTCGTGGAAAACAACATGGTGCGACAGCAAGCAGTCAAATTGGGAATCAGTGACAATGGATACTTTGAAATCAAAGAAGGTCTGAAGGAAAACTGGGAAATCGTGACTGGCGGATTCCTTGCGATCAGCAGAGAATTACAGGATGGAGATAAAGTAAGCCAAGACGGAGTCAGCCCGGAAATAGTTGCAGCACCTTGATATGAGCCTGATCAAAATAGATCAACTTTCCCGGCATTACGAAATGGGCAGCGAAACCGTATACGCCCTGAGAGGCGTATCGCTGTTGATCGAACGCGGAGAATACGTGGCCATTATGGGGCCATCAGGATCAGGCAAATCGACACTCA
>Ga0315331_10001294_pt1 | contig 18607 bp, 11 predicted proteins | sample M160m34915metaG_FD_203456 | JGI IMG/M metagenome (GOLD analysis project Ga0315331, IMG submission 203456) | Ammonia-oxidizing marine archaeal communities from Monterey Bay, California, United States - M1 60m 34915 | ecosystem: Environmental > Aquatic > Marine > Intertidal zone | place: USA...
CCGGGTGCATGCGTCTAGTCCAGGTCCCGTCGGAGTTCGACGTGGTCCTATGCGAGAACCTCTACGGCGACGTCGTCTCCGATCTGTGCGCAGGGCTCGTAGGCGGCCTGGGTGTCACGCCAGGGGCCAATATTGGCGCCGACGCCGCGGTCTTCGAGGCCGTCCATGGCTCGGCGCCTGACATCGCGGGGCAAGGTAAAGCGAACCCCCTCGCACTCCTGATGAGCTCGGTCATGATGTTGAACCATCTCACGGAAACGACCGGTGACGCGCACTACCGCGAGGTCGCGAGCCGCATTCGCGACGCCTACGACGCGGCCCTGCGCGAAGGGGACCGAACCCAAGACATCGGCGGCTCCCTCGGTACGGACGGCTTCGCCAACGCCATGATCGAGCGCGTCTCGAGCACGGGTTGAGGGCAACCCGTCCGCTGCGTCAGGGAACGAATCGAGCGGCGACGCTGTCTGCGAACAAGCGTCCCGTCTCGCTCAAGCGAAGATCGCCGGCGTGACTCTCGACCAGAAGGCCTTCCGCGCAAAGCGCATCGACCTCTTCCGAGAAGAACCCGCGGAGTGGCGCACCGAACTCAGAGGCGAACCGCTCTGCGGAAAGCCCCGCTGTCTGGCGCAGCCCGAGGAACACCGCCTCGAGGCGGGCCGTCGCCGCGTCATGCTCTTCCCAATCCGCCACCGCGACCCCGCTGGACTCGACGCCCTCGAGGTAATCGCTCACCGAGCGCACGTTCGTCGCTCGCCCACCATGGGGCATCTCGCTGCTGCACGGGAGCGATGAGGCGGCGCCGACCCCGACCCCCAAGACCGGCTCCCGACGCCAGTAGCGCTGGTTGTGTTGCGACTCGAAGCCAGGGCGAGCGTGATTCGAGATTTCGTAGCGCTGGATGCCGATGTCGGCGAGCGCGCGCTCGATCGTCGCGAGCGCTGCGGCGAGCTCCTCTTCGCCGGGCCTGCCGAGCTGCCCGCGCGCATCGGCGAGGGCGAACGGCGTCCCCGCCTCGACGGTCAACTCATAGGTCGAGACGTGCTCGGGAGCGAATGACGTCAACTCTCGCAGATCTCGCGCCAGCTGGGACGCGGACCCCCCGGGAGCCCCAAAGATGAGATCGATCGAGACGTTGGTGAAGTTCGCTTCGCGTACCGCTGCGAGCGTCTCGCGGGCCACCGGCGCGCGATGAGCGCGGCCCAACCGACGCAGCACCTCATCGTCGAAGCTCTGCACGCCCACGGACAGACGGTTCACACCGGCTGCGCGAAACTCCGGGAGGCGCGCCGCCTCGACCGTGCTGGGGTTGACCTCCAGGGTGACCTCTCGGCGCCCGAGCTCCTCTCCCCACGGGAAGGTCGCCTCGATCGCGTCGAGGATCCGGCGAACCGATTCCGGCTGGAGCAAGGACGGCGTCCCTCCCCCGAGGTAGACGCTCGCGAGCGAAGCGTCGAAATAACTTCCGGATCGCCGAGCGATCTCCGTCAGGAGCGCGTCGACATATCGCCCCTCGTCCGCGCTCCGCAGCGGGTGGGCCGCGACGACCGCAAAGTCGCAGTACGGGCAAACACGCTCGCAGAACGGGACGTGCACGTAGACGCCGACACTCGACATCCGCGGAGGCTAGCCCGCATGCCCCAGGATCCGCCCTCCCCGGCCTCGGCCCTCGACCCCTCTCAGCGCTCGGGGCGAAGCGACGCCTTTGCGCCTGCGGGCAACCCACGGGTCGGGTACCCTCGTCCGTTGTCGTGACGACTCCCACCATCCACTACGAAGTTCTCCCGAACGGGCTCACGCTGCTGTTACGGGAGTCGCACATCGCACCTGTCGCCAACTTCCAGATCTGGGCGAAGGTGGGGTCCGCCGACGAGCGCCCCGGCGAAGAGGGGCTCGCTCACTTCCACGAGCACATGCTGTTCAAGGGCACCGAAAAGCGTGGCGTCGGTGATGTCGCGGGAGAGGTCGAAGGGGCCGGCGGACGAATCAACGCGTACACGTCCTTCGATGTGACCGTCTATTACGCGACGCTCCCAAGCGCAGCCCTCGACACCGGGATCGACGTCCTCGTCGACGCCGTACGGCATTCTCTGTTCGACCCCCTCGAAGTCCAGCGCGAGGTCGAGGTCGTCCTCGAGGAGATTCGACGGTCCAAGGATTCACCGGGTCATGTCCTCTCCGACCTGGCGTTCCAAACCTGTTATCAGGTTCATCCCTACCGCGCGCCGATCCTGGGGAGCGCAGAGAACGTCGCGCGATTCGACAAGGCGATGGTCGAGTCGTTCTTCAAGCGCTGGTACACCCCCGACAACCTGGTCGTGGTCGCGGCGGGTGACTTCGAGGCCGAGAAGGTCGCGGAGCGGATCCGCACGCTGTTTGGTGACGCGGAGGCCGGCGGCGCAACACGCGGCCGCGCGATCGAACCCGAGCAGCACGCCCTGCGCACAGCGCTGATGGAAAGCTCCTTCGAGCGCGCACGCTTCGACCTGTCCTGGCGCGCGCCTTCATTTCGCGAGGTCCACGCGACGCACCTCGACCTGCTCGCGTTCATCCTCGGTGAGGCCGAGTCGAGCCGACTCGTCCGCGACGTCAAGGAGAGCCAAGGGCTCACCGACCGCATCGACGCCTCGTGCTACACGCCGCTCGACCCCGGTTTGTTCTCAATCAACTTGGAGTGCGAGCCGGCGCAGTCGACCGAGGCCATCGAAGCGGTCCTCGAGCACGTGGAACGCGTACGGATCGAGTCCGTCACAGAGGACGAACTCGAGCGGGCGCGTGCGAACTTCCTGGCGACGGAACACTTCGAGCGCGAGAGCGTCTCGGGGATGGCCAGCAAGCTCGGCCACTTTCACGTCCTCGGCGGCGACTTCCGCACGGAGGACCGGTACTTCGAGGCGGTCCGCTCGGCGACGCCGGAGGACCTCCGGCGGGCCGCGCTGCAATACCTCGCTCCGGAGAAGCTCAGCGCATGCGTCCTCCTGCCGGAAGAGGACGGCGCCGCGGCGCTCGACGCATCCTCACTCACTGAGGCGATCGATGCGGGTCGGGAACGCACCCGTAAGACCTTCGCCACCCCCCGGCGGCTCCCAAGCGCGCAGCCTTCAACGCCCGAGATCGCGACCTATTCACTCGCGGGCGGCGCGACTCTCCATGTCATGGCAGCCGCGGATGTCCCCGTGGTCAGCGTGCGCGCCGCATTGCTCGGTGGACTCCTCGCAGAAGACGCCTCGAACGCCGGGATTACGAGCTTCACGACCTCCATGTGGACACGCGGGACACAAAGCCGAGGCGCGGCGAGCTTCGCGCGGGCCGTCGAGAACCTCGCGGCCGAGATCGACGGGTTCTCCGGCCGAAGCTCGCTCGGGATGAGCCTCGAGTGCACCACCGAAAAGCTCGACCCGGCGCTCGACCTGTTTGCCGAATGCCTGCTCGAGCCCGCGTTCGACGCCACGGAACTCGAGCGAGAACGCCGAGATGTCCTCGCCGCCATCGAGCGGCGGAGTGACCGCCTCGCCCAGCGCTGCTTCTTGTTGTTTCAACGGACGCTGTTCGAGCAGCACCCCTACCGGCTGCCGCTCGGCGGCCTGCGGGAGAGCGTGCAGGCGTTCGACCCCGCGAGCGTCCGAAGCCACCACGAAAGGCTGATCCGCGCGGACAACCTCGTGCTCGGCGTTGCGGGAGCCGTCGACCCCGACGCCATCGCGCAGGCCCTCTCCGTCCGCCTGGCGGATCTCCCGGCCCGCTCCGAGGTCGCGTTTACCTCCCGGCTGCCGGAGAACGAGCCGCCGCCCAGCGCGCCACGCCTGGCGGAAGAAACGGCGGATCGGGCCCAGGCCCATCTTGTCCTCGGCTTCCAGGGGCTCGCGCTCGACGACCCGGATCGCTTCGCGCTCGAGCTGCTCGCGCAGATCCTCGCGGGCCAGAGCGGCCGATTGTTCCTCGAACTCCGCGACCGACAAGGGCTCGCCTACAGCGTCAACGCCATGAACATCGAAGGGCTCGCGCCCGGCTTCTTCAGCATCTACATCGCGACGGCACCGGAGAAGCTCGACCAGGCGCGGACCGGCATCGAGCATGAGCTCGATCGCCTGCTGCAGGAGCCCGTGACCGCATCCGAGTTCGACCGGGCGAAGCGCTACTTGACGGGGACCCACGCGATCGATCGACAGCGCAGTGCGGCGCGCGCCGCCAGCCTCGCGCTCGATGGGCGCTACGGCCTCGGTACGGACGCGGCCCTCCGCTATCCCGACCAGGTCGATGCGCTGACGCGAGAGGACCTGCTCCGCGTCGCTCGTCGCGTGATCCAACTCGACCGCCGCGTCGAGGCGTGCATCCACCCCTGAGCCCGCCGGCGGCCGTGCGGTTGCCTCAGGGCGAAAAGCCGAGCGCGAGGCCATCTCGGCGGGGATCGTTCCCACCGAAGTGCAAGCCGGTCGCTGGATCGATGACGATAGCCTCCGCGGCGGACCAGGTCCGCCGGCTCGCTTTCACGTCGTGGCCGCGCTCGCGCAAGCCTTCGATGACGTCCGCGGGAACCTGTGGCTCCACGTACAGCACGTCCGGAACCCATTGCTGGTGGAATCGAGGCGCCGAGACGCTCGCCTTCACATCCATCCCGTAATCCACGACTCCCAGGATCGAGAGGAGAGTCGTCGAGATGATCCGCGGCCCGCCCGGGCTCCCAGTCACCATGAAGAGCTTCCCGTCTCGCAGGACGATCGTCGGCGTCATACTCGAGAGCGGGCGCTTCCCCGGCGCGATCGCGTTCGCCCCCAGCGTGTCGATCAAGCCGTACGCGTTCGGCTCCCCGGGCGCGCGAGAGAAATCATCCATCTCGTTGTTGAGGAGAACTCCCGTCCCCGGCGCCGTGACGCCCGAGCCATAGGGCGTGTTGATCGTCTTCGTGATGGCCACGGCGTTACCCCAGCGGTCGGTCGTGGAGAGGTGTGTCGTCCCCGAATCGTCTTGACGCAGCCCCGGTGCCTTTACCTCGATCACCGTCTCGCCACGCCCCCACGTCCAGGGAGCGCGCCGAAACCAGGGCGGGTTGATGCGGGCACGCTGTTCCTCTGCGTAGGACTTCGAGGTCAGACGTTCAACGGGGATCTCGACGAAATCGGGGTCCCCGAGGTGAACCGCGCGATCCGCGAACGCGAGCTTCATCGCCTCTGCGACGACATGAATCGAAGCACTGCTCCCGGCCGGGCGCTCGGAGAGGTCGAACCCCTCCAGCACATTCAACATCTCGATCAGCGCGACCCCTCCGGAAGACGGAGGCGGAAAGCTGAAGACCTCGAAGTCGCGATACGTCCCTTCGACGGGGCGGCGCGTCACGGGCGTGTAGCTCGCGAGATCCTCGACCGACATCAGCCCGCCTGCTTCGACGGTCGCGCGCGCCATCGCCTCGGCGATCGGCCCCTCGTAGAACGCCTCTGCGCCGCGCTCAGCGATCGCCTCGAGCGTCATCGCGAGGTCGCGCTGGACCAGCCGCCACCCCGGCACCACCGGGACGCCCGGGGGTGGAAACTGGATCCGAGCGGTCTCCGCGAAACGGGGGTCCGACGCCGGGAGGCGCTTGCGCATGAAGCCCATCATCTTGGCGTTGTAAGGGCCGATCGGGAAACCATCTCGCGCCAGCTCGATCGCCGGCGCCATGACCACCGGGAGCGACAACCGCCCGTATTCCGCCTGGGCCGCCAAGAGACCCGCGACGAGACCTGGCGTCGCGACCGCCAGACCGCCCCTCAAGGAGGCGTCTTGCGCGACGCCTTCCTCGACATACATGTCCCGGCGCGCCGCCGCTGGAGCCGTCTCCCGTGCATCGAGCGCGATGACCTTGCCGCCATCCTCACCCGCGAGGTAGATCAAGATGAAGCCGCCACCGCCAATCCCGGTCGAGAACGGCTGGGTCACGCCAACCGCGAACGCGGACGCCACGGCCGCATCCACAGCGTTCCCACCGAGCACGAGCATCCTGTGGCCGGCGATCGTGGCGTCGATCTGTGACGTCACCACCATGCCGTCCCGGCCAAAGGCCGGAGCAGGAGAGGCCGCGTCAGCCGGCGGCGCGAGGAACGACCAGAGCCAGAAAGCGCTGAGGAGGAAGGATGATTTACGCACGATCTGCTTAGTATGGACGCCCCCAGTCACCCCAGCCACCAGCCCGCCAGCTCGAGTTCCCGGGCGACACCCGGCAGGGCTCAAAATGAGATTCAACCCAAAAACCACTGCCGCCGATGAGGAGAGGCGGAAAGCGGGAGAGTGCTCATGTCGTGCAAGCAGAACCAGGCCGGCCGCCGCCGAGCGGGCGCGCTGTTCGTCGCGGTCGTCGCAGGCTTCGTCGGGCTGGCGTGCGACATCCAATCCCGCGACGAGGAGGGGCCACACAGCGTCACCGCGCGGCTCGCGTCCGCCTCTTCGCCGCACGGCGCGGAGACGGAGGGCCCCGCAGCCGCTGCGTGGAACTGGCCGACGGGCGAACACCTTCTCGCGCGCATCGAGGTCCGGGGGTTTGGAACGATCGACATCGCCCTATTCCCCGACCTCGCGCCTCGGACCGTCGAGAACTTCGAGAAGCTCGCCGCGGCCGGCTTCTATGACGGCACGACCTTCCACCGGGTGATCCCTGGCTTCATGATCCAGGGGGGCGACCCCCTGACGCGCAACCGAGACCCGCGCGACGACGGCCAGGGAGACCCCGGCTACACGATCCGAGATGAGTTCACGCGCGCCCCTCACCTGCGGGGCGCGGTTTCCATGGCCAACCGGAGCTCCGCCCACAGCGGAGGCAGCCAATTCTTCATCGTTCACGAGGACTCCCAACACCTCGACCGCCACTATTCGCTGTTTGGCCGGGTCGTCACGGGGATCGAGGTCGTCGACCGTATCGCCGAGACCGAGCGCGACACGGGCGGCCGGTGGGGCCCGCCCGACCGGCCCATCGAACCCGTCGTAATCGAACGTCTCCGTGTCCTGCGCGAGCGCCCCTCCGCCAGCGCAGCGTCTGCGGAGGCTGAGCCCGTCGCGCGAGCCGAGCTGCGCTGAGACCTCGATCCCACTCAAGCCCCATGGCAGACTCTCGGCGCGCTCCGCCGCGAACTTCCCGTGAGGACTTGCTGCCATGACCGACGCCACGCCCCGCTACGCGCTCGCCCAGGCGGAGGGCACGAGCGAACTCGAACGGCTGCGCATGCTCGAGGCCATCCACGACCCCGCAACCCTGCGCCGTCTCGACGAGATCGGCTTGGTCCCTGGCGCGCGCTGCCTCGAGGTTGGCGCGGGCGGAGGCTCCGTCACGCGCGCGATGGCGGAACGCGTCGGCCCCTCCGGATGCGTCATCGCGGCGGACATGGACCCCCGATTCCTCGAAGACTTCGACGTCCCCTGCGTTGAGGTGCTGCGACATGACATCACCACGGGTCCCGTGCAGCCCGGAGGGTTCGACCTCGTCCACTGCCGCGCTGTCCTCACCCACATCGAGGATCTCACGTCAGCCATCGACCACATGCTCGCCTCCTTGCGGCCGGGGGGCACCATCTTCATCGAGGAGCCTGACTACGGCGCCATGGAGCCCTGCGACGACGACCATCCGGACACCGAGGTCTTCCTCCAATATCGCGACCAGTTCCGGAGCGGCCAAACGATGGATGGGTTCGCCGGCCGCAACGTCTTCAAGGCAATTCAGGCAGAGGGGTGTACGGACCTTCGCAGCGAGGGCATCAGCGGCGTCGTTCACGGCGGCCAAATGCCCGCCCTCTATCGCAAGAAGACCATGCAAAACGTTCGCGAGCGGGCAATCCAAGGAGGCTATACGCCCGAGGCGTTCGATCGCCTGATCGCCCTGTTCGACGACCCGACCTTTCGGTACCTCGACAGTATGTGGGTGGGGGTCATCGCTCGACGCCCGTGAAGTCCGGGTCCTGCCCTGAACCCACACGAGGACATGACAGACCCACAAAAGCCGCGAGAGCACGGCGAAGGCTGGTAGCCTGCGTCCATGCGAACCCCGATCGCGCGAGCAAGCGAACCGACGCGGGTCACGGACCTCGATCAACGTCCCTTGAAAGTCCTTCGCCCGGAACAAGTCGAGCGCTATGCCGAAGACGGATTCCTCGCCCTCGCGTCCCTGATCGAATCGGACTGGATCGAGCGTCTACGCAGGGTCACTCAAACGTTCGTCGACCGCGCGCGCGCGCTGCGCGAGCCCAACGCGATCTTCGATCTCGAGCTCGACCACACCGCGGACGCACCGCGACTCCGCAGGCTGACCTCGCCCGCCGACCTCCACGAGGTCTACTGGGAATTCATGAGTACCTCGGTCATCGTGGACCTGGTCGAGGACCTCATCGGGCCGGACATCAAATTCCATCACAGCAAGCTGAACTTCAAGGCACCCCGGGGCGGCGAGGAGGTGAAGTGGCACCAGGACATCCAGTTCTGGCCCCACACCAACTACGGGCCACTCACGGTCGGCGTCTTTCTCGAAGACGTCAGCGATGAGATGGGGAACGTCGGTTTCATCCCGAGCAGCCACACGGGCGAACTCTACGACCAGTATGACGGTGCCAACTGGCGAGGCTGCCTATCCGACAGAGACGTCGCGCGGCTCTCCGTCGAGAGCGCGATCTACCCGGCCGGCCCAGCAGGGACCGTGACCGTCCACAACTGCCGCACCGTGCACGGATCTGCGCCCAACCTCTCGGCGAGAGAGCGCCCGCTCCTGCTACAGACCTACGCCCCCGCGGACGCGTTCACCTACACGGACCTGGTGAAGCAGAGCCCACGCGGCGATTCGTTGATCCGCGGCGCAGCCGCGCAATGGGCGCGGCACGACCCGCGCCCCTGTCAGGTCGGGCCCTCGCGCGTCCGCACGATCTTTGAGGTTCAACAGGGGGACGGGCGCCGCCCGTGAGCGACGCGGCGCCAGCCACCCGCTCTCAGCAGTGGTTCGTCAGCTTGCGCTGGTCCTTGTGTCGCAGTTGCACGGTGTCGAACTCGTGAAGGCCCGAGAAATCGACGGCGTCCAGGAACTCGAAGGTCTTCTCGAACGAAGCCAACAGATGGTCGGCCATCCCGCGCGTGAGGTTGTTCTTCACGACGATGCGAAACATCGTCTGACCGGCTTCTTCATCCGAAAACAGCGGGAGCGACTCCTCCGTGAGCGGATGATCGAAGGCCATCTTGTACCCACCGACATACCAGTGATGCTGCGACAACGCATGCTGTAGGTCGATGTCATCGTACGTCAGGTCACAGTCCGGGTTGAGAGCAGCGGCGACAACGGGCAGCGCGTCCGAATCACCGTGATCCAGGAAGACGAACCGTGGTTTCCCTTTGTAGGTCATCTTCTTGAGACCATCGCGCAGATACTTCGCGTTACTCATCATCGTCTCGCACACTTGCTGATAACCGGACAGTCCGTAGCGCATCAGCTTGTAGTACTGGACGTAGACACCACTCGCAGGCCGCGAGAAATTCAGCGTATAAGACTCCGCCTTCCCGCCAAGGTAGGTCACCGAGATCGCCACGTGCTCACTGAGGTCTTCCCGCCGGCGCCAAACGACCCAGCCAGTCCCACAGCAGGACTCGCCATATTTGTGTCCACTCGATGAGATCGACAAGACGTTCTCGAGCCGGAAGTCCCACGCCGGCAGGTCCTGAAACGGCGCGATGAAACCACCCGACGCGGCGTCGACATGAATGCCGACCTGAAGGCCCTTCTCCCGGTTGACCTCCGTAAGCACGCGATCGACCTCCCACACGGGGTCATACTGGCCCCCGTAGTGATTGCCCATGATGCAGACGACCCCGATCGTGTGATCGTCGACTGCCGCGCGGACCGCTTCGGGGTCGACCGTAAACGAGCCGCTCGTCGGTTGGATCATCCTGGGCTCGATGTCCATGTACTTGAACAGCTTCTCCCACGCCGCCTGAAAACACGACGAGATGACCAGGTTCGGCCGAACCGCGACGGCCTCTTCCTCGCTGATCCCCTTCTGTGCCGCGTACCACTTCCGCCAGCGAAACTTGAGAGCCAAGCCCGAGAGCAGGCAGGCCTCCGTCGACCCGACGGTACCCGCCCCCGCGAAGACGCCGAACTCGTCGAAATCCACGGGCTCGGGGCAATGCCAAAGGCGCGCGATCATGTTGACGACGGAGTCATGCAGCTTGTACGACTCCGGGTAGACCGTCTGGTCGGCGAGATTGACCCGCAGGCCCATCAACGCCACGGCCTCTTCGTCTTCTTCGAACTCGACGTTCACGTATGAGGAGGTGTTAAGTCTCTGGTTGAAGTCAACCGCGTGGTGATCCTCGATGAGCGAACGCGCTGCATCCGCAGGCATCCCGTTGAAGGGAATGCCGGTCGCGCTCTCATCCCCTTCGAGCGGCGCCTTCGAGAAGTAGTAGCTGCGCTCCCCAACGTCCAGCGCTCGCCGCAGTTCTTCTCTCAGGACCCGAATCTCCTGCCTCAGCTCGTTGACTTCATCGGACATCCCCAGCTCCTTCCTCGACTCGTCGACTGGACCCCGCCGGCGCAACCTCGCGCCACGACGCCCCTCAGAGTTTGATCCTCGCGGCACGGAGGGTACACCCCTCGGCAAAAAACAGGAGGGAGTCTCGCGACGACGCCACTTCGCGCGGGACAACGGGTCGGCCACAAACGCGACTCTGCGTCAGTCTTTTGTCGTCGCCCTCACCGCACCGTCGGACTCGAGCGAAGCGATCTCTACTCCCGAAAAACCAAGTTCGCGGAGGAGGGCTCGGGTGTGCTCGCCCGCCGGAGAGGAGCCTGTGAGTGGCGCGGACCGCGCGCTGCGAACAGCAGCCCCATAGCGGACGTAGGGTCCAATTTCGGACGCGTCCACGTCCGTGACCAGGCCCGTCTCGCGTGCCCACGGCTCGGCGAACCCCCAGCGCGCAAAGGGCCCGATGTCCGCGCGTACGCAAGAGACCCCAAGGTCCGTCAGCGCCCGCTCCCAGGCGGCGGCGGTGCGGGTGGCGAAGCGCGCCTCGAGCGCTCGAGAGAGGGGTTCGGCCCCATCGCGACGGAGCTCGGCGTTGCCAAACGATCGGGCCAGCTCGGGCGCGCCGAGCCCCCCACACAGGCGCTCGAAGTCACGCTCGCCGGGAGCGGCCAGAAAGATCCAGCCCTCCGAAGCGCGATAGAGCCGGTACAGCGGCGACAGCCCCAGCAACTCGGCGTCGGGCAGCGGCGGCCCCTCCTGGGCAGCCGTCTCGACGAACCAAGGCGACATCATGTACGCGTTCGAGAGCATCATCCGCGTCTCGAGCGCGACCGCCTCGCCCCGCGCTTCGCTCGCGTACAAGCCCATACACAGACCAGCCGCAGCGGCGACCGCCGAGTTGAAGTCGGGGTTGGCCTCGTTGGCGACTTCAAGCCGCCGCGCGATCCGCGCACGCTCGCGAGCGTCGAGCGTGACCGCGGCCGGTGGCGGGACTCCGGCGCCAGCCTGCGCAAAGGCCCCCCCGCAAACTGCACCTCCTGTGACATGAAACGCCGCCGCGAACGCTCGCGGCCCCCGCGAACCGTAGGAGCCGTTGTACAGGTGCACCAGGTTCGGGTTGACCTCCCGGAGCGTCTCGAAGTCGATTCCCAGACGCTCTGGCACCCCGGGCCGGTAGCTGTGCAGCACGGCGTTCGAACGCGCCACGAGGCGGTGCACAATCTCTCGCGCGCGCGGGGACTTCATGTCCAGGCACAGCGTCTCCTTGCCCTGCATCATCTTCAGCGCCAGCATGACTCCCGTGCCACGCATCGGGTCCCCAGCGAGCGGCTCCAACTTGATGACGCGGGCCCCCAACTCCGAGAGCAGCGAGGCGGCGAACGGTGTCGCGATCCAGGTCGCCAGCTCGACGACCGTGACACCAGCGAGCAGGCCGGCTCCCGGCTCCCCGGTGGGTTCCGCCGCCGCCACCCGTTCGACGCCACCCGAGAAGCCGCGGTCTCCAAGCGAATGCAAACGCGGAGCAGCGCCCGAGGGCCGACTCGGCAAGGAACGGAACTCGAAGATCGGCGCCAGCTGACGGGTGACCGCGCCCTGGTCATCCTCGACCTCGACGACGTCCCCGATCGACTGGAACTGTGGGTGGTCCAGCGCCTCGCCGGGGGACCAGAAACGCTCGACCGAGACGTTCCGCTCGCCCTCGAAGACACGCTGCCACTCCTCCCAGGTCCGCTCCGCGACCCGCTCCAAGATGCGAGCCCGAAGATCCCTCAGCTCCTGCGGCGAAGACAACGCTGTGGTCGTCTCGTACGCGACCAGGCCCTCGAGGTCGAGCGCCGCAAGGAAGGACTCGAAGAGCGCGGGACCATTCTGCGCGAACTGCAGCCAGACCCCATCGCGCGTTTGGGCGACCGTGTAGGAGAGGTAGGGCAAGTCTTCCAAGCGCAGCTGCATCGGCGCGTCGGGAGGCCAATGGATCAAGTCATGGACCGAGTAGGCCTGAGCGAGGCTGACCTCGACCCGCTGTCCGCGCCCCGTGTGAAGCCGCTCTCGCAACGCACCGAACGCCCCCTGCAAAACCAACATCGCGGCCGCGTGCGCGATCACGGGCGCCGCAGAAAAACCAGGACGCTGACCGCCAAAGAACGACGAAAACTCCCACATTCGACCGGCCTTCGCCTGCATCGTCGCGTCGTAGTACGGGACGTCCGTATCCGGCCCGTCATAGCCAAACGCCGAGAGCGCGACGAGAACGAGGCGGGGATACGCGGTCACCAGCCTCTCTGGGTCGAGCCCGAACCGGAGGGCGCTCGCCGGCTTGAGGCCGACCAGCACGACGTCTGCCGCGCGCAAGAGGTCCTCAACGCGCGAGCGGCCTGCGGAGGTCGTCAGGTCAGCGACCAAGCTCTGCTTTCCCCGGGCCCACATCGAGAACGCGGGCTGACCCCGCAGGGGCGAGCCGCCAGGCGGTTCCACCAGGACGACCTCGGCCCCAGCGTCTGCCAGGACCATCCCCGCAACCGCCGCGGAGCCGCTCGAACCGATCTCGACGACACGCAAACCGTCTGCGACTCGCTCACCGTCCCCTCTCGCCATGGGTCCGAGCCTCCCTTCAGCCGCCCGTGCCGCTATCCCCCTGAGGGATCGGGCGGGGCGCCTGGCATCGAGCCATCGATGTCGGTAAAGCCGTAGTCAACCGCGAGTTGGTGGGAGCTCACCGCCATCGCGTTGTACCGCATGACCTGGTCGTCGGTCGCGAGCGCGACGACGGCGCGCCCACCGAATCGCGGGCTCTCCGCACCTTCTACGTCGTCGACCCGGCCGATCGGAGCGAGCAGCAATCGCTCGGTCTTCACATAGTAGGGCCAGAGCGAGACCATCGCGACGCCGTGAGGAGCCAACTGTCGACCGGCATCCTTCGTGACCCGGTCCAGCCCCTGCTTCCCCACGCCATAGGCGATGTGCAAGTGGAAATAACGGGCGCCGAAGGAGCTGATGTTGACGATCAAGCCAGCCCCGCGAGGCACCATGCGTTGAGCGGCAAACCGACTCGCCACGAACGCCGACCGCGTCCCGACATCAATCATGTCGTCCCAGTACGAGATTGGCGACTCCCAGAAGGGCTGGCGTGGTTCGATGTCTTCGGGGAGGAGGAAGGCATTGTTGACGAGGATGTCGAGGCGCCCCTGCTCGCGCTCGATCCGCTCGAAGACCTGCTCGACCGCGTCGTCGTCTCGGTGGTCACAAGACGCAGCGATGGCAATATCGCCGGCCGCCTCGATCTCCGCGATGGTCCCTGGGAGCGAGCCCGGCAGGGGCGCCTCTCCCTCCTTGGAAGTCCTCCCCGTGCCGTAGACGACCGCGCCCTCACTCGCGAGCTCCTGCGCGATCCCCTTGCCAACCCCGCGGCTCGCGCCGGTGACGAGGGCCACCTTGCCCACGAGCCTTCCACGCTTCTTCGACGGACTCATCGCGACGCTCCCCCGTTACCGACACAACCGCGCGCCAGGCCGCCGGGTGATAGCCAACCTCAGCGGCGTCATCACTTCATCATGACCCGATTCGTTCGCCCTGAACAGCCTCGGAGGAGGCGTCGGCGAGCGGCAGGTGTACGCCCTCCGTGTAGTTGCGGAGCAGCTCCCAGGCTCGGGCCACGGGGGTCCCGCCCGTGAGAGGATGGACCGCGAACGAGTCCAGCTCTCCCGACTCGACCCGCGCTCGGCACGCCTCGGCCGTGAGGATCTCGAAGCGCTGCTGATCCTTCAGGTCTTCCACCGAGTTGGCGGGAGCCTCCCCGGGCCGCGGCACTTCGGGCCGTCTCCATGAACTGTATTCGGACAGCTCCCGAATGAAATAAGGAGCGAGCTCTTCCCAGGCGCTCTCCGGGTCCGGGTCGACCACCGTCATCGAGTTGCCACGGCCCGGTGTCATGTAGAAACCCGTCTTGCCATGACGGGCCAACTCCTCGTGGTAACAAGCCTCCAGCTTCGGGTCATCGATCGCCGGAAAGTACGGCAGCCCATTGCGCGCCGCCCGGCGGGCCGACACCCGAGACATCCCGCCCAGAAAGAAGAACGGCGCAGGGCGGCTCATTGGGACGGGCGTCACGCGGATGATCTCGCCACGATACTCGAACGGCTCGCCCGACCAGGCGTTCAGAAGCGTCTCGATGCACTCGTCCATCAGGCGCCCGCGATCCTCCCACCGCTTGCCCGTCGCGTGATACTCGATCGGCCGATACCCGATCCCCGCGATAAAACTGAATCGCCCCTCACTGACGAGGTCCAGGACCGCGATGTCCTCCGCCAGTCGAACCGGGTCGTAGAGCGTCACAAGCAGTGCGGACACGCTCACTCGGATCCGACGCGTCCGCGCGATGATCATGGCTGCGAGCGTCAGAGGAGAGGACAACCACCCGTTTTCAGCGCAGTGATGTTCCTCGAGGCTTACCGTCGTGAAACCGTTCTCTTCGGCGTAGACCGCCATCTCGATGGCCGCGCGGTAGCGCGCCGACTCTTCAACCGGATCCGCGCTCGATCCAGTCATGTTGATCCGTAGCGTGCTCGACAAGCTCATAAGGACTCCAACGAAGGACGATCGCCAGGGAGACTACCCCCTCGACCCACTGGGCGTCTGCCGGAACTCGCCGCGGCGCGGAGTCCACGGCCCCCGCAGAGCCGACCCTCAGAGCGCCACCCGCGCGGCGCCGCACGTCCAAACCGGGCGTGAACGGAAAGGCTGGCCCAATCCCGCGGGATCGCATACTTTCCCGACCCCGTGGCCCGGTAGCTCAGTTGGTAGAGCACCGCACTGAAAATGCGGGTGTCGCCAGTTCGATTCTGGCCTGGGCCACCATCTCGACTCCCCGCTGCCGGACGCTGCCTACCGTACGGCACAGCGGGCGAAGACCCGACCCGACGGCGATCTCGACCGGGCCCGGTCGACACACGTAATCCTCCCCAATGATCGGCGGCGAGCGGCCCACCACGGCCACAGCTTGACCGCGCCCCGATCGGGCGCCCCGGGCTCTTGGGTTGCGCGTGACCTGCACCAGCTGCAACGGACCTGCCCCCAAAAGACTGAACGAAAACATCTTTTGGTGAGATTCCTCACCAACGCGGGCGGTCACGCGCCGATTAGGAGGAGGTCACTCCGACGAGGAATCTAGATGACAGACCACCCGCGTTCGCGCTGCTCTCTCCAGCCCCAGCTCCTGTTTTCCCTCGCCATCAGCCTTTTGGTCGCCCCGCCCTCCGCCTCCGATGCAGGCGACGGTCAAGGTGCGACCGAGCGCTACATGATCCAGTACCGCGCGGGTAAAGCGAACCACGTCGAGGGCCAGCTTGCGAGGAAACGCACGCGTCGCCTCCGGCACATGCGTCGCTCGCGCATCATGGCGGCCCACCTGACGCAAGAAGAGGCCCGCGGGCTCACCAACTCTCTCAACGTCGAGCGTGTCGAGCTCGATGCCAAACGCTACCCCCTCGCAGAATCTCGCCCTTATGGGATCGACCTCATCCAGGCGCACGACGCCCAACTCGATGTCAGCGGGAGCACCCCGCGGACGGTCTGCGTCATCGACTCCGGCTACGACACCAGCCACCCAGACCTGGCCAACAGCCGCTCCTTCGTCACAGGAAATGCCCAGCCGCAGACCGGCGCTTGGGATTCGCCCGGTAACTCGCACGGAACCCATGTCGCGGGGACGATCGCGGCACTGGCCAATGACGCCGGCGTCGTCGGAGTCGACCGCAGCCCCGGACTCCGGCTTCACATCGTGAAGGTCTTCGACGACCAGGGTCAATGGACATACAGCTCAGACCTCATCGCCGCCGTTGAATCATGCGTCGATGCGGGCGCACACGTGATCAACATGAGCCTCGGAGGCGGTGCCCCGAGCTCTATCGAGGAAGCCGCGTTCATCGACGCCGCCTCACCGAGAGGAGGACACCCAGGGACGCTCTCGATCGCTGCCGCGGGCAACAGCGGTGACACGAGCCGTAGCTACCCGGCGAGCTACGAGAGCGTCGTCAGCGTCGCTGCTGTCAACAGCCAGAAGGCAGTTGCCGCGTTTTCTCAACGCAACGCTGCAGTGGAGCTCGCCGCGCCTGGCGTCGGCGTCCTCTCCACCGTGCCGGGCGGCGGCTATGCCTACTACAGCGGAACCTCCATGGCGACGCCCCACGTCGCGGGAGCCGCATCGCTCCTCTGGGGGCTACACCCCGGGTGTTCGCCAACTCAGATCCGCAACGCGCTCGCTCTCTCCGCCGAAGATCTCGGCGCTGCTGGGCGGGACCACGAGTTCGGCCACGGCCTGATCCAGGTGGCCGAGGCCGACGACCTCATTCGCGCAGGCGGCTGCGCCGCGGTCGGCGAACCGACACCCACGCCCCCCGCGAACCCCGCGCCCGAACCCGAGACGCCTGTGCTCGAGAACGGCGCCACGGTGCGGGGCCTCGACCTCACCACCGGACAGAAGCGGTACTTCAAGGTTCCCGTAGCCGTTGGCGGGCAGAACTTGTCGATCCGTATGACGGGCGGGACTGGTGACGCCGACCTCTACTTGCGAGGCGGCGCCCTCCCCAGCACGGGGACGTATGACTGCCGCTCCTGGGCCATCGGAAACGACGAGGCCTGCCGCGTGTTCGAGCCGGCCGGACCCAGTGACTACTATGTCATGGTCCATGCCTACGACGACTTCAGCGGAGCGAGCCTGGCCGTGGACTACGAGGCCGCGATCCCGGACGAGGCCCCGAACGCGCGGATCATCGCGAGCACGCTCTCCGGCCCCGCTCCGCTCGCGGTCACCTTCGACGGCAGCGCCTCTTCGGATGACCAAGGGATCACCGCCTACCAGTGGGAGTTCAGCGAGGGGCCACCCAGCGCAAGCGCCGGACCTCTTGAGCACACCTATTCGACACCCGGCCAACACACCGCGACGCTGACCGTGACCGATACGTCCGGGCAGGTTCACTCGACGACCGTCGCGATCTCCGTCGAAGAACCCGTCCAGTCTTCCCCGATCAGCCTCAAGGTCAGGCCCGGCAAGAAATCTCGGCGCGCCAAACTTTCGTGGGCGGGCGCCAACGGTCGGAAGGTAACCGTTTACCGGAACGGCGTCCGCGCGAAGCGCATCCGCAACAAAGGCAAGTGGCGCGACAAACGCTCATCGGCCGGAGCGAACTATCAAGTGTGTGATGCCACGCATTGCTCACCGACCGTCAAACGCCCCTGATCCACGACCGACCGAAGGCGAAAAACCCGCAGGAGAGGTGAGGGGTCCCGAGCGGATCGATGTCAGCAGCGACACGCGCCCACGGAGCAGCCCCTACCTGGCTGCGCAAAAAAAAGAGAAGGGGCCTCCCCTTCAGCCGATCCGCGCCGTGGCATCGGGCTCCTCGACGACAGCGGCTTCGATCTCCCCGATCCCAGCGATCGCGATTCGGACGACATCTCCCGCGACCAGGAACCGCTTCGGGTCGAACCCGATCCCGACCCCGGAGGGGGTCCCCGTGGCGATCACGTCGCCCGGCTCGAGCGTAAACGCGGTCGACAAGTGCTCGATCAGCGTGAAGCAGTCAAAGATCAGGTGCTTCGTGTTCGAGTGCTGGCGGAGCTCCCCGTTGACCCAGGTCTGCAGCTCCAAATCGTGAGGATTCGGCACCTCGTCCGGCGTCACGATCCAGGGGCCCATCGGGCAATGCGTATCGAACGACTTCCCCATCGTCATCGTCGGCACCCGGACCTGCCAGTCCCGCACGGATACGTCGTTCACGACCGTGTACCCCGCGATGACCTCGTGAGCACGCTCCTTCGGGACGTGGCGGCACGGGCGCCCGATCACCACACCCAGCTCCCCTTCGTAATCCAGCCGGCTCGAGGCCCGCGGGAGATGAAAGGGCGCACGCGGCGGGTGCGCCGACGTCGACTGCTTGTTGAAGATCATCGGGTACTTCGGCTTGTCCATCCCAGTCTCGGCGATGTGATCGGCATAGTTCAAGCCAACCGCCAGGATCTTGGGGGGTCTCAAAACCGGAGATTGGACCTCCACCTCGGACAACGACAGAAGCTGCGACTGGGCATCTGCCGCAGACCGCACCTCATCGAGCGCCCCCTCCCCTGCACCAAGAAGCGCAGACATCTCC
>Ga0315331_10001295_pt1 | contig 18600 bp, 14 predicted proteins | sample M160m34915metaG_FD_203456 | JGI IMG/M metagenome (GOLD analysis project Ga0315331, IMG submission 203456) | Ammonia-oxidizing marine archaeal communities from Monterey Bay, California, United States - M1 60m 34915 | ecosystem: Environmental > Aquatic > Marine > Intertidal zone | place: USA...
GGACTTTGATAATCAGGTCTTCGTATGACAGCACGTTCGACAGTTTGTCATCGAGGGGCGCCGGCGATTCGAAGACCGAGAGATCGAGGTTGATCCGCACCCGCTGCGCGCCGTCGCGCTCGTAGCGGTAGACGCCGATCAGGCACTCGACCACCAGGTCTCTGACAAAGACCTGGCGCGTGGCGCGTGCCGGGATGGAAGACTGTTGCGGCGCGTTAAGCGGTTCGACCGTCATGGCGGTGCCTTTCTGTCTAGGGTCGGGATCGGTCATTCCGTCACCGGGGGTGCGTCGGGGTCCGGGAAGTCCCATCCCAGGTGCTGGCCGCCGTCCAGAGCGATCATTTGCCCCGTCAGCGAAGGTGCCGTCAGTATATACCGCACCCCTTCAGCGATTTCAGCGGCATCCGCGCCGTGTCCCAAGGGCACGCGGGACGCCTGGTTATCGAATTGTACCTGGCTCTGCCGCGGGCTCGGCAGGGTCGGGCCGGGACCAATCGCGTTCACCCGAACGCGCGGCGCCAGCGACAGGGCAAGGCTCTGGGTCATGGCCCACATGCCGGCCTTGCTGATCGTGTAGGACAGAAACCCCGGCGGGATGCTGACCACGCGCTGATCGGCGATGTTTACGATGTTCCCGGTTTCGCCTGCTGGCAGGCCGGCTGCCAGCGCCTGGCTCAGCTTGACCGGCGCCCACAGGTTGACGTTAAGATGGCGGTCCCAAGATGCCTTGGACACCGTTTCCAGCGTGTCGTGTTCGAACACCGACGCATTATTGATCAGGCAGATCAGTGGCCCACCCACGGCGATCGCGTCATTGATCAGACCGTCGATACCGTCTTCGGTGCCGAGATCGGCGGCGACGACGTAGGCCGCCTGTCCCGCGTCCTTCAGATCGCGGCAGAGCGCTTCGGCATCGTCGCCGGACTGGTGATGGTGGATGCCCACAGTCCAGCCGTCGGCGGCAAGGGCGATGGCGATTTCGCGGCCGATACGGCGGGCCGCCCCGGTGACCAGGGCGTTTCCTTTCGGTCCAAGTGTGCTGTCGGATGTCATCGGGGGAAAATGGGGCAAGTCGGCGCCCCGTTCAAGGGACGATCGCGCTCTATCTGTGCTTAGACGCGGGCGGCGCACCGGGTCACGACGGCATGCCGCTCATGCCGATGAACTGGCTTGCGATAAAGCCGACATACAGGGCCAGCAGTATCGACCCTTCGAGCCGGCTGATACGCCGGCCACTCAGCATGAATGGAATGATAATGGCGGTTGCCGCCAGCAGCACCCACAGATCAAAGCTGACGATCTTGTCCGAAAACGGCAACGGCGCGAACAGCGCGGTGACGCCGGTAATGCCGAACAGGTTGAACAGGTTGCTGCCGAGGACATTGCCGACACAGACATCAGAATGGCCGCGATAGGCGGCGACAATGGATGTCGCAAGTTCGGGCAGCGATGTCCCGATGGCAACGATGGTCAGGCCGATGACCTCGTCGGGGACGTTGAATTCCTTGGCAAGCGTGGTCGCGCCGGTCACAAGCCATTCCGCGCCGACCACCACGGCGAATAGCCCGACCACGATGATTCCGCCAATGCTCACTGTGCGCAGCGGTATAACGCCCATTTCCTCCGCTTCTCCGCGGTGCAGCCCTGCCACTTCGTCGTTGGTTTTGTTATCGTGCCAGACGGTGAAGCCGACATAGGCGCAGAGTGCGATCAGCATCAGCACGCCATGCCAGAACACAATCTGGCCCATCATGCCGAGCGTGACATAAATCAGGGTGACGATGGTCATGCCGATCAGGTCGCGCTTGACCGCGCTCGGGTGGACGGCAATCGGTGCGATGACCGCGGCAACGCCGAGGATCAGTAGGATATTGGCCATATTGCTGCCCACCACGTTACCGACCGCGAGGCCCGGCGATCCCACAAGGGCGGCATTCACACTGACGACCATTTCCGGCAGAGACGTGCCGAACCCGACGATGGTCAGCCCGACGATCAGCGGCGACACACCAAGCCGCTGCGCCAGCGCGACGGATCCGCGCACAACGGATTCGCCGCCGACAAGGAGCAGCGCAAAACCGGCGATGATCAGAAAATATGTCATTCAGTCAGCAAAGGGGGCAGGTCCGTCCAAAGGTCGCATCGGGGAACAAGGGCTTCGTGCTATGCGGCGCGCATTAATCAACAACTGCAGCCACCCGCCCGAATAAATCGAATTCAAAAAAGGTATATGGGGTTATTAAGGTTAATTTTCCATAGCACGGAAAAAATTACGTCAATCACACGTTGTCCGGTTGAAGCGGCGCAAAGGCGTCTATGCAAAGGCGTCTATACAGTGCGGAGAGCCGTTCTTTCCCTCCAATAGGCGGCCGCAAACGAGACGACGGATGTGCATGACGCCTCCTTTCTGAGCGAAACGCTCATTTTTCTGATCGCCGCCGTTATTGTCGCTTCTATTTTCCAGCGCCTGCGGTCGAGCCTCGTCCTCGGCTATCTGGTGGCCGGCGTGATCATCGGCCCCGGCGTCCTCAGCCTTATTTCCGGCTCCAAGCAGGTAAACAACATCGCCGAGCTCGGCGTCGTGTTCCTGCTGTTTACGATCGGGCTCGAACTCAGCGTCGATCGGCTGAAGCTGATCTGGAGCCAGATATTCGGGGTCGGCACGGCCCAGGTTGTCGTGACATTGTTTGTCATCGCCCTTGCGGCCTGGCTTGCAGGGTTTTCCGCCGAGGTTGCGGTGATCATCGGCGGCGATCTGGCCCTGTCCTCCACCGCGGTGGTCCTCCAGCTTTTGTCCGAACGCGGGGAACTTTCATCGCGCCGCGGGCGGCTGACCTTCGCGATTTTGCTGCTGCAGGATCTTGCCGTTGTCCCGCTGCTGGCCCTGGTACCCGCCTTTGCCGGCGATGGCGACGATACCGTGACGGCTCTTTTGTGGACACTCGGCAAGGCGTCGCTGCTGCTTGCCGCGGTCGCCATCGCCGCCCGGCTGGTGGTGCGCCCGCTGTTCCGCGCCATCGCCGTCGGCCGTAATTCGGAGCTCTTTGCCGCCGTCACGCTTGCCGTGCTACTGGGGATGAGCTGGCTCACCGGTACGTTCGGGCTGTCCCTGGCGATCGGCGGGTTTCTTGCTGGTCTGTTGCTGGCGGAGACCGAATACCGTCACCAGGTCGCTGCCGATATCCAGCCGTTCCGCCGTCTGTTGCTCGGTCTGTTCTTTATGACTGTCGGGATCAGCCTCGACCTCAACATCATCGTCGAAAATACGCTGCTGGTGCTTGGCCTGATGGTCGGGCTGATCGCTCTCAAGGCGACGATCACGGCGGTCATGTGCCGGATCAGCGGCGTTTCGCTGGCCAATAGTATCAACACCGCGCTGGTGCTCGGTCAGGTCGGCGAATTCGGGTTCGGCCTGCTTGAGCCGCGCGAGGCCACCATCTTGTCCGCGGTGATCGCGCTCAGCATGGCGGCGACGCCGGGCCTGGCGTATTTGGGCAAGCGCGCCCATTCCCGTCTCGAAGCGCGGCTCGCCGAACATCAGCACGACATGCGCGAAGAAAGCACGGACCTGAAGGAACATGTGATCGTCGCCGGTTTCGGCCGGGTCGGGCAGTCGGTCGTTAAAACCCTCGCCGCCGCCGGCATCCCCTATGTCGCGGTCGAGTGCGAACCGACCCGTGTTGCTGAAGCTCGCTCCCAGGGCCTGTCGGTCTATTTCGGTGATGCCAGCCGGATCGAAATGCTCGAAGCGCTCGGCGCCGACCGGGCCCGAGCGGCCGTGATCATCCTCGATAACGCGATTGCCACCGAACGCGTGGTCCACCTGTTGCACCGGCGTTTCCCCAAGCCGGACATATTCGTCCGCGCCCGCGACAACGCCCACAAGCGCCGCCTGACCGACGCGGGCGCCAGCGGTATCGTGCACGAAACCTAAGAAATGAGCCTGCAGCTCGGCGAATCCGTACTGCGGGGTTATGGTAAGCCCGACGAGCAGATCTAGGACATCATCCGCGAACTCCGCGCCGACGATTACGCCGAGCTGTCGGACGTCATTTTGCCGGTGAAACCGGACGAGGACGGGCAGAAGCAGGGGTAAAATCAACTTATTCCCGCGTGTTCTTCCCGGGGGTCCATTTTGGGGCAAGCGGGCTTGCGATATGGAAGATCAATTCTACGTCTACATCCTCGCCAGCGAACCACAGGGAACGTTGTACATTGGATATACCTCGGATCTGATCCGCCGTGTCTACGAACACCGCGCGGGCGAGATACCCAAGTTCACAAAAAAGTAAGGTGTTAAACGTCTCGTATATTTTGAAACGTTCGAGGACCCACGACTGGCGCAGCAGCGTGAACGATCACTCAAAAAATGGCAGCGAGATTGGAAGATCAATCTGATTGAGCGAGGCAATCCGTTTTGGGAAGATTTGTATGACGGCCTGAATAATTAGGGGCGTCTGCAACCCACCGTGGTTTCAGCTAGCCGCTATGCGTTAGAACGCCGAACCTATATTTGCGATAGACCCCCGCCACAGGGGCGGGGGATTAAGTGAGTGGTTTAAACCGAAGCCCATTCCCCGGGGCTTGTCACGGGGGTCCATGGTTCCGCAGGGAGCTCTCTACGGGCGGCCAAAACCGCCGGTATGACGAACAGGCGATTTACCGCCGCGGCTCGCCCGTCTTTTTGGATTTGCCGGGCTTGCGGTTGCGCCCGCTGCGCTTGGTGGAATCGATGCGCGCCTGCATGCGCCGCGGGCCGGTGGGGACGCCGATTTCCATGTTTTCGAGCCGGCGCAGTTCGTCGCGCAGCCGGGCCGCTTCCTCGAATTCGAGATTGGCCGCGGCATCGCGCATGCGGGTATCGAGATCCGCGAGATAGGCTTTCAGATTGTGGCCGACCAGATGCGGCGTGTCTTCGTCGCCGGTCTCGACGGTGAATGAGTCCTGCGAATAGACGCTCTCGAGGATATCGCCGATATCCTTTTTCACGCTTTGCGGCGTGATGTCGTTGGCCGCGTTGAACGCCTGCTGGCGTTCGCGCCGCCGGTTGGTTTCGTCGAGCGCGTATTGCAGCGAATCCGTCATCTTGTCGGCATAGAGGATCACCCGGCCGTCAATGTTGCGCGCGGCCCGCCCGATGGTCTGGACCAGCGACGTCTTGGACCGGAGGAAGCCCTCCTTGTCGGCGTCGAGGATGGCGACCAGCGCGCATTCCGGGATATCGAGCCCTTCGCGCAGCAGGTTGATGCCGATCAGCACGTCGAACGCGCCGAGGCGCAGATCGCGGATGATTTCAATCCGTTCCAGCGTGTCGATATCCGAATGCAGATAGCGCACGCGGATGCCGGCCTCCTGCATGTATTCGGTCAGGTCCTCCGCCATGCGCTTGGTCAGCGTGGTGACCAGCACGCGCTGGTTCTTTGCCGCCAGTTCGCGGCATTCGGCGAGCAGATCGTCGACCTGGTTGCCGACGGGGCGGATGATGCATACCGGGTCGATCAGCCCGGTGGGGCGGATGATCTGTTCGACGAACACGCCGCCCGTGCGTTCCATTTCCCATGGGCCGGGCGTGGCCGAGACATGGACGGTCTGCGGGCGCATCGCTTCCCATTCCTCGAATTTCAATGGCCGGTTGTCGATGCAGGACGGCAGGCGGAAGCCGAATTCGGCCAGTGTCGATTTGCGGTTGAAGTCGCCTTTATACATGCCGCCGATCTGCGGCACGGTCACATGGCACTCGTCGACGATCAGCAGCGCGTCGTCCGGCAGGTATTCAAACAAAGTCGGCGGTGGCTCGCCCGGGTTGCGGCCCGTCAGATAGCGCGAATAGTTCTCGATCCCCGCGCAGTGCCCGGTGGTCTCCAGCATTTCCAGGTCGAACATCGCGCGCTGTTCCAAGCGCTGGGCTTCGAGCAACTTGTTATTGGCCTCAAGCTCGGCGAGGCGAACCTTCAGTTCCGCCTTTATCTCGCCGATGGCCTGCTGCACTGTTGGGCGCGGGGTGACGTAATGGCTGTTGGCATAAATCTTGATCTCTTCAAGTTTGCCCGTGCGTTCGCCGGTCAGCGGATCGAATTCGTGGATCTCTTCTATCTCGTCGCCGAAAAACGACATGCGCCATGCGCGGTCTTCGTAATGGGCGGGAAAGATTTCAACAGAATCCCCGCGCACGCGGAACGCGCCGCGGATAAAGTTCGCGTCGTTGCGGCGGTATTGCAGCGCGACGAACTTCTGCAGCAAGTCGGATATCCGGATTTCCTGGCCGACCTTCAGCGGCACCGTCATCGACTGATAGGATTCGAGGCTGCCGATGCCGTAAATGCACGACACGCTGGCGACGATGATCACATCGCGCCGTTCGATCAGCGCGCGGGTGGCGGCGTGGCGCATGCGGTCGATCTGTTCGTTGATCGAGGCGTCCTTATCGATAAACGTGTCGGACCGCGGCACATAGGCTTCGGGCTGGTAGTAATCGTAATAGGACACGAAATATTCGACCGCATTATGAGGGAAGAACGTCTTCATCTCGCCGTAGAGCTGGGCGGCCAGCGTTTTGTTCGGCGCCAGCACCAGCGTCGGGCGGTCCTGGTCCTGAATGACATGGGCCATGGTGAAGGTCTTGCCCGACCCCGTGACCCCGAGCAGGACCTGGTCCTTTTCGTGGGCGCGAATGCCTTCGAGCAGCTCCGCGATGGCCTGCGGCTGGTCACCGGCAGGCTCAAAATCCGACACAATCTGGAACGGAATGCTGTCATCCGGTGTCGGCAGGGAAGGGCGGTCGGTGAGGGTGGTAGTCATGCCTCTAATATGGCGCGCCCGTCGGCGAAATTCCAGTTGGCTGGTGCGTACTGCTGACATCCGCCGTGTAAAGCGGCACCGCATGCACCAGATAGCGCAGCGGGCCGCCCGGAATCAGCGCCTCGAACGGGTAACAGGTCACCAGTACCAGTTGATCTCTGTCCTCCGGCGCCGCCCAAGGCCGGCGTGAATCGGCGATTGTGGCGCTTTCCATCCGGTAAACCCGCGTGGCCCCGTCCGGGCGCTGGATTTCGACACGGCTACCCGGTTTCAGCCTGGCCAGCGCCTTCAGATGGGTGTCGCGGTGCCCACCGATCATGCTGAGGCCGGGGCGGCCCGGCGCGGCGGTGCCGCCGACATGGCCGGGCCCGAAGGCGAGTGCCTGGCCGCTCGTGCCCGCGAGCACGATGAGATCGGTGCCCGTATCGGGCAGTTTGAGCCGCGCGACGGGCCAAGTATCGGCCCAAGGCCAGGGTTTAACCCGGTCTTCCCCGGTGAGCGTCCGGTCCCAGGCCCGGTGCAGCAGGATCTGCGCCACTGCCGCCTTGGCCGGAATGAACAGCGCCGATCCGACCTGCCAGACCCCACCCGCCGCCAGCAGCAGGACGGCGGCGAGCAGGGCGGTGCGACCCGACAGAAATCGGGTCACGCGGCCCGCCGGAGGGAGGACCGGCGGGACGGCACGACGACCACGAAGACGATTGCGGCGATCATCAGCAACCCGAACCCGATGGCGAGGTGAACGAAGAACGGTGTCGCCCCCGCCGGCAGGTACACGGATTTCATCGCGACCGGGAGTTTAAGCTCTGCAACGGCGCTGCCACGGGCCCGTAGTGACGGCGGTGCCGCCGAACGTTTGAGCATCGCCTTGCCAGGGCCAATCCCCATGCCCGCGCCCATGGTCGTGCCGAAGCGCCCGCCATGCAGCAGGTTCACCGGCGTATCCCCCGTGACCAACGGCGCGCCCTTGGGCCGCGCCACCGTAATTTCCGTCGCGAGCAGGCTGGTATAGCGGGTGACCAGGCTGTGGGTCAGGCCGATCTTCGCGATGGCGTCTTTGACGGCTGATTTGGGCGCGCCGTCGCGCAGGCTATCGGACAGGGCCATGATCTTGTCGCGCGCCCACAACGTGCCGATGCCTTCGGCCGGGCGCGTATCGGCGAGGCGCAGCTCGGATTTCCAGTTCCCCGCGCTGAGAGTGAGGAAATCGTTGCGGTCGAGCGCCGCCGCTGGCAGCCGGCTGACGAGCACCACCGGGGCGCCGAAATAGAGATCGGGAATCGCGGCGGGAAAGCTTTCTTGGAGCGATTGGTCCGCTTTGTCATTGCTCCAGGCATAGCTGATCCCGGTCAGGGCCGGACGTTCCAGTTTTCCGAACATGGTCGTCATGCGCGCCTTCACCTGCGCTACGTCCGGGATATAGACGAAGGCGCCGCGGCCGGCTTCGGCGGCCTTGCGCATGAAATAGCTGTTCGGTGCGGAGCCGATGCCGATGGTGAACAACCGGCTGTTGCCCAGCCGCTGGTAGATATCCCGGAACAGCTGGGTTTCGTTCGAGACCGCACCATCGGTTACGAATACGACTTGGCGCAGGCGTCCCTCTTCGGGTTTGTCGTTCAGCGCCGCATGCAGGGCAGGGCGCATCACGGTGCCGCCCACCGCCCGGGTGTCACGCAGATACATCTTGGCGAACAGGCGATTGGTATCGGTCGCCGGCATGGCATGTGTGAACAGGCTGTCGGTTTCGTTGGAAAACCGGATCAGGTTGAATCGGTCCTGCGGGTCGAGGCGGTCGATGGCGGCATCCAGCGCCGACCGGGCGGCGTGGATCGACACCCCGCCCATGGACCCCGACCGGTCGAGGATGAACACGATATCGCGCGGCCGGGAGCGCCGGGCATTGTCCTGCGGGGCCGGGGGCATGACCAGTGCGGTGACGAAGACATCCTTACCGATGGTTTCGCGGAACGCGGCGACAAGAGGTTCGGCGGTGAGTTTCGGTGTCCAAAAGAGGGTGAAATCCCGGTCGGCGGGGACGGTTTTGGCATCCAACGTCACCCGGCGTTTTCCCGTGCCGGTGTTCGAGACGTCTATCTTGTGTGTCGCACTAGAGACGGCGTTCAGCGCCATGCCGGCATCCAGCGTGAGGTTCAACGTTACCGGATTCAGGGGCGGGGCCTGTTCGTTATTGTGTACCGGCACGATCTGCGGCGGCAGTGCAGCGCGCAGCGGCGCCGGCATACCGTCACCGTTTTTGGGCACCGGTTGTTTGACCAGATGACGCACCCCGCCCGCCGGGTCGAACCGCGGTGCAACGACCAATGGGAAACGGAGGCTGAATTTCCCGCTATCATAGTTGAGCCGCTGGACATAGTGCAGCTCCACCGCGATCCGCCCCCCGGGGGGAATGTTGGCGACATTGTTCGAAAACACATTGGGCCTGTGTTGTTCGACCAGCGCGGCGCGGCGGCCGCTTTTTTTTGCCGCTTCATAGGCGCGCCGCGCGGCGATGCGTTCGGCAATCCTGGCCTCAATCACGCGCTCGCCGATCACTATTTTCATCCGGTCGACGGCAGCGTTCTCCGGCAGCGGGAAAACGTAGCGCCCCTCGAGCCAGTCCTTGGTCGGGTTGACGAAATACTGTTTTAACGTGGCGCGGGCGACGATGCCGCCGACATCGATATCGACCTCGGTTGCGACCAGCGGCGCAGGGACATAACGGCCCGGCTCCGTGGTGCGGAACAGCAACTGGCCGCGCTGGACGTCGCCGAGCGTCATCAGCCCGGGGGGCGACGTATCCGCTGTTTGGGCGGACCCGGTGGAGATCGGCAGGGCGAACAGGGCGGCGGCGAGAGAGGTGCAAAGGACGTTGAGAAGGCGGACATTCATGTTGTTGTTTCCTTTTCGGACGGGCCCGGCGCGGGACGCGAAGAGTCGATCCGAAAAGGAAACAACAACATTGGGGCGCCAGCAGGGCGAATTACGGCAATGCTGTGATCAATCGGGGCGATTTTGTGGCGAAACGCGCCGGTCTGCTGTTGCCTGTATCCCGGCAGCGGCGTAATTTGCGCGCGCTCTAAATCTTCGGAAAAGGACCCTCAGGTTATGGCCCTAGTTGCCCAACGTCTGTCGCGGATCAAACCGTCTCCCACCAACGTGCTGACCGGCAAGGTCGCCGAACTCAAAGCCGCCGACCACGATATCATCGGCCTTGGCGCAGGTGAGCCCGATTTCGACACCCCTGACAATATCAAGGAAGCCGGCAAGCAGGCGATCGACGACGGACAGACCAAGTACACCCCGATCCCCGGCACGTTGGCATTAAGACAGGCGATCTGCGACAAGTTCAAGCGCGATAACGGCCTCGACTACTCGCCGGAACAGGTGATCGTGAGCTGCGGCGGCAAGCAGGTCATCTATAATGCGTTCATGGCGACGCTCGATCCCGGCGACGAGGTGATTATCCCGGCGCCGTACTGGGTGTCCTATCCCGACATGGTGCTGCTGGCCGAAGGCACGCCGGTTTTCGTCGACGGCGTCGAGGCGAACAACTTCAAGATCACGCCCGAAGACCTCGAGGCCGCGATCACGCCGAAGACCAAGTGGGTGCTGCTCAATTCGCCCAGCAACCCGACCGGCGCCGCCTATAGCCGCGCGGAGCTGCAGGGGCTGTGCGATGTGCTGATGCGCCATCCCCATGTCTGGGTGATGACCGACGACATGTACGAACACGTGACCTACGACGATTTCGAATTCACCACCCCGGCGCAGATTGAACCCGGCCTGATGGACCGCACGATCACGCTGAACGGCGTGTCGAAGGCCTATTCCATGACCGGCTGGCGGCTCGGTTACGGTGCCGGCCCGGTGGAACTGATCAAGGCGATGGTCGTGGTGCAGTCGCAGTCATCGACCCACACGTCGTCGATCAGCCAGGCCGCCGCGGTCGAAGCGCTCAACGGGCCGCAGGATTTCATCGCCCCCCATAACGACATGTTCCGCGACCGCCGCGATCTCGTGGTGTCCATGCTGAACCAGGCCGACGGTATCACCTGCCTGAAGCCTGAAGGCGCGTTCTACGTCTATCCGTCCTGCGCCGGCACGCTCGGCAAGACCGCACCGGACGGCACGAAGATCGAAAACGATTCCGATTTCTGCACCTATCTGCTGGAAAGCGAGGGCGTGGCCGTGGTGCCGGGCGTGGCGTTCGGGCTGGAGCCGTATTTCCGGATCTCTTATGCCACATCGACCGAAGCGCTGACCGACGCCTGCGAACGCATCCAGCGGGCCTGTGCGGCGCTGACGTAGGGCAACGCTCCGGTCCAATCGGAGGGGGATTCCGGCTTTCGCCGGAATGACGACGATTTTTACAACCTTTCATCCCGGCGCAAGCCGGGACTTTTAAGCTGTGGTGTCTCGGTCCGAAAATGTCACCACGGCCTGGAACCGACGCACAATCGCTGGATCGATATCCGCCTTTGTGTTCGTGCCCAGGATGGCGATACCGCGATATCGTGCCATCCGTGTGAGCAGATGGCTGAAGTCCAGATTGGCGTAGCGATCGTGGCTGTCATCTACGTCCGTGCGTTTGCAGAACAATGCGTCGGCTTCATCGAAAAACAGAATGCCCCGTCGTCGGTTTGCCGTGGCGTACGCCCGTGCCAGGTTCTTTTCCGTCTCACCGATATATTCGTCCATTATCATGGACAGATCGACGCTATAGACGGGTTTACCGAGCGACCGGGCCAGCATGGCGGCGGATCGGTCCCGAAACAGTACATTCCCGCGGTCGAGGCCGAGGTCAAGGAATTTACCGCCGAGGGGCCGCTCGGCTTTCCGGTGGTGGATTTCGCGGTGACCCTGACCGACGGGCAGTTCCATGCGGTCGACAGCAATGAAATGTCGTTCAAACTGGCGGCTAGGCTGGCCATGACCGAGGGCATGCCGAAATGCGGGCCGGTGCTGCTCGAGCCCATCGTCAAGGTGACCATCGCGGTACCGAGCGAATATACGGGCAAGGTGCACGGGCTGGTCAGCACGCGGCGAGGACAGATACTGGGATTCGAGGTGCGCGACGACTGGATCGGCTGGGATTCGCTGTTCGCCAATATGCCGAAATCGGAAATCCACGATCTGATCATCGAATTGCGCTCGCTCACCCAGGGGGTCGGCACCTATTGGTCTGAATTCGATCATCTGGAAGAGATCAGCGGGTATGTCGCCGACCAGATCGTCGCGCAACGCGCCGAAACCAGGGGTGAGGGCTGCGCGTATTAGGGTTTAGTCAAATCATTCGCGGCGCCGCTGCAGAAATCAGATGTTTTTGCGGGATGGGAAGGATTTGCCCGCTCTACATCCATGATGATCGATTGTCCTGACGATTAATTGATTGGGAATATTTATCGGCCAAACTATGTTTGGAGGATATCAAGCCGGGAGAGATGCCCATGCTGACACGTTCGAAACCTACCTGGGAAATACCCGAATCCGCTGCGACGGATGAAGCGGCTTTCCTCAATCGCCGCGAATTGTGCAAAACCATTGCCGCGGGATCGATCCTGGCCGGACCGGCGTCGGTCATCGGCGCATCGTCGGCGTGGGGGGCAACCCCGGAAGACCCGTCGGCCGGTCTGTATCCCGCCAAGCGGAACGAAGCCTACACGCTCGACCGCGAGATCACGCCGGAAAAGATTACCACCACCTATAACAATTTCTACGAATTCGGCTCCCACAAGAACATCTGGAAGGCCGCCCAGAAGCTGAAGACTCGACCGTGGACCGTCACCATCGACGGCATGGTCGAAAAGGAAATGAAGGTCGATATCGACACGCTGCTCAAGGCGATGCCGCTCGAAGAACGGCTGTACCGTCATCGCTGCGTCGAAGCCTGGGCCATTGCCGTGCCGTGGACCGGTTTTCCGCTGAAGGCGCTGCTCGACTACGCGCGGCCAATGTCGGGCGCGAAATACCTGGTGATGGAAACGTTTCAGGACAAGAAAATGGCTCCCGGTCAGCGCCAGTTCTGGTACCCGTGGCCCTATGTCGAAACCATCACCATCGAAGAAGCGGCGAACGAGCTGTCGATGATGGGCACCGGCGCCTATGGCAAGCCGATGGCCAAGCAGAACGGCGCGCCGCTGCGCCTGGTGGTACCGTGGAAATACGGCTTCAAGCAGATCAAGTCGATCGTGCGCTTCACGTTCTCGGACAAGAAGCCGAAAAGCTTCTGGGAAAAAGTGCAGGGCAAGGAATACGGCTTCTGGGCCAATGTGAACCCGAAGGTCGATCACCCGCGCTGGAGCCAGGCGACCGAAAAACTTCTCGGTACCGGCAAGCGTGTTCCGACCCAGCTCTATAACGGCTACGCCAAACAGGTCGCCGGGCTTTATAAGGGCATGGAAGACCAGAAGATCTTTTTCTAGGCGCGCTCCTCGGCGTCATTGCACGACCCCGCAGCCGTATCGGCTTTCCGTCTGCCATTGCCGGGGGTATGGTGCGCGACATGTCTACAAGTGTGACTCAGGATCAGGGCCTCGATAATGTTCTGGCGAGATTGCGCCTGTTGAACGGCGTTGACTATGAAGATCTGGACGATGGCCGGATCGGATTGAAAATCTTCTATAACGGTCAAAGCGCCGAGGTGTTTATCGCCACCGCCGCCAATGACTACCGCGCGCAGAAAATCCGCTACAACCAGCTCGCGCAGGCGCTGACCGACCTCGGTATCGAAGAAGGGCAGACCTATCTGCCGGCAAAGCCGTCCGGCCGGACGATGACACCGCAGATGCACGCGGCGCGGGCGCGCCAGAAGAGAGAATTCGAAGCCTGGCAGGATGTGTGGAAGAGCCTCCGGCGGGCGGAAAAAGCGCTGGATGTGGCCTATGAAATCGTCCAGATGAAGGATTACTACTGACTGCGCTCGATCTCCCGCAACTTCGTGCCCGATCCCGCCTGGACACCGGGCGGGGGGGGAAGCCGCAGATGCGATGCGGCAAACGGTATCGCGCATGGCAGACGTGCTGCGGGCACGCGGTCCCGATGACGAGGGAATATGGGTCGATGCCGAAACCGGCATGGCGCTCGGACATCGCCGTCTTTCGGTTGTCGACATTTCATCTTCCGGGCACCAACCGATGCTCAGCAGGAGCGGACAACTGGTCATTTTCTACAATGGCGAGTTGTACAATTCGGACTAATTACGGCGCGATCTTGAACGGGCGGGAAGCCGCTTTCGCGGACATTCGGACACTGAAATTCTCTTAGAAGCCTGTGCCGTCTGGGGGGTGGAAGCCGCGGTGAGGCGGGCATCGGGCATGTTTGCCTTCGCGCTGTGGGATCGATCGGAGCGCACACGACATCACAACGTCCGCGGCGGCGAGTATGTCGGGTATGTCGTTGCGCACGCCAGGTCGCGACAGATTTTCCCGGTGCGGCAGGGTTCCGGTGTGCACCCGGTTCGTCCGACGCCCACACCGCAAGTCCCAGCGAAAGACCTGCACAGGCAAGGCAGTAGTGGGCTGCAAACTGGGCGGTTTCATATGGCGGCGGAAACAGGAGTCGTATGCCGGCGAGCCCCCCCCCCGGCCGGGTCGATGACGCCGTAGGCGAGAAAAAACACCACGAATATAACGGTGAGGGAGGCATATCCCGCCGGAGACCGGGTGGCTGAGATCAACAATCCGAGACTGGCCAATATCGTCGCGACGAAAGCCGCTGTCGCAAGTCCGGGCAGACCGAGACCGGCACCGACGATGCAGGCCGCCAAGGTCACAAGGACAATTGAATCGAGGCGGCGAGGGCGCTGTATACCCCGGGTGGAAACAGTCGTGGGCGTATTGTTGGGCCGAATCGGTGTTGAGACAAAACGGGCGGCCGCGTCCATGCCGTCCGGCTCAGCACGCCGAGATTGTGCCAACGGATAGAAAAAACCCCGGAAACCGAGGTTTCCGGGGAAGTTTAACAGGGAGGCTTCACGTCTGGGAGACGTAGGATCCTAAGACCCTTGCTGGGCGGACCCAGCTCGGCAGAATATCAAGAAACGTCCTACCGATTTCTAATAAATAGGCCTGACGTTAACGAATTTGAATGGCTGGTTTGGAAAATCTGCTATGCACAGAGTGCATAGGTGCAACGAATTGAAACAATTGGTTTATTTGCGTCCCGAGCTGATGCTGCGGAGCAAAAAGTCGCGAAAGGCGACAATTCTTTGCGAATGGCGCAACTCTTCCGGATAGACCAGAAACACGTCGAATTTCGGGCCTTCGAGCTCCGGCATGATGGGCACGAGGTCATGGGCGAGCTGGCCCATGTAGTCCGGCAGGGACGCAATCCCGAGGCCGCTGGCGGCGGCCCGGAACATGGCATAGATGTTGTTGACCCGCAGAATCGGCTCGCGCGTTTCGCCTTCGGGCATGCCGGCGTTGAGCAGCCAGTTGATCTCGGTGAACGGCTGGTTGAAAGAATCGTCATAGGCGATGAACTGGTGTTTATCCAAGTCGTCGATACCGCGGGGCGTGCCGTGATCCTTGAGATAGCCCGGCGACGCGAACACACGGTGATGCATGCCGAGCAGCGGGCGGCGCACCAGGTCGCCCTGGGTCGGCGGGGTCATGCGGATGGCGACGTCGGCCTCGCCCATGCTGAGATCCAGTTCGTCTTCGCTGACGATCAGCGTGACCTGGATATCGGGATAGCGTTCGACGAATTCCTTGAGCCGTTCGGTCAGCCAGATCGATCCGAACGCCACCGGTGTGGTGATCCGGAGCGGACCCTTCGGCTTGTCCCGGGCTTCCGACACGAGCGATTCCGCGATGGCGACCTTGGCGAATACGTCCTTGGCAGTCGAATATAGCGTCTCGCCGGATTCGGTCAGTTTCAGGCCGCGCGCATGGCGGTGAAACAATGGCACGTTGAGCGATTGCTCAAGCGACGAGACCTGGCGGCTGACCGACGATTGCGACAGGTTCAGGATTTCACCCGCATGGGTAAAGCTGCCGGCTTCCGCGACGGCATGAAAGACCCTGAGTTTGTCCCAATCCATGGTGTTCTACCTGTGCTACCCCGATCCGCTTATTCTGCCGCTTCGGCGTGGCCGCTTTCAAGTTCGGCGATGAATTTTTCGGCTTCAAGCGCCGCCATGCAGCCGGTGCCCGCGGCGGTCACCGCCTGGCGATAGGTCTTGTCCTGGACGTCGCCGGCGGCAAATACGCCGTCGATGCTCGTGCGTGTCGAATCCGGCGTCGTGGTCAGATAGCCTTCGTCGTCCATATCCAGCTTGCCCTTGAACAACTGGGTCGCCGGATCGTGGCCGATGGCGATAAACACGCCGTCAACAGCGAGATCTGTGATCGAATCGGTTTTGGTGTTGCGCACCTTGACGCCCGTGACCCCGAGCGGGTCTTCGTCGCCGACCACTTCCTCGATCGCCGAATCCCACATCACCTCGATCCGGTCGTGCTTCAGCAGCCGTTCCTGGAGAATTTTCTCGGCCCGCAGGGTATCCCGCCGATGGATCAGCGTGACCTTGGTAGCATGGTTGGTCAGATACAGAGCTTCTTCGACCGCGGTATTACCGCCGCCGACAACCGCGACTTCCTTTTCGCGGAAGAAAAACCCGTCGCAGGTCGCACAGGCCGAAACGCCGAAGCCCTGGAATTTCTGCTCGGTTTCCAGCCCCAGCCAGCGCGCCTGGGCGCCGGTCGAGATGATGATGGCATCGGCGGTAAAGGTATCGCCGGAATCGCCCTTGCAGACGAACGGCCGCTGCGTGAAGTCGACATCGGTGATCAGGTCGTTGACCATTTTGGTGCCGACATGTTCCGCCTGGGCGTGCATCTGTTCCATCAGCCACGGGCCCTGGATGACATCGGCAAAGCCCGGGTAGTTTTCAACATCCGTCGTGATGCTCATCTGACCGCCGAGTTCCATGCCGGTGACCAGCATCGGCGATAGCGATGCCCGCGCGGTATAGACCGCGGCGGTATATCCGGCCGGGCCGGAACCGATGATAAGGACCTTTACGCGATGATTTTCAGCCATGCCGCATTCCTAGTTTGTGAGGGGATCAAAAGAAAAACCTGAGGGCATTATCTAAGGCGCTGGCAGCCATATGGCAATGTGTGGGGTGGGTGAATAACCCCGTATGTCGCCTAGGGTATCCGGGTTTGATCCCCTACCGTTTTCAGGTACCGTTGGCGCCGGGGCGGCAGCGTCGGGAAATATAGGGGGGGCAATATGCGGGCAGAGATCGGTCACAGCCGGCCGCCATTCGCGCTTCAGGACCAGGACGACCGGAACGCCACACCGCTGGACGACGAAATTGTCAGCGATCCCGTCGTTATCGTCTTCGATTGTAGCGCGCCCGGGCAGAATGCCGAAAACAGCGTCGATCTGCTGCGCGCAGCCGGCATCGGTCGTCCTCGATCCCAATGGCCGTATCGTGCTGATCAATGAAGACATCGACACCGCAGAACAGATGGACCGCATTCTTGCCTGTCTGCAGGGGCTGGATTCCTGGCGGCCGCGTGGATCGCTTGGCGCCCATCCGCCGGTGCTCGTGCTGCCCAATGCGATGGATACCGACATCTGCACCCGCCTGATCGAGCGCTGGCACGAACCGGTGCCGCTCTATGAAGGCGACGGCAAGCAGAGCATCGGGATCAACATCGAAAAGGGCGGTGTCAAAGTGCGCAACGATGCCTACGGCAACGTCACCCAGTATATCCTGCGCGACCCCGAGCTGAGACAGTAGCTGGATAACCAGTTATTGCGCCGGATGGTGCCGGAAATCGAAAAGGCGTTCGGCTACAGCACGCAGCGGCGCGAGGATTACCGCATTGCCTGTTACGACGTCGCCGAGGGCGGCTCCCTGCCGGCCCATCGCGACAATCCGACCGAACAGACGCGTCATCGGCGATTTACCGTGTCGATCAATTTGAACAATGCGTCTTTCGAGGGCGGCGAGCTGGTGTTTCGCGAATGGAGCGATCATATTTACGACATCGAGGAAGGCATGGCGGTCGCGTGGTCGTGTTAGCTGCTGCACGAAGTCATGCCGATCACCAGGGGACGCCGGTTTATTCTCGGAACGCACCTGTTCGGCTAATACACACAAGACGGGATATCGAAAATGCCGCAACTTTCCGGAGACATCTTTCGCGTAACGCTCTTGGGCACCGGCGCGCCGCCGCCGCGGATCGACCGGTTCGGCCCGAGCACGCTGGTCGAGGTCGGCGGCATGAAGTTTCTGTTCGATGCGGGGCGCGGTGCGCTGCAGCGCCTGTTCCAGCTCGATATCGCGTTCGGTGAAATCGACGTCATGTTCCTCACCCACCACCATTCGGACCATGTCGTCGGGTTCACCGATCTGTGGCTGACCGGCTGGATCGGGCGGCCCTGGGGCAGGCGTACACGGCCGCTGAAGGTCCTCGGACCGGACGGTACCAACCAGATGATGGAACACCTGCCGCTAGCCTTTGCCACCGATATCCTGGTCCGTGCCCACAGTTATGATCCGGAAGGGGTAAAGCTCGACTCGGGCGAAATCGCCGAGGGCGTGGTCTACGAAGAGGGCGGCGTCACCATATCCGCGTTCGAGGTTGATCACGGCGGCGAACAGCTCGACGCGTTCGGCTACCGCATCGATTATGACGGCCGCTCCTTCGTGCTGTCGGGCGATACTACCCTGAACGAAAACCTGATTGCCCATTCCCAGAACGTCGACCTGCTGGTCCACGAGGTTACCCATGGCATGGGCGACGGCATCGAGCGCGCCAACCTGGAGCGTATCCGCGCCAATCATAC
>Ga0315331_10001296_pt1 | contig 18576 bp, 18 predicted proteins | sample M160m34915metaG_FD_203456 | JGI IMG/M metagenome (GOLD analysis project Ga0315331, IMG submission 203456) | Ammonia-oxidizing marine archaeal communities from Monterey Bay, California, United States - M1 60m 34915 | ecosystem: Environmental > Aquatic > Marine > Intertidal zone | place: USA...
GGCTGCCAGGCGATCGATATGAGGTGTTTTAACGAGGGGATGCCCACCCAGGCAACCGATCCAGTCATTCTGGTCATCGATTGCGATAAACAGGATGTTCGGTTTATCAGCAGCTGCAGCAATCGAGGGAAGCATTATTCCCAGCAACAAGATCAGTCGGGCAAATTGGCTTATCACAATACCGTTTTCCTTTTCGCTGTAGAATTCGTTGCACCCCAAGGGCCGAAGACGTGTTTATACCACAGTTGACTATGAAATCGAATCAAGGGAGCTCCTGTTTACTACCACCGGGCCTTGTTGTCTACGAATAAAACTACGACCATAACAGGATCTGCAAGAGCTCACGTGCTAACAGGCAACTCAGCGACAATCACTTCCCGATCTCGGAATCCAGCAATCATGCGTGGTATCTTTACTTCTGACTTCCACATGTTTTCGCAGCGATCGCGCATCGATGCGGTGATGCCACAGCTGCACGAGGCTGCCAGGGACGCACAGCTGGTCGTCCTGGGAGGAGACATTGTCGATTTCAAGTGGAGCCAGCTGGCGGACCAGGAAGCAACCGAGCTGGCTGCCCTGGAGTGGCTGGACCATTTCCTGGCTCGCTACCCTGGCAAGCAACTGGTTTACCTGGCAGGCAATCACGATTGCGCACCCACGTATCTTGAACGACTGAGAAACCTGGCTACCACTGAAGAGAGATTTTCTGTCTACGAGTACTGGTACCAGCACGGTGACGCAATCTTCCTGCATGGTGATGTAGTCCACGGATCAGCCACCCAGGCGGCGCTCGAACAGCGTCGTTCCAGGTGGAGCGATCATTCGCGCCAAGGTGCCCTGGCCAACAGCCTCTACAACATGGTGTTTCGTCTACGTTTACCAGCGCTGGCTAACCTGCTGTTCAACCAGGCTCGCCAGGTATGCCCAAGGCTGATCAGCTATCTAGGCGATATCGAACGAATCCCGGGCCGGGGAATTCGTCGTGTCTTTTTCGGTCATACCCATAATCTGCTCAAGGACTTTGAATTCGACGGGCTGGTGTTCTATAACAGTGGAGCACCACTACAGACCCTGCCTTGTGCCGTGCTACGATTTTCTATCCAAGGGGATACGATCGATGGCCGATGATTCGAAATTAACCGCCGACTGCTACTCCCGTGGTGAACGTGTTGGGATGGTCCGGTTCCAGCAACTGCGATCCTACCTGCTGGGGCCGCTACTGAGACTGCTGGCATCGCTGCGTATTACGGCCAATCATGTCACGTTGCTCTCCTTGATCCTGGGACTGTGTTTCTGCCTGGTCTGGTGGGAATCACCGCAATGGGCCATGCTCTGCCTGCTGCTTCACGTACTGCTGGATGGCCTGGACGGGCCGGTGGCTCGACACCAGGAAACCGCCTCGGCCCGGGGATCGTTGACCGATTCCATGTGTGACCAACTGGTCGTGACCGCCTCGATGATCGTCCTGATGGTTGCCGAGCGAGTCGACATCGTGGCCGGCTCGATCTACATCTTCAGCTATGCTATGGTGGTCGCCTTTGCGATGATCCGCAACGCCCTGGATGAGCCATACAGCTGGGTCGCCCGCCCACGATTTGTAATCTACGTCTGGCTGGCGCTGGATCTCTGGTTTCTCGAGCCCGCCGGCTGGACAGGGACCTGTACCTACCTGTTGTGGATCTGCAATGCCGCTCTCTGCTTCAAGATGATTACTGGCTTCTTTGCCATTCGGCGCAGCCTGGACTAGCACCTTTCCCTTTTCATAACTGAGCCCCACCCATGCACCGACAACGCTTGATCATTTATAGCTTCCTGTTCATTAGCTGCATTGCAGCAAACACGGAAGCCAAGTCCCCTCCCAACATTCTCTTTTTCTACACGGACGATCACTCGTATCGCACCGTCGGCTGCTACCCGGAATCCTACCCGTTCGTAAAAACCCCCAACATGGACCAGTTGGCGGCCAACGGAATTCGTTTCAAGTATGCCTACATCGGCACCTGGTGCATGCCCTCGAGGGCGACGCTGCTGACCGGGCATTACCAACACGCCATTGAATCGATGCGGATGGAAGGCCCATATCCAGGCAGCACCTACGATCCAAAGAAATGCCCTTTCTGGCCCAGCGTCTTCCGACGACATGGTTACCAGACGGCCCAGATTGGTAAATGGCATACCGGTACGGATACCGGCTATGGACGCGACTGGGATTACCAGGTCGTCTGGAACCGACCTCGCCCTGAATCACGCCCCGGCAATTACTACAAGGAGCAGGGGATCGAGGATAACGGCAAGCCTATCAAGATTGTCCCGGGCTACTCGACGGACAACTACACCCAGTGGGCTATCGACTACCTGGAAGGGAAGGGCCGCGATCCGGACAAACCGTGGTACCTCTGGCTTTGCTACGGGGCGGTACATGGACCGTATACACCTGCTAAACGCCACCAGGCAGATTTCCCCGACATCAAGATCCCCACACCGGCAGACATTTTCCCACCACGACCAGGTAAACCGCAATACATGCAGGAAATCGCCCGCTGGTTCAAGGGGGACGATGGCCAACCTCACCTGAAGGGCAGGCGACGTGCTACCGGTGAACAAAGTCCCGGCACGGGACTGCACGGCAGCACCCTCACTGACTGGGTCCGCCAGTATCACCAGGGCGTCCTGGCACTGGATGAGGCGTTGGGAAAAATCGTCCAGACCCTCAAGGAGACCGGCCAGTATGACAACACGCTGATCGTCTTTACCTCTGACCAGGGCTTCGCCTGGGGCCAGCATGGATTCTGCGCCAAGGTGGCACCTTACGACGCCACGATTCGAAGTCCCCTGATCGTCTCTATGCCAAAATCACTTCCCAGCAAGGCGGTCTGCAACGCACCTGTCGGAGGCACTGACCTGGTACCAACGTTCTTTGAACTGGCGGGAATCCCGCTTCCCTGGAAAATGCACGGGCACAGCATCGTCCCCTTGCTCAAGAAACCGTCCACCCCGTGGAAGCATCCACTATTAACCACCTTTACAGGACGCCAGTACGGATCCGACACCGATACGATTCCGACTGACAAAGCAGTCATTCGCAAAATTTCAGCCACACCGTGGTATGCCTCGCTGCACGATGGTCGATACAAGTACGTAAGGCTCTTCGAGGCCAACGAGATCGAAGAACTGTACGATCTCCAAAAAGACCCCAAGGAACTGACCAACCTCGCGCTCGACATATCACAGCGTAAGCGACTACGCAGCATGCGTGCCCAGACCGTGGAGGAGTTAAAGCGAACCGATGCCGGTTTTGTCGACAATCTTCCACCTGTACGTGAAGCAACCCGTTAACCGAAACATCCCACGTTACCAAACGGGTCTACCCTGGCCATGACGCACCCACAGATCACCGGACCAGCAGCCTGGATTGGCGATGAACTGCTTGCGCGAAAGGACTGGAACTATGGTTTCTCGGGGACCGACCTACAGGAACTCGACGCTGCACTGCAGGCCACCGCGCAGTTGCCGGTAGAAGAGATCTCGGCCGACCATTTCACACTTCCCACCCTGGGCCCCCAACTTCAACAGATCCAACAGAACCTGGAAGAAGGAAGTGGGGCCGTTCTGATCAAGGGCTTTCCTTCCCAGCAATACGACGCTGAGCAAGCAACCCGCATCTTCTGGGGCTTAATGACTCACCTCGGAACGGCTGTCTCACAAAGTGCCACGGGAGAACGCTACTTTCATGTCCGCGACGAAGGATTCAAGGTTGGACAGGCCCAGGCGCGAGGCCCCAACACTCGCAAGAAACTCAGCTTTCATACGGACCGCTGTGACGTGATCGGATTCATGTGCCTCCAGCAGGCACGCTCCGGTGGAGAAAACCAACTGGTCAGCAGCGTCTCGGTCTACAACCAGATCCTCCAGGAACGTCCCGACCTGCTGGAACTACTGACCGGCCCTTATTACTACAAGCGTCACAATGTCGATACTGGCAACGACACTCCCTATTGCCAGCAGCCGATTTTCTCCTTCCGGGAAGAGAAGTTTGCGTCAGCCTACCTACGCGTGCTCATCGACCGGGCCTACCAGGACCCACAAGTGCCCGCGGCCAGCGGACAGCAAATCGAGGCACTCAACTTCATCGACGAGGTCGCAGCACGCCCGGAGATGCATGTCGAGTTTCGCCAGGAAGCGGGAGATATCCTGCTGCTCAACAACTGGATCACGTACCATCGACGCGAGGCTTTTGTCGATCACGAGGACATTTCCCTGCGTCGGCACCTGCTGCGAATCTGGCTCTCGGTCCCCAACAGCCGCGCACTGGACCCACGCTTCGCTGACAACTACGGGGCGGTGGAAGCGGGCGCGATACGTGGCGGCATGAAACCGGCCTAGCGCCCCGGGGCCTCGGCGGCGGCAGCCGCTTTTTCCGCTGGAGGTTCTGCCGACTTGTTTGGGGGTGGGTTTGGCAGCAGCATACGAAATCCAGCCGGTGCAAAAGCGGCCCCTGGAATGCGTTTGTCACCGGCCGTCGGAAAGAGGATCTTGATTTGCCGAGCAGCCCTGGCAGGAGACATTCTCCGCGCCAGCAGCAACTCGAAATACATGAACTCAAGAACGGCACTCGCGCCCCAATCGACTGCGGTCGTGTAACCGGAAATGGGAAAGGTCGCTCGATCCCCCAGTTGCTTCACAACCCGCTCCGCAAGTTGATTTTTCATCATCAGGCAGGACGAGAAATGGACCAGCCGCAGGTTCCTCGCATACCGCAGGCCCTCGGCAATCATCTCCGGCTTGAGCGTCTGGCCACCCACCTCAAGTCCCTTGGGTGACCCGTGGGAAGACAACGAGAGAACCACTGGCTCTGCCAGGAGTGCCAGCTCGTGGCACCAGCGTCCAAAGTCTGCCGGCGTATTAAGCGCCCTGCGACGCACTTGCACGTTGGGAGTCCGTTCAAAGTAGGTCTTGAGCATGTCACCAAAGGCATATTCCTGCTCGGCCAGGTTGGTTTCCCAGCGTGCTTCCATGACCACCAGGAAAATCACTCCGGGCCTGGCCACCAACCGCGTGGCATTCCAGTCACCCCATTGCTGGGTTCCATCTCGTCGCCACTTTCCTTTCAAGGCAGTACCATCTTCGGCTAACTCGAACCAACCTTCTCCCTTGTCCGCCGGTTCCTCGTAGCGAAATTCAAAACGCCCATTCTTGACCTTACCACTGATCGTTGCCGCACCCAGCCCGGAATAGATTCCCTCGATCGCATCCCCCTTGCGGACCAGGCGCAAACGGCCAAAGCTACTGTCCCAGAGCCCGTCAAAGCCGGTTTCTGCGACCGAGCGAACCCCTTTCCATTGCGACCAGGAGGTCGTCCCTACCTCACGCCATTTCCCCTGGAACGTCTTACCATTGCTGGCTAACTGGAACCAGCCTTCCCCGTTGGTAGTCCCTTCCCGGTAGGTGAATTCCAGTTTCCCTTCCTTGATCATTCCCGAGAGCGGACATTTCACTCCCTGCATGGAGTAACTTCCTGTGACACGATCGCCTTCCTGCTTGAGCTGCATCGGACCAAAACTTGTCACCCAGCTGCCGGTAAACGTCGACTCTGCTGCCTGGCAGGTCGTGCTGACCACCAACAACAGGAAAAAGGCTATGGATCGCATCATCGGTTACTCCTCCAGGGGATTTTGCTCGATACCGCTGAGACAATGGACCGCTTTGGAACCGACGGCCCACTGTCCCAGTTATGATTGGTTGCGACTGACTCTGCAAGCATCTGGGCACAGTTCGTGCTGCTTTGCCGAGGGAAATTCAGTATCCTGACAGCACGTTCGTGACACCTGCCCGTTCCCGCGATCCTTTCCAACAGCCAGCCATGATCATTCACGTCGACATGGACGCTTTTTATGCCTCGGTCGAAGAGCGCGAGCAGCCGGAGCTGCGCGGCAAGCCGGTCATCGTGGGTGGAACCCCGGAAGGTCGTGGCGTGGTGGCTGCCGCGAACTACGTGGTCCGTGAATTCGGCGTCCACAGCGCCATGCCCACTTCCACGGCGTTAAAGCTCTGCCCGGATGCCATCGTGCTACCGGCGCGGCTGGATTACTACTCGGAAGTCTCACGCCAGATCCACGAGGTATTTGCCCGTTACACGCCACTCATCGAACCGCTCTCCCTGGACGAGGCCTTCCTGGACGTCACGGGGACGGTGGCCCTCTTTGAATCGGCCGAGCAGATTGGCCGGCAGATCCAGGCAGAAATTCAGCAGGAGGTGCAACTGGTCGCCTCGGTCGGCGTGGCACCTAACAAGTTCCTGGCCAAGCTGGCCAGTGACCTGGAGAAACCAGCGGGCTTCGTTGTCATCACGGGCGAAAACATCCATGCTTTCCTCGACCCGCTACCAGTCAGTCGCATCTGGGGGGTGGGCCGCGTTACCGACAAGGCCTTTGAGAAACTGGGGATTCGGACGATCGGCCAGTTGCGAGAGCGCTCCCTGCCGTTCCTGGAAGATCGTTTTGGTAAGCTCGGAGAACATATCTGGAAACTTGCCCATGGGACAGATGACCGGGCGGTGATACCGGACCGGGGTGCCAAGTCGATTTCCAATGAAACCACTTTTCCCACCGACATCGACGACATGGAGGTACTGCAATCGAGCCTGATGGAGTTGACCGAGCAGGTCGCGCGCCGCCTGCGGCGATCCAGACGGCAGGCCCGCACGGTTCACCTCAAGGTGCGTTACCACGACTTCCAGACGATCACACGTTCCCAGACGCTGGGCGAGTCGACCAACCGGACCGATATCCTCTGGCAGACAGCCCTGGAGATGCTGACCGATCGATTGCCGGATCGTCGCCTCTGTGCCCGCCTGGTGGGGATGGGAGTCAGCGGCCTGGAATCGCCCAGTTCCCAGCAGCGGGGCCTGTTTGACGAGGAAGAGGACCCCCGGGGCGGCCGCCTGGACGAGGTGACCGACCAGATCAAGGACCGTTTTGGCAAGCGCTCGGTCCGCCGGGGGAGTGCGGCGGACATGCACCGCTCGGATCGCCCCGATCTGCCCGCTCCCTAGCTTTATTCTTGCCAGCACAAAGGCGGTTGCCTGGCTGACCAACTCTACAGCTTGCCCCAGATTTTCCCGAACAGCTCGTAGACAAACGGATCATACTGCTTCAGCTCACCCGCCACAAAAGGATAGAAATCGTTGCGGTAAAAATAGGCCTCGGTCGCCTCGGCAAAGTATTCCTTGTGGTTGGTCGTCCCATAATGTTTGACGAGCCGCCCCGTGTAGAGCAACACTTCCTGGTACTTGCCAGCCGCCATCGCCCGGTCGTACGCTTTCTTCACGTCCGGGTGCTCAAAACCCAGGATCTGGTCATGGTAACCATGCGCCAACTCGTGCAGGATCACAGCCGGATGCTTGAGCATCTGCTGACGACTGAGCAGGGCACTGGCATGGGTGATATGCACTTTCTTAACCAGGCGGGGATCATGTCCATGATCTTTCAACCAGCGCGCACCGGGGTGGTACTGCATGTTCCCCAGGACCGGATGAGCACGTTCGATCCAAATCCCGATCGTCTGCAGCTTGCCCAGCTGGGGTTGGGGGACCAGCACCTTGATTCGCTGCAGGTGATTGGCAAGCATCTGGAGGGCAATCGCTCCTTCCTCCTGGTGCTTCCCCTCAAGCAGCGCCGGATCCACATCGACCTTCCAGCCCTCGATATTCTTGAGAACCGGATCGAAGCGGGGTTTCCTGGCTGGCTCGGCGGACTGCACCGTACCCTGTGTCAGTAGTGCTCCCAGGCAGATTGCCAGCGTTAGAAATTTAAGATCAACCCATTGATGGCAGGCCATAACGATTTCCTCCAGGTATTCCGTTTAACGGCAGAAAAAAAGCCCCTGCAACCAGGGGCTCTCGAGTGGGCATAGCAGGATTCGAACCTGCGACCCCTGCGATGTGAACACAGTGCTCTGACCAGCTGAGCTATATGCCCGAGAAATTTCGGCCTCCGCTCCCGGTGACCACTTCCTAATGTACTCCCTTCCCATTTCGCTTCAAGCCGCCGATGGGCTCTCAATCCGCTTCTTCATTCTCCGCGACAGGCTCCGACGCATCTTCTCCCGAGCTGCCATCCGCCTCTGCCACATCGTCTGTGGGAGGCGGCGAGAATCGTGGTGCAGTGGCTTCCTCGTACTCGTCGTATTCATCGGTCGTCGTGGAGGATGAATAAGCATCATTCGTTGGATAATCCGGTACATGGGTATGCGACTGAAAATCGTTCAACCCACTACGCAACTCCCGGTAGCTTTTCCCCACTGAGCGTGCCACTTCTGGTAATTTCGATCCGAACAGGATGACGGCAATGGCCCCGATGATCATCATCTCCATCGGCCCCATACCAATTAATGCAAAGATCATTTGACTTCTATCCTTCTATTCTGCGGGTTCATTACCACCGCCGCGAAACACAGACTTGCCTACCATGACCACGAGGGACATACAGAAGCACGCCTGGAACAGTCGTCTTGCCGAGAAGACAACCACGGTAACCACGATCGAGGCACAGGTCCTCTACTCGGTGGTCTCTTCCGTTTCGCTGCTGGGCTCGCTACTGGCTTCACTGCTGGCATCACTGCTGGTGTCACTGGCTGCCTGGTCGATATCTTCCTCGATACCTTGGACACCCTTTTTGAATTCAACAGCACTTCTCCCGAGATTGCGCATCAGGCTCGGTAGCCGGGCACTGCCAAACAACAACAGGATCACTCCCATGACGACAAACATTTCCATTCCGCCAGGGAAACCAAACGCCAACACAAGTTCTGGACCATGTAAGAAATTCATTACATCGCTCTCGCTAAAAGGGTAGGACGTAAACTCGTTACGCAGGCGAGCGGCGAAAGCGGGTTGTCGCCCGGATGGGCTTCACCAGAACCAGCTCGTGCGAACCCGGAAATCCATTGATTCCGCAGGCTTTTCAACACAAGCATTATTTTACTGGCCCGGCGGAGACTGTCAAACCGACCAGGCAGAAAGGACGAGAAAAGTGATCTTCTCTGGCCATTTCCCCGCTCAGCTCGCGGATTAAACCGGCTGGGAAACCTGGAGAAAACGGCCTAGGGTTGCTGGTACAGCGGCAGATAACGGTAATAGACTTCCAGGCAAAGCGCGGCCATGGCCGTACTGTAGGCCCGCCCGCCATAAGCTCCCCAGACGGTATCTGGATCCCAACTCCCTTCCCATGGATCTTCGTGGCGTTGCAAACGCAGCAACTCGGCCTGCAGGGCCTGGTTCCAACGTTGCCATGCTGCCCCCTGGACCTGGTGCAGGGCGAGGGAGGCATAGTACCAGTAATAGAAGTTCTTCTTACCGCTTCCGGGTAACTCGCGAAGGATATACTGAACGCCTTCCTGGATAGCCGCCTCATTGCGAGGCCAGTTCAGGAACGCGCGACATACCATGGCCTCGGCCGTCATGGTCCGCGAGGGCTGTTGCAAGGGTCGATAGGAAGCGAGACCACCGGCCTTACCATGCAGGACGCTGCGTAGAAACCGCGTGTTCAACTGACGCGTCGCAGTCGACCATTCCACCCCGGCGAACTGGGCACTGCGTAGTGCCATCACCTGCCAGCCGAACTGGCTCATATCACCACGGTCTCCCGCCTGGTAGCGCCAACCTCCGGAGCTGGGATGCTGAGCCCACATGGTATAACGTGCAGCTCGCTGCACCGTATTCGCCAGGCGGGCGTCGCCCGTCATCGCATAGGCTTCACTGAGTGCCAACGTGGCCATTCCATGACAATACATGCGAGCAAACAGCCGTGCTGATCCTGCCAGGTTGCCATCCTTCGCCTGCTGACGCGCGAGGTATTCGAGGCCCTTCTTCACAACCTCTCGATGCACGCCCTCCCACTGGGTATGTCCATTTCCCAGGAAGGCCAGCAGCACAAGTCCGCTGATACCCGTGTCGGCCTGGCTGCCCGCACCCTTGCGATCGTGACCTCCAATACGCCGTTCGACGCCACCTTCCAGGGCACGGGGTGACCAGCCGCCAGCGTCTCCCTGGTGATTTGCCAACCATTGCAGTGCTGCATGAACAGCTGCTTCACTACGCGCGTTGCCGCCGAATTTCTCCAACGTTTGCTCCCTCTGCGCCTGGGAACGATACTGGTAGAGTGAGGGACGCTGGTAGGACGGAGCTGTCACCGGTTTCCGAACCGGCGATTCCAACACAGGCTTTACAGGCACCGGCTTCAGTACCGGGCTTTCCACGATCTCTGCGGGCAACGAATCGACATCCACGTCATCACCGGTATCTGCTACGGATGCGAGTGGCTCGGGCGTCGCCAAAAGGTCCGCCGGACTCGGCTCGAGCGGTAATTCTGCCAACTCGTCCGGGGCCGGTGCTTCCAATGCCTTCGGGGGTGCCGGTGCCTCCACCGCAGGCTCAGCCACCTCGGCCAGCTCAGCTGTCGATGGTGGATCTGGTTCCGGATCCGGTTCGTCAGTGACCGAGGCTTTCACGGGCGGCGATTCGGTTTCCGTAGGGAGAAACTCCTCTCCCGCCGGTTTGGGCTGCAACGTGGAAGGGTCTGAGGCCGTCTCGGAGGCAGCCTGATCCTGTTCCGGAGAGACATCCGGATTCCCCTGGGACTCGCTTTCGCTGACGATCTTGATCTGGAACGTATCGTAGACCGCCAGCGTAGGAGGAGCGGTCCAGAGGTGCGTACAGTATGCGTAGACCATCAATAACAGGTGCGCAAAGACCGACAGGGCGATGCACTTGGAAATTGGTTTCGATTGGCCCCAGCGGGTACGTGTCAGGATCAACAGGCTGATCGTCAAAACCACGAGGCCTATCCAGATAACAAGGGACCACGTACCGGAAAGATGCGGCAACCTGAGGCCGTCGAGCAAATCAGCACCAATCAGTGAGACGTTAGCCATGCATCACCTGAGCTTGCGAACCGTTCGCACGGAAATCCCCATATCCGAGATACCTGCCTGGCGACAGGCACCCAGTACCGAGGCGACATTTTGAAAAGAACCATTGGCATCTCCTCGCACGATCACCCCCATCTGCCGATCCTGCTGACGCTGCAATTGCAGTCGCCGGACCAGTTCATCCACCGTCACCTCTTCCTCGTCCAACAGGATACGTCCGTCCTGCAGGATATTGACGATCCGCTTGCGTGGGGCAGGGGAGAGAGCCTCCGTATTGGAAATCCGCGGTACATCGAGAGCGATCTTGCGTTCCATTTCCGAAACCTTCGTACCCACCATGAAGAAGATGATGAGCAGGAACACGATATCTATCATGGGCGTCAGGTTCAATTCCGGCTGCTCGTCCATGTGGGTCTTTAACGGCATCTGTTCGACTCCGTGGCAGTGCAGAAATAAAACCGTGTTACCTAGGCAGCCTTGGCCTGCCGATTGCCCTTGCCGGATGTCCCCTGCTTTTCTCGCAAGGACTCGGCCGATATCGATTCCACGATCTGTTGCCCCAGCGCATCGATATCAATAATCAGGCGATCAACTCGACTAATAAAGAACAGGTAAGCGATCAGGGCCGGAATGGCGACCGTCAGACCTGCTGCCGTGGTCAACAGCGCCTGGCTAATCCCCGCTGCCAAAAGCTCCGGCCGTCCCATCGCCCCGGCCACCACGATGGCATTGAAAGCCCGGATCATCCCGACCACGGTTCCCAGCAAGCCGAGCAGGGGACTGATCGTCGAGATACCGTTGAACAGCCTCAGGTAACGTCGCAACCCGTTGGTCACTCGTTCCCCGGCATCGATAATTGCCTGTTCGATCTCCACGGAGGGCCGCCCCCACTTGCGCACTGCTGCTGCGAAAACATTCGAAACCGGGCTGCGATTCTTCTCGCACAGCTCAAGAGCCTCTTCCCGGGTCAACTTCCCCTCCTGCAATTGGCCCACGAAACGTTTCACGAAAGGTCGCGGAATCACACGTCCCCGACGCAGGCTGGCGGCTCGCTCGAAGACGAAAACACAGAGCACGAAGGAACAGATCGCAATCGCCAGCATCAACGGCCCACCATCCCGTACGGCATCCAACAAGCTGCGCGTCGGAATGGAACTTGCCTCGACAGCGGTGGCGGTGTCCGCAGCACCAGGAGCCGTCGGCTTCGAGTCCTGGGAAAACGCCAGGGTCGTCCAGGCCAGGCCGATCAGCACGGCCCACAGCATGACACCACGCGGCAGCCAGCGTGCTGCCCATGCACCTCGGTCCAGTTTGCGAATCGGTAACGCCATCTGAGCAGCACCTCCCTGTGCAGCATGGAACCTGTCCTATCCCCGAGGCCACCAAAAACATCCCTGCTGATGGCCGATAACCCCCAGCGGAAACGGCAGAGGTCCATCGTCTTATATCGGTATTTTCACAGCAACGAGATGACCGCTTTTAGTCACAGTCCACTGAGAAAAGAATCGCAACCCCTGAAAAAAACGATTTCTCAGCGAATTACCCGTTTCCCAAGCCGTTTTACGGCGAAACCCCTCTTTCCAGGTCCTGCGGGGCCCTCACAACAGCACATCTCAAGTCGCTGCAGGAGGCCTCCACCCAACACACGACCAGACGGCCCCATCGCATGGTATCCAAGCTCGAACGTCGCCCTTTCGAGGTCACGCTTGGCGACAAGGGAAACCCATCCCGAAACGCCCTGGCTAACGTATCAAGAAAAGAAACCGTGGAACCCAAGGTTCCACGGTTTCGACGCAATAGCGGCCTTAACTTAATAGCCCGTCACTAATAAGTCGTCGTCGGGCCAGTATCAACGTCGCCCACCATGTGAAAGTGGTTGTGATCGATATAGACGACTTCGGAACTTTCCTCGTCACGGATCGTGTGCGGGAATGGCCATCCCACGTGAACCATCTCAGTATAGAAAACCGTGACTTTCCAATGGGAGTGATGCAACTGCACCGGACCGATCAATGGAATAACACGAGGTGGATCGATATAATCTGCTAGTTTTTCCTTGATAATCCGGACATTATCCCGCTGACGCTCATGCAGGAACGGAATCCCACCAGCAACCGGCTGGGCATGCTCGAGGGCAATCATGACCTCGTCATCACTCGGTTCATCCAACGCCGCCGTCGGCCCACCGGCCGTCAAGGGCCCGAGGATCGGAACCCGACCATAGCGTTCGTGTTCCCAGGCAAGGTTTTCCTTGTTGACCTGGATCATCGGACTTACCGGGATCGGAATACTCAGAAGACCCATCTGGGGGCCTTGGCTGACGATACAGCCAGTATTCATTAAGACACCCGAGAGAAGCAAAATCGTTAGCACGCCTTGAATTGTTTTCTTACACATGAACGGGAACCCTTAGGGCATGATGGAAAAAGCGTTGTCTATTTACTAACCAAGATCACTAGATCCCGATTAGTACTAGTGTTCCTTATCGTGTTAATCTAGGACGAACTTGCGGGATTTTCCGGTTGTAGGGCAAATTCCGCCAATTTCCCAATGACCGCAAAAACCGACACCTTCACTGCTAGCAGAGCCGCTGCCCGCTTTTCCGTAGCGAGGCTACGAAACAGCTATAAAAAAAGCCCCGAGGAATCACGCTGAAGCGATCCCCCGGGGCTTCCCTATAGGCTTACATCATTATCGCCAAACTATCGGCGGTTCTTAAAGTCCAGCTGCCACCAACCGTCATCCCATTCCAAGGTCACCTTTCGCCAACCCAAAGGAACCTGGGGATAAGGGTAGAATGGACCAATGTAGGGCCACGCCGTAGGCGAATACTGCTTCGGATAAGTTACCGCAGCGTAATTCGGATGCGAGGCATAGGTCGGCCAGGCGTAAGAAGGCATCTGAGGATGATCATACCGCGTTCGAGCGACGGGCGAAGGAACGCTGGCTGCGTGCCCAGGCACGTATGCCGGCGGCTGAACCTGTGCCACATAGGTCATCGGCACGGGCTGGCCCACCTGCTGGTAACCCGCTGGCACCTGTGCCAACTGCGCTGCCGGTGCGGCTACCAGACCCTGAGGTTGCTGCGGAGCCACTGCGGTACCCACTGCAGGTGCTGGCGTGGCCGGCTTGGCTGCCACCACTGCCTCAGGAATAACCTGCGGGGCAGTTTCAGCAACGGGTGCGGGCTTCGTTTCAGCAACCGGAATCGGAGCTACCTGGGAAGCAGCAGCGACAGCCGGCTGACTGGCCGGTTCCGTTGTCTGCGAAACAAGCAAAGCGGGATCCTGTTTGCGAACCTCCAGCTCATTCACAACTTGCTTGACACCAGGAATGCGTCGAGCGGCATCCAGGACCATCAAACGCTGATCGCGAGACGCCACATCACCTTCGAGCCAGACCGTACCACGGTCGACGCTCAGGTTAACACGAAAGCCTTTCAGATCGCCGTTTTCCTTTTGGCTTTTCAAAGCCGCTGCAACCTGGCGGGCGATTTCCTGATCCTTCTCCGCCAGCTTCGCTGCCGCATCAGCTTCACTTTGAGTCGAAGCCAAAGTCGCCGGAGTGCTTTGAGCCATACCGAAAGCGCCCTTCAGCTTAGCCAGGCTCGCATTATAGGCGCCCTTGGCCACCGGCTCATTAACAGCAGCCTGGTTCTGCGAAAAAGGCTTGCCCGTGACAGTCAACTTATTGACTACCTGCTTAACCCCTTCCACACGGCGAACCGTATCCAAAGCAAGGCGTTGCTGACTGGCCGTAGAAACACGACCCTCCAGCCGCACGACGCCCTGCTCAACTTGGAGATCAATTCCAAATCCTTTCAGCTCGCCGGTATCCTTATGCTTTTGTAATTGTTGGACGATTTCCTGCGCAATCTGTCGATCGTCAGCGCGGACCCACAAAGGGATCAAAGCGGCCATACCGACCAACGTTAACCCTATCATCAAACGTCGCATGGGTTCCCCCTCCTGATGTTAGCCTATCAAGTACCAGCCCCTGGCCATTGGCTTGCCAGAAAGCCGTATTAATCTACGGTCGAATACCATTAACATGGTTTCACAGAGTTGGTTTACCTCTCGCGACGCCACAGCCAGTTTAAAATTTTCCTGGCAACACCAGGAACAGACCGTGCGCAGTCCACACAAGGCAGACCCTTACTCTGCAGATAATCTTCGGTTTACGGTCCTGCGGAATGGTAGGTTTTTTTCGATTTTACGGATCTTCCCGGTGATACCATGCCCCAAGAAACGGCTAGCACCAGCCCTAACCGACTAACAGCAAGCGACTTACAGCCACTCTTCCCGGCAGTGGCAAGAACGGGGGAATAGCGAAATTCTCCCTAACACAAAAGACCTACGGCCAGAGAGACAATCAAGGACGCTCGAACGAAGAAGCCTCTCTCCCCACCTCAGAGACCGCCGGAACAGGAATTGACACCGGCCGCTGACTGTCCCAACTCACCACGATTGCAAGCATCGCAAAGCTACTTGCCCACCAGATCCAGGCGATATCCTCACGCGCAACGCAACACAGAGTCATCAAGCCCAGTACGACCAAGCCATTCAAGCAAAGCTGCTGACAAACGGAACGAAACCATTCCTGCGAACGCTCGTTACTGGCAACCAAGCGGACAACAGGAGGTAACAACAGGGCCACACAGGCAACCCAAGGCAACATGGGCATCCAGAGCAACATACTTGAGATCCTCCTTGATCAAACCATTGCAGATCCCCCTGGCCGAACGTCGATCCTCCAAAATCGACAAAGAACAACCAGACTCCCAGTATTGCGATTTGCGTGCCAAATAGTCTTGCTCACAATATTTGCCTCCCTAAATCACCCACAAACCGCAGAGACAACGACCTCCCGACTGACCAAAAGCCATAAAAAAACGCCGACCGTTTCCGGTCGACGTTGTAAATTTTTCACAAGTATGACTGCCAGCTTCTACCACGACCTATTTCTTCAACAGATCACCCAACTGCTCATCCAAGTCGCTAGCATGCAGGCTGCGGCTGACCACTTTTCCCTGCTGATCGACAAGCAACATGGTCGGTAACGTCATGATTCCCAGTTCATTAGCCAGGCGACTATCTAGGCCGCCCGCCTCGTGCAACTGAGGCCAAGGCAAGGGGGTTACGCGTAACTGCCTCGCTGCGGCCTGACGATCGCTATCAAGATTGATCCCGATCGGAGCAAAACCAGCACTCGCATATTTCCGCTGGGCAGCCTGGATCACCTTGAGATCCTGTTTACACGGCTCACACCAACTGGCCCAGTAATGGATTAGCACCACGCGGCCCCGGAAGCCCTTAACGTCAACCTGCTTGCCATCGATCGACTTACCCTTGAAATCAAGCACCTGACCTACCGATTGCAGGCGCCGCTTGGCACCACGCGCCTTAACCGCCTTATCTGTTTCCCCAAAACGCTCCACGACTTCCGTGTACCAGTGAACAGCCTGATCCTCCTCACCGGAAAACTCGTGGGAAATCGCCAACTGCAACATGGCTTCACTGACGTCCGCCCGCCCTACAAACTGCTGGATTAATTGCGTCAGATCCTTAGTCCACTGCGACTGGATCTTCTGATAGTCTGCCTTCGGTTGCTGCAACTGCTGTCCATAACGAGCTGCCAGGTAGCGAAAACGAACATAAGAGAGGTTCTCCAGGTCCTTTTCCTTCTCCAGCCGGAGTGCCAGTTTTTGCAACCGACCGATTCCAGCGGCATACTGACCTGCCTGGACAGCAGCACTGACCGTATCAGCCAACTGCTGAATCCAGGTACTACGCATCTCAGCATCTTTCGCAGTGGCAACGAGGCGTTCCAGCAGATCCACACGCTTATCGTTGAGCTGGGCCTGCTGCTGGACCGTGGTTGCTGCAGCCAACTGCCCATCAAGGGTTTCCAGCTGAGCCAGGATCGCCTGGGCGGCAGCATTGGTTCCCGCTGGCGTCGCTGCTTCCGGGGAGACACGACGGGGCAACGAAGCCTGAAAAAAACGAGTCTCCCCATTGCTAGCAGCCTCCATAGATCCGGCGATTGATGGCAACCCAATAACTCTCCACTGCTGACCAACCTGGACCATCGTCCCCATGTTCACCTGGGCCGCCGTTCCAGCCGTCTCGACAACCGCCAGAGTTTGATCGTAGACCACGAGATCCTTGCCCGACCCCTCCGTCCCGGCCGGCACCAGGCCCGGGGAACCGCCACTAAAATGAATCCACTCTGTCGTTTGACTAATGGTCTTTTGCTGCTGAGCCCAGCGGGTAAATCCAGCCTGCGCTGCAGCCATACTCTTTTTTAACTCCGCCGTCTTTCCGGTCCCCAACTGCAATTGCCCCAGCTCGGTGGACGTCAGCAGCAAAGCCCGAAAACGGCCGGCATCCTGATCCCGGATCGCTTGCAGCAGTTCCATGGAGACTTCTTCCGCAGAGATCTGCTTCCAGTGATCAATATTCCCATCCTCATTACGGTCTATGCCCCATCGCGTACCGGCTGTCCCCAGCCAGCGGGACTGATCTGCCGTACCATTGAAATCCGCGTCAATATCTCGATACACCTCAATCCCATTCTGGTAATAGCACCACTGATCGACCTTATTGTCGGCATTCACATCCAGGAAACGCCTCAGCAAACGACCTTCGGGATGGCGCACATACCAGCCGACCACTTTCTGCTGCGTTTCCGCCTGGATCGTACATTGGGAGCGCTGCTGGGCCGTCGGCTGCTCAAACTGAACCGACTTTTGAATAGGTGCCAGTTGCAGAGCGGCCTCAACGCTCGGCTTAGCTGCCAGCAAATTATCGCCCATTAGCGACATGATCAGCAGCAGGCCTGGGAGGCAGGAGCAGAGGCGAACGACACCAAATGGGCATTTACTGGAAAACATAGATCGAAAATCTCCGCATAACAGGACCGAAAGTGGAAGACAGTCTCAACCTGATTTGTCGACCTTTAAGCGGCAAAACATGACGATTGGGGGGAAGATTTCTCCATTGAGGTTGGGACTCGGTAACGTAGTAAAGATATTGAACCGGTTTGACAGTTTGAGTCGACTGTTTAAAATACGCTACTCTTGAGCCCGTCGATGGCCTGAATTCCTTTATGGAGCAGGACATCTCGGCTCAGCCGGGCGCATAGCTCAGTTGGTTAGAGCGCGTCGCTGATAACGACGAGGTCCGAAGTTCGAATCTTCGTGCGCCCACTTACCTGGTTATTTTTACACAAAGGGGCTGTAGCTCAGTTGGGAGAGCACCGCGTTTGCAACGCGGGGGTCGTCGGTTCGAGCCCGTCCAGCTCCACTTTGACAGGCTGCACGATCATGCAGCCTGTCGCATCACGAGGCATAAGCCACCCACTGGCAGTGGCTTGTCTCGTTTCTTGCTGCTCAGTGCCGGACGATGCGGCAGGCTGCCGCAGGAACTTTTCAAATTCGTTCTGCTCTGCGATTTCACCTTTCACGCCTGAGCGCTGCTCACGCACGACAGGGCCGAGCCCCGTCTCGCCGACCACCGACAGGCACTTGATACTGAGCGTACTTGGCCGTCCGTCACGGCCTTTCGGTAGGCTGCCCGTATCCAGCGGCATTTGCTTGCCTACGCATTCTCAAAAGCCTAAAGTGAACCCTTATCACCCCCCCCTTTTTTT
>Ga0315331_10001300_pt1 | contig 18548 bp, 13 predicted proteins | sample M160m34915metaG_FD_203456 | JGI IMG/M metagenome (GOLD analysis project Ga0315331, IMG submission 203456) | Ammonia-oxidizing marine archaeal communities from Monterey Bay, California, United States - M1 60m 34915 | ecosystem: Environmental > Aquatic > Marine > Intertidal zone | place: USA...
AGCGGAGGCCGCTCCCGCGAGCCCGGAGCACAGGACGAGACCGAGCAGCGCTCGCAACGGCCGCGAGCGGCTTGGCATCGGCTCTTGAGCGGTGCCCGACCTGCCCATATCTACCTCTGCCAGCGCGTGATGCGCACGGTCTTTGCGTCCCGCACGGCGATCCGTGGGGTCGGGTGTACCGCGAGGATCGAGAATGGCCGAGAGAGGAGGTGAGCCGAGCCCAATTTCTGGAGCGCGCGTGCTCACCCTCAGGGCCCGCGCCGTTCCGGGCCGTGTGTAGCCCCTTCCGTGGGGGGACGCTTCCCCGCAGGAATCTCCCAGATCCGAGGCAGGCGCCCGGATGGGCTCAGTTCGAGGCGTTCGCCTTCTCCGCCTTCTTTCGGGCACGCCGTCGACGTCGGTCGAGTCGTGCGCGCTGACGCCGGATCTTCTGCTTGCTCTTGCTACGGGCCATTGGGTCCCCTTTTCCGTTTGCGGACGCTCAGGCTACCCCGCGTCCGCCGCACCCGCCACAGATGCGTGGTGATAACGCAACATTGAGCGAGTCGCGATGAAGGCTGTGGCCGCGGCGAGCGGTAGGGTCAAGCCGTCTGACCAGGTGGGCCAGCTCTGCGTCGAGAGAAAGATCGCCAACCCGTTGTTGCAGACGTGCGCGAGGATGCAGACGAGGGTGCTCCCCGTCGTCACCCGGATCGTCGCGAGATACAGCCCGAGGATCGCCGCGCCTGCCATGTGTATCGGCTCGAAGTGTGCGGCCGCAAACAGCGCCGTGCTAATCGCCACGGCGGATTTGACGCCCGTGCGCCGCAACAGCGCGCCGAGGACCAGCCCACGAAAGAAGAGCTCCTCCGCCACCCCGGGTCCCAGTGCGATGCCCACCGTCAGGACCGGGAGCATCGCGGTTGGCGCGCTGCTGAGCGCCTGGTCGATCTTCTCGAGCGCACTGCCCTCGGACGCACCGAGCATCGCGAGCGCCGCGCTCGCCACGATGCTCGCCCCCAGCTGGCCGGCGACGAGGAGCGCGATCGATGGGCTGCCGCTCCGCGGGCGTGTCAGGCCCAGTGTCTGCCGGACCGGACCGTGAACCAGGAGCGCGCCCGCGACCGCCGCGAGCCCGAATCCCAGCGCCACGAGCAGGCCCGCCTCGGCGAGCGCTTCGGCTTCGAACGCGCGGCTGAGCTCCCCTCTCCCCGCGGCCGTGAAGCTTGCGCCTGCCGCGAGGAACAGGAACGAGGAGGTGATGGGACGGGTCCGGGTCATCCTGTTCACTATAGGGCCGCCTGCTACGCTCGCGTCGTGCCGTCTGCCCTCGCGAATTCGCTGCTGCTGGCCATGCCGCAACTGCCCGACCCGAACTTCAATCGGGCGGTCGTGCAACTCATCGATCACGACGATCGGGGCACCTTTGGGCTGGTCCTCAACCGGGAGGCCGACCTTACGGCGGGAGCGCTGTGTGAGAGCCTCGAGCTGCGCTGGAACGGCGACCCGGACGCGCGGATTCACTGGGGTGGACCGGTTCAGGCCAACACGGGGTGGGTCTTGTTCGCGGAGGACATTGCCTCCCCGCTGGGGGAGGGCGAAGCCCAGCAAGTGGTCCCGGGAATGAGTTTTGCCGGCTCCCTGTCCGTGCTGCAAGCGGTCGCAGAGGACCCGCCCGCCGACGTCCGCTTGTTTCTTGGCTATGCCGGTTGGGGCCCCGGGCAACTCGAGAACGAGATTGCCTCGGGTGCATGGCTCTTCGCACCCCCTTCCGTCGAGGCGGTCTTCGGCGTGGAGCCGGAGGGGATGTGGGATTACGTCGTACGCGGTCTCGGGGTCGATCCCGCGACCCTCGTCTCGACCGCTGGCGTTCACTGAGCCCCTCGCCCGAGCGAGGGCGCGGTAGACTGCGCCGGCTGGTCCCGAGTTTGTCGAGAGGACAAGGTCATCGACTCATCGAACGCCTTTGAAATTCGCTGCGAGGCATGCAACGTCAGCTTCCCGCTCGGGACGCGGAGCTGCCTGCATTGTGGTGAGCGGCTGGGTGCCGCCCGTGCGCCGGGCAACACCGTCCTGTCTCGAGTCTTCGAAGAGAGTGATGGCGAGCTGTCAGAGGAGGCTCCCCAGCCGCGGGGCATCCTGCGGTTTGGCGCGAGCTCGATGTGGCTCATCATCGCGCTCCTGGCGACCTGTTATCGTGCTTGTAGCGGGCCGGGTTGAGGCTCGTCTGATGAAAGGACGCGGTGGAGCCAGGCGGGCTCCTGCCCGTGAGAGGAAAGAGAGGCGAGGATGAAAGTTCGAGCAGCAATCGCGACGGCCGCAGGAGAGCCGCTCGAGATCGATGAAGTCGACCTCGAAGGGCCGAAAGCGGGCGAGTGCCTCGTTCGCCTCGTGGCGACTGGGGTGTGCCACACGGACGCATACACCCTCTCCGGCGCGGACGCCGAGGGTCTGTTCCCGAGCGTGTTAGGTCACGAGGGTGCGGGCGTCATCGAAGCGGTGGGCCCGGGAGTGACGTCTCTCGCCGTTGGTGACCACGTCATCCCGCTGTATACGGCCGAGTGCCGCCAGTGCAAATTTTGCTTGTCGGGGAAGACGAACCTTTGTGGCGCGATCCGGGAGACGCAGGGCCAGGGGCTCATGCCCGATGGGACGAGTCGGCTCTCCTGGCGAGGGCAGAAGGTCCACCACTACATGGGGACCTCGACCTTCGCGCAGTACACCGTCGTGCCCGAGATCTCCCTGGCGAAGATCCGAAAGGACGCCCCGCTCGACAAGGTCTGCCTGCTCGGTTGTGGGATTACCACCGGGATCGGCGCCGTGTTGCACACTGCGAAGTGCGAACCCGGTTCGTCAGTGGCCGTCTTTGGCCTTGGCGGCATCGGCCTCGCTGTGATCCAGGGCGCGGTGATGGCGGGCTGCGAGCGCATCCTCGCGGTCGACACGAACCCGAAGAAGTACGAGATGGCGCGGCAGTTCGGGGCGACGGACTGTATCAACCCGCTCGAGACGGGAGACAGCGTCGCTGACTTCATCGTCGATTTGACCGAGGGTGGCGTTGACTACTCGTTCGAGTGCATCGGGAACGTGGAGGTCATGGGGGAAGCGTTGCGCTGCACGCACAAGGGCTGGGGAGAGTCGATCATCATCGGCGTTGCGGGCGCGGGGGAAGAGATCCACGCCCGGCCCTTCCTGCTGGTCACCGGGCGTTCCTGGCGCGGGACCGCGTTTGGCGGGACCAAGGGGCGAACGCAGCTCCCGGGCTTCGTCGACCGCTACATGGCGGGCCGAATCCAGATCGATGAGATGGTGAGCCGCGTGCTCCCCCTCGAGCAGATCAATGACGCGTTCGACCTGATGCACGAAGGCGAAGTGATTCGCAGCGTGATCGACCTCAGCTGAGGAGCGGGCCCAGGGTCAGGGAGGCGCGGTCGAGCGCGTGGGGCCCGAGCTCAGGCGAAGGGAGCGTGTCTCGCCAACCAGTCGAGCAGCGCGTGGACGTCACGGGTGTCGGAGAGCCGGTGCGACGCTGCGGTCGAGGTCTCGGCGGACCCGACGCGGAAGGTCGAAGCGAGCCCCGCGAGGAAGCGGAAAGCGTCTTCGTCCGTCTGGTCATCCCCGACGTAGATCACCCGGACCCGCTCACTCCAGTCGGGGCCGTAGCGCGCGCGAAGCAAGTGGAGGACGGCCCGGCCCTTGTCCCAGCCGATCGGCGGGCGTCCCTCGAGCGCGGCGTGCGCCACGCGCGCCTGGAACCCGGCTCCGACGATCAGTGCCCGCGCCTCTTCGAGCATGTCCTCGCGTTGCTCAAGGGGAACGCGCCGAACATGGAATGTGAGCGTGGGGCCCTTGGCCTCTGTCCACGCACCCTCGCGTTCGATCTCGCGCAGGGCCGCGGCGAGCGCTTGGTTTCGTTTCTCGTAATGGATCAGGTCTTCGTGACAGAACTCGATCCCGGGGCCCGAGATCTCGAGCCCGTGGTTCCCGGCGTACGTCACCTGCTCATCGCCGACCATGCCTCGAACGTCCGCGAGGCTGCGCCCAGAAACGATCGAGACGTCGATGGCGGCAAGGGCGACACAACGCTCGAAGGCTGCTTGGGTGGGCGGGGTCATGACCGCTTGGGAAGGGTGTTCGCACAGGGGCGCCAGCGTGCCATCGTAGTCGAGGAAGAGCGCGAGCCGGTCGCGTCCCTGAAGGAAGTCACCTAGCCAGTCACCGAGGTCGTCGTCGCTGACGGGGGCCGCGGGCGCGGGTGCGCGGGTCGCGGCTTCGAGGAAGGTCTGGACCCAACCGTGCACGTCCTTCCGGCGTTCCCGCTTGCGGAGGCCGTCCATGCGTTCGCGTCGGCGGGCCTCGTCCATCTCGAGCGCGTCGTGGATCGTCTCGGCGACGGCGTCGAGGTGATAGGGGTTGACCGTGAGCGCCTCACGCATCGTCTCCGCTGCGCCAGCGAGGTTTGAGAGGAGGAGGACCCCCGGGTCCCCGACCTGGCACGCGACATACTCCTTCGCGACGAGGTTCATCCCGTCGCGCAACGGGGTTACGAGTGCGACCGTCGCGTCGCGATAGAGCGCTGCGAGTCGATCCTTGGGGACCGAGCGGTGGAGGTAGCGGATGGGAGACCACTGGCTCGTCGCGAAGCGTCCGTTCACCTTCCCCACCAACTCATCGATTTGACGCTTGAGTGACTGGTATTCGCGGACTTCGCCGCGGCTCGGCACGGCGATCTGGACCAGGGCGACCTTGCCGTGGTGTTCGGGGTGGACTTCGAGGAGGCGTTCGAACGCGCGGATCCGCTCGGGGATCCCCTTGGTGTAATCGAGCCGGTCGACGCCGAGCACCAGACGTTCGGTCTCGCTCTCTGGCTGGGGGGTGGCCTCACGGGCACGCGCTTCGAAGTCGTCGAAGTCGATACCGATGGGGAAGACGCCGACCTGAACCGCGCGGTCCCCGTGGTGCACGACGAGCTTCTTGCGGTCGACGCGTTCGTGCAGCAGTCGCTCGACGCAGTCCAGGAAGTTGGTCGCATAGCCGCGAACGTGAAACCCGATCACGTCGCATGCCAGCAGCCCTCGCAGGAGCTCTTCAGCCCAGGGGAGCAGACGGAACAGGTCGTATGGCGGGAAAGGGATGTGCAGGAAGAACGCGAGACGCGCCTTCGGGCGGAGCTGTCGGAGCGGTTCGCCAACGGTGAGGAGGTGGTAGTCGTGGATCCAGACGAGATCGCCGTCTTCCAACTGGTTGGCGATGGCAGTCGCAAAGCGCTCGTTGACGTTGGCGTAGCCCGCGAACTCCTCGGGCTCGAACGTCGCTCGCTGCGGCATCGAGTGGAAAAGGGGCCAGATACTCGCGTTTGAGAAGCCGTGGTAGTGCAGGTCGGCGTCTTCGGAGGACAACCGGACGGGTACGACGCGATAGGGCTGGTCCGGACCTGGGATCACTTCGTCCTCGGAGATTTCGAGCCCAGGCCACCCAACCCAGGTGCCCCCGCGGCGACGGAGGACCGGGTCGAGCGCTGCGACGAGGCCGCCCGCGGATGGGCGCGAGACGAGCTGGTCGTCCTCGTCGCGCTCGAGTGTGAAGGGGAGGCGGTTGCTGGCGACGACGATCGGGCGAGGATCGGCCGCTTCGGCGTCGCTGCTGCTCGGTACTTCGTCAGTCACACGCTCTCCGCGCTTTGGATGGAGACCGGGAGTGTATCGCGCCTGAGTCGCTACTCTTGGGCGACCGAGGAGGAGGCGCTTGGATCAGCTGTCGTTGGGGATCATCTTGTACGTGGTGTTCCTCTTTTCAGTTACGCTGCATGAGGCCGGGCACGCTTGGGCTGCGCTCCGCGGTGGGGATGAGACCGGGTACGCAGGCGGGCAGGTCACGCTAGACCCGCGGCCCCATATCCGACGGGAGCCGTTCGGAACGGTGCTGGTCCCGCTGGCGGGGATCGCGATGTCTGGCTTTCCCATTGGTTGGGCGAGTACGCCCTATGACCCGCGGTGGGCCTACGCGTTCCCCCATCGGGCGGCCTGGATGGCGCTCGCGGGCCCGGCCGCCAACCTCGTCCTGATGTTGATTGCGGCGGCGCTGATCCGCGTGGGGCTGTTCGCGGGGGCCTTCGAGCCCGGAGTCCTGTCGGTGACGGGCCTCGTGAGCGCGGTGCCGGGAGGCCCGCCGATGCTGGCCCCGCTCGCCGTCTTCATGAGCGCCCTCTACGCGATGAACCTCCTGCTGTTGCTCCTCAACTTGATCCCGGTCCCCCCGCTCGATGGGAGCGCGGTGATTGGTTTGCTGCTCAGTGAGGAGCGTGCCCGGAGGTTGCAGCTGGCGGTCCACGGTTCGAGCCTGTCTTTCCTGGGCCTGATCGTCGCGTTCCTGGCCATCCGCGAGCTGTTCTGGCCGGTCTGTTTGACGTCTCTCCACGTGTTGTTCGCGGGTGTGTAGATGAGCGGGCTGGACGTGAGAGGAGCCTGGTTTGCCCTCTGCCTCTTGAGTTGTGGCGCTCCGGAGTCCGTGCGCGACACGTCCCCTGTGTCACGCCCGCCCGTCGTGCTGATCACGCTCGAGTCCATGCGTGTGGACCATCTCGGGGCGTATGACGGTGGGAGTACGACGCGCCCCGAAACGCCGGTGAGCCCGGTCCTCGACGCGTTGGCGGATGAGACCACGCTCTACGAGCGTGCACACTCGGTGACGAGTTGGACCTTGTCGTCGCATGCGAGCCTGTTTACGGGGCTGTACCCCACCGCTCATCAGACGCGGGCGCCGACTGCCCGCCTGGGGGACGATTACGAGACGCTCGCGGAGCGGCTGGGGCGAGTCGGGTATCAGACGGGCGCTGTGGTCAGCGGGCCCTACCTGCGGCGCAGCCACAACCTCACGCAGGGCTTCGAGTGGGTTGATGAGTCGACCGCCAACCCGCTACAACCGCGCGCTCATACCGACATTACGAACCCGGGGATGGAGGCGGGGCTGATTCGATTCATCGAGCGGGTGCGCGACCCGGACCGGCCCTTCTTCCTGTTCGCCTACTTCTGGGACCCGCATTTCGACTACCTGCCGCCCGCCCCGTACGACGCAATGTTCGAGCGCGAGGGCAGCGAGCGCATCGACCTCCGAGATTTCGACATCAATGACGCGATTCACCCCGAGATCCCGTCCTCCCAGCTCGACTACATCCTCTCGCAGTACGCGGGCGAGATCCGAGCCACTGACGAGCTGCTCGGCCGATTCTTCGATTTGTTGCGTCAGCGAGGCCTCTGGGAGGATTCGCTGGTGATCGTGACGGCGGACCACGGCGAGGAATTCTTTGACCACGGCGAAAAGGGGCACAAGAAGAACCTCCACGTGGAGACGGTGCAGGTCCCGCTCTTCATCAAGTACCCGGCGGGACAGGGGCCCGAGGCCGGCACGCGCGACGCGCGCCTGGTGAGCCTCGTGGACATCGTGCCGACGGTTCTGGAGCTGGTCGGGGCGGACCCCGCGGAGCCGTCTCATGGCCGGTCCTTGCTCGCGCCGCCCGACCCGCAGCGCCCGATCTTCTTCGAGCTGTTGTCGAGTTGGTATGTCCAGCAGGGGGATAAGACGGTGGAGGAGATCGAGGACTGGGCAGGGGTTCGTCTATCTGACGGAAAGCTCCTCATCCGGCGAGACGACCCGGGCACGGTGGCCTACTACGACCTCGCGGAGGACCCCGGAGAGCAGGAGAATCGAGCGGGGACCGCTCCGCGTGCCGTGTCGGAACTCGTGGGTCACCTCACGGAGGAGCAGCGCCGTTGGGAGTCGGACGCGGCATTGTTCGAGCCCGGGGGGAGCGCGGCGCTTGACCGAGAGGCGAGCGCGCAGCTCTGTGCGCTCGGCTATCTCGACTGCCCGGGCTCGCCCTGAGCGTTCTCGTACGGTCTCACTCGAAGTCCGAGCGGAACGCGCTTCCACATTCATCACTCTCGGTTAGCCGACAGGCCTTCGCCAGCCGCTCGCGAAACGCGGCGTCTCGCCTCTCCGGAGGGACCGTGCGGGCGCCTAACAGAAAACGTCGTGCGGCGGAGAGTTGTTGGCGGACCATCGCGGTCTGTTGTCTCGCTGGTTCGTAATACGGGTTGGCGTCGAGCGCGCGTTCGAGGTACGCGAGGGCGCGGCTCGCCCGCCCGCGTTGCAACTCCACGGCGCCGAGGTTGAGCCAGGCGTAGTGGTCCGCGGGGTCTTCTGCGAGGAGTGCTCGCAAGATGCCCTCGGCCTCGTCGAGTCGACCGCGGTGCAGCGAGATGATCGCGAGGTTGGTACGAACTGCTGCGTCGCCAGGCGCGAGTGCCTGGGCTCGTTGGAGCGCGTCATAGGCCTCGTCGAAGCGCTCCCGCTCGATCCAGTGAGTCGCTGCGTTCGAATAGGGGCGGTAGTCGTTCGGGGTCTTGCGAGCGAGGGCGCTCCATAGCGCGACCCCGTCGCGCCACTCCGATGCGCGCGTATGGCTCCGCAGCCCTCCGCTCACCGCCAACGCGGCGAGAACGACGAGCGCGACCTCTCGCTGTCGTTTGGGGTCGAGGGTTGTCCGTTGGAGGCCGTACGCGCCGAGGCTGGTGACAAAGAGGATGAAGCCGAGCGACGGGGCGAACAGGAAGCGCTCTGCCATGAGCGCCCCGATCGAAAACAAGTGGGACACCGGCAGGAGGAAGACCAGGCCGGTCCCTACGCCGGCGATCCAACCACCGCGTGGTGACGCGAGCGAGGTCGGTCGCCCGCGAAGCGCACCGAGGGTGGCGGCTGCGCTCCCGCCCACCAGGAAGGCGGCCGCGAGCCAGCCTACGACCGAAGCGAGCGTCGGCGCTGGGAGCAACCCGATCGCCTGCTGGTAGTAGAAGTCGAGTTGGAGGACGTCGGGGTAGAGCAGCAACCGGAGATATTCCGAGAAGACGGCTCCAACGGTCGCCGCCTTGGCGACGGGCTCGATGCCTTCCAGCACCGACTGAGCCGGGCCGAACCCACCGAGCGCGTCATAGCGCCCCGCGAAGTAGATCAAGGTCACGCCAAGGTGTGCGCTCGTGCGGTCGAAGATCCGACGCAAACAGGCTGTGGCCCCGGCGGGCGCCCCATCGCGCGCGAGGAGGTGCAAGCCCAGCACGACCGGCAACAGGACCGCGGTCTCCTTGGCCCCGCAGGCCAGCAGGTAGAGCAGCGCCGAGCCCAGCCGGGCCAGCCGCGCAGGGGGGTCGTCCCCCGGTGGATTGGCGCGGAGAAACAGGACGAGAGATGCCACGGCGAGGCTAAGCGCGAGAAGCTCCGATTGCCCCGCCACGGTATCCACGACGTCGCAGTGCACGGGGTGGATGGCGAACAGGAGGGCCGCGGCGGCCGCGCTCCCGCTCGCGGCGCCAAACCACACGGATGCAAGCCGATAGACGAGTACGACCAGGACTCCGTAGAGCAGGGTGCTGACGAGGTGGTAGCCACGCGCGCCCGCCCCGAAGGCTGCGTACTCGAGGGCGTAGACGAGGGTCGTCAGCGGCCGATAGAGTCCGCGCTCGGGTTGGTCGGGTGGGAACGGCGCGTGCAGCGCGAGCCCGACGGCGTCGAGCGATTGGACGCTCGCGTTCTTGACGACGAAGTCGATGTCGTCATAGACGAAGTCCGTTTGGCCGGTGGGCCAGTGGAGGACGACGGCGAGCGTGAACAGGGCGATGACGACTCTTGCCTGCACTGTTCGGCCTCCGCTCGCTGTGCGCGCCCCGCGTCAGGGTAACGATTCCTGGGGATGGGTTCTGTATGCTCTCTCCGATGCCTGCGCCCCTCGTGAGGTTGCTCGCGATCGTGGTGGCCCTCGCCGCGGGCACGGCCCTGTTCGCTGAGACGCGCCAGTACGGGTTGATCGGATTCGATACGTACCCGCTCATCGTGAGCTCTCGGGTCGAAGCCCCGAGCGATCTCATGGGTTTGCTCGTCGAACAGCTGATGGATGGTCGCTACCCGAGTCCATTCTATCGCCCGGTGACGAGCGCAAGTTTCGCCCTCGATGAAGCCCTCTGGGGCCTCGACGCGTTTGGCTACCAGCTGACGGGCGCGCTCCTCTTCACGGGGTTGTTGTTGCTCGCGGCAGCGCTCGGCTGGCGCGTTGGGGGTTCGGGCGCGCGTTGGCTAGCAATCGCGATCCCTGCGGCGCTGGCGCTCGACCCCGCCCATTACGAGATCGTGCCCGTGCCAGCGCGGCGAGCCGACCTGCTTTGCTGCTTGTTCGTGACCGCGGCGGCGGTGGCCGCGCTGGGAGGCCGGCGCTGGGCAGCCGGGGCGGCTTCGTTGCTGGCGATCCTGTCCAAGGAGAGCGGGTATGTCGCCCCGATCCTGGTTTTGTCGGCCGGCTGGTGGTTTGCGACGGAGCTTTCGGGCCGAGCCCGGCTCCGCCACACGGCGCGCCTCGCGGCGCCGAGCGTGGTATTCGCCGTGGGGGCTCTCGGGGGCCGGTTTTGGCTCCTGGGGGGAGTCGGTGGGCACCCCGGTGGGTTTGGGCCGGCTGCGGTCGCCGCCCTGGGACCCGATCTGCTGCTCGAAGTCGCCCGCGGGAGCGCCTTGTTCCACGCCGCCCAGACCCCCCTCGCGTGGTGGGTTCTGTTCGCGAGCCTCGCGTGCGCGACTATCGCGTCTGCCGGGGCCGACCCGGATGAGGTTGGGGACGCCGGGCTGCGGCGGGCGCTGGGGTTCGGTCTGACGTGGTGGGTCGCCTTCGCTGCGCTCTACGTCATCTCGGGTTGGGTCGGCGCGTGGTACTTCCTGCTTCCAGGGGTCGGGGTCGCGATCGTGGTGTCTTCCGGGGTCGGCAAGCTGGTGAGCACCTTTCGTGCCCCCCAAACGGCCCCGCTGCAGCGGGCGGCGGCGTTCGCCGCGGCCCTCGGATTGTGTGCCGTGGTCCTTTGGCAAGCGAGCTTCGCGCCGTTCTTCCATGCTTATGGAGAGTGGCAGCGCGCGACCGGGGTGGCCCAGGCGTTTCTGACGGAGCTCGATCGCCGGATCGAAGCGGCTGGCGAGGGGACCGTGATCGATGCTCCCCCGCTCCCGATGTGGGCGTTCCCGCGCGAGGGGGTCCCGGGCGTCGCGGGGGCGGCGATCCTCTCCGACTACTCCGTGCAGGCATGGGCGGAACTCGTCCACCCCGACCGGCAGATCCGGGTCCTCGGCGCGAGGGGCGGCATCCTGCCGCGTCAGCCAGCGCGCGCTGGGGCCGATGAGCTCGTGATCCGGTTGCCTCGTCGGAGGGCGGGGTACTGAATCGGCGACAGCCGGGGCCTCGAGCCGGTGGGGTCTCGGTCGCGGGTGCGCCCTCAGCGCGGCCGCGAGTCGTGTGCTAACCCCGTTCGATCTGCAAGGCCTGTGAGGCGTCCCGCCGCGATGTCGATGACCCTACGCATCTCTCTCTCCTGGCTCGTCGTGATGACGCTGTCCTGTGGTTCGGCCCAAGAGCCGATCTCGACCGATGATCGACCCAACATCGTCCTGATCACCCTCGACACGACCCGCGCCGATCACCTCGGGACGTATGGCTATTTCCGCGACACGTCTCCGCGGTTCGACGCGTTTGCCAAGCAGGCTATTACGTTCGACCGCGCGGTCGCCCCGGTTGCGACCACGCTTCCGTCTCACCTCTCCATCCTCACGTCGTCGCACCCACTCGAGCACGGTGTGTTGGCGAACACCACGCAAGGGGGGGAGCGGTTCGTGCCCGCGCCGGAGCTCGTGTCCTTCTCCATGGTCGCGGAGGCGGCGGGTTATGCGACGGGCGCGTTCGTCAGCGCCACGCCGCTCAAGCGGGGCAGCGGGATCGAAGTGGGCTTTGGTCTCTTCGACCAGCCTACGGGGAAACAACGCCACGGAGAGGACACGGTGGCGGCGGCGCTGGAATGGCTGGGGTCGCTCCCGCCGGGGCAACCGTTCTTCCTCTGGGTCCATTTCTACGACGCTCACTTCCCGTTCGAGCCCCGCGCGCCCTATCGCGGCCGCTATCAGCTTGACGCGGGCCTCGAGGCGTTCATCGCGGAGCGTGAGATTCACCCGACCGCGCCGAGGTCCCTGGTCGGTCTGGTCGATACTGCGCGCTCCACCACGAACGCATACGACGCGGAGCTCGCGTATCAGGACGCACAGCTGGGTCGCCTGCTCGACGCGCTCCGCGACCGCGGGCCTCGGGAGTGGGACCGAACCGCAGTGGTCGTGACGGCCGACCACGGGGAGGGGCTCTGCCAGCACGGTGAGGCGGCGCACGGGAGCACCTGGGAAGAGCAGCTTCGGATCCCTCTCGCGATGCGTATCCCGGGCGAGGCGCCGCGCCGGTTGGATACGTTGCTGACCTCGGCGGACATCCTCCCCACGCTGTTGCCGCGACTCGGGGTCACGGACTTCGAACCCTTCCTCGCGAAGGCGCTTGGGAGCGATGTCCTCTCGGCGGACTTCCAGCCCACGCCGGTGTTGAGTCAGGATACGAGTCGTGTCCGCGACGAACCCTTCAAGTACGCCCTGACCGCGGACGGCTTCAAATATTTTCGCGTCGAGCACCGCTCGGGTCGGGTGGATGAATGGTTGTTCGATCTCCAAGTCGACCCGTATGAGCTCCGAGATGTCGCGGGAACGCATACGGAGGTCCTGGGGAGGATGCGCACGTCTCTCGTGACGATGATCGCAGAGCGAGAGGCGCGGGGGGTCTCCCTGCGGGCGGGCGCCGCCACGGTGGCGACTGAGGAGACCGACCCTGAACTGCTTCGTGAGCTGTGCGCGCTCGGTTATCTGGACCCCGAGCGCTGTGAATCGCTCGCGTCCGAAGAGCCATAGCCAAGCATCTCGAGGAGCGCGCGGTCTTCAGCGCCGAGCTCTGGGATGGCGCTCTCGTTGCAAGGGACCAGCTGGGATCGTACGCGGGCGAGCGCGCCGCGCAGTGTCGCGGCGTCGATCTCGCGAAGCGCGGCCAGATTTCTGCTCTCCGCAGGGTCCTTGTCCAGGTCGTAGAGCTCGGCGTCGCCGTGAGACGGCGCGATCCACTTGTAGCGCCCTCGGTAGAGCGCCTGCTGCGATCGCACCCACGCGTCAGGGTTCCAGCCAGGGTGGAGGCGTCGCATCGCGCGGACGGCGCTGCTTTCGGTCGCGGGTTCTTGGGCGAGGCGCTCGCGGTCGGGCGCCGCGCTCAAGAGGCTCCGAGCGGAGACGTGCTGGCCGTCGGGGATCGGGACGCCGGCGAGCTCGAGCAGGGTCGGGAAGACATCAAAATTCATGACGGGGTCGGGGCGTCGGCCGGCGTCCAATCGCCCCGGGAACGACAAGACCAGCGGCACGCGCAGCGCGGGCTCATAGAGGGTCGATTGGTGATCGAACATGTGCTGTTCGCCGAGGTGTTCGCCGTGGTCCGAGGTCAGCACGACGATCGTGTCGCGGAGCGCGCCGCGTTGCTTGAGGGAGTCGATCAGCGAACCGAACAGGTCATCGAGCTCGCGCAGTGTCGCGTCGTAGGTCGCGCGTGTCAGCGCGAGGTCTCGCTCGGCGACATCGCGCTGTCCGAAGGTGTACTCCCAGATCGTGCCCCATGAGCGATCGACCTGATATGAAGCCTCGAGCTGGTCCGGGCTCATGAACCGTTCGCGGTAACGGCGTGGCGGAAGGTAGGGCCGGTGCGCTTCCATGTAATTGACGAAGATAAAGAACGGTTGGTTCGCCGGCGTTGCGTCGATGAAGTCGTGGACCGCATCTTCAGCGAGTTCCCCAGCCGCCTTCACGTTCCAGGGCGTGAGCTCCCTTTCGCCGCGCTCCATCTCGGCCAGCCGATCCCCCAGCTCACTCGTATCGTCACCGTCGAGCTTCTGTTTCAGGATCGCCCTTGCGCGTTCTAGGTAGCGTGGGCTCCAGGGGTGCTCGTGCTGGCTGAACCCCTGACTGATCCGTTGTTGCTCGGTGAGATGCGGGTTCTCGGCGTAGAGGAAGGTCGCGTAGCCTGCTTCCCGCAAGAGCTCCGCGAGAGTCTTGTAGTCATCGTGAAGCGTCGCCATCTCACCGGTCGCACAATGTTCGCTTGGGAGGAGGCCGGTAAACATCGACGCGTGGGAGGGGACGGTATAGCTGGCCGCGGAGACGACGTCGTCGAAGACGAGCGCCTCTCGCGCCCACGCGTCGAGCCTTGGGGTGGTCGGCTGATCGTGGCCGTAGAGGCTCATCCGGTCCGCCCGGGCTGTGTCCCAGACGACGAAGAGGATGTTCGGTGGCCCCGAGCGAGCCTCCCGCGGGGAGTCTCCACATGCCGCGAAGATGAGGAGTAGGAGGGCGAGCGCCGGCCGACGAGCTTTTTGGGCGCCCTGGGGCGTGGGCGCGGCTGTGAGATGGCCCGTTCGATACACTGCCGTTCCCCTCGCCTCCGTTGTGCACATCGTCCGGGATCTGGCCGGGCGCAGCAAGCAAGGGTCGGATGTTGGACGCGATGGCTGGGTTCCAAAAGACAGCGCTTCTGATCTTTGGCTTCGCGTTGGCCCTTCGGCTCGTGGCGCTCTGGGCCGGTGAGGACGCGACGCCCGTCAAGGACGAGATCGCTTACGTGGCCAGGGCCGAGGCGCTGCTCGACGGTGAGGGCTATCTCGGCTCCTACCAGTCCTGGGTGCGCCATCCGGGCTGGAAGTTGATGGACTTGCCGCAGTACCCCGGGGCGTATCAGCCCCCGGGCTATCCCACGTTCATCGCGGGCGTGATGGCGGTCAGTGGGCGAAGCGTGCTGGCGGTGAAGGCGGCACAGTGCTTGTTGTCCGCGATTTCGTGTGTCCTGGTCCTCGCGCTGGGTACCCGCTGGTTTGGCGGTCGGGCGGGTCGGTTCGCGGCCTGGGGTTGCGCGCTCTACCCCAACCTCATCGCGTATTCACACCTCTTGTGGTCGGAGACGCTCTTCATCTTCGAGCTTCTGCTGTTGCTCTGGCTGCTGTTCGGGACGCCGGGGGGCAGGCTGGTCTCCCCTGCGCGGGCTGCTTCGGCAGGAGCCGTGTTCGCCGCGGGCTGCCTGACCCGAGGGACCTTGCTCTACCTGGGCCCCGTGCTGGTCCTGTGGCTCTGGTTGCTCGCCGACGGCGTTTCCGGGGCGTCGCGCCGACCGCTTCCCCCGTGGCGCTCGGCGGTTGGGCGAGGCGCCTTGATGGCGGTTGTGGCGCTCGCGCTCGTTGCGCCCTGGTCCTGGCGCAACTACCAGGTGCACGGCGGCTTCGTTCTGATCGACACCAACGCGCCGTACAACCTCTGGCGGGGGAACGCGCCGGGAGCGATGACCGCCCGCGAGTTGGCTCAGGTGCCACGCTACAGCTGGCCGTTCGAGTCGCTTCCGCTGCATCCCGTGGTCAGCCTGGACGGGCGGGCCCTGATCGAGAGCTTTCGCCTGGATGAGCGGTATGCGGAGCCCACGGACCTCGCGATCGCCGATTACGCGAACCGGTCCGCGTGGCGCGCGATTCGCGCGGACCCGGCCCGAGCGCTCCGAAACGCGGGAACCAAGCTTGTGGATATGTGGAACCCGACCTCCTTCGTCCTCCGCCACTTCGAGCTGGGTGCGTACGGGACGGTGCCTGAATGGGTGCGCGTCGTGGTCTCGCTTGCGGTGGTCCTAAGCTATCTCGCGGTCTGTGGATTGGCTGTTATCGGAGTCGCTCGCGCCCCCCAGGACCGGCGTGTTTGGCTGATCTTGGCGGTTGTGGCGTATTTTGCTGCCGGCTCGGCGCTGGCGTTCGGTCTGACGCGCTTTCGCTTGCCCCTGATGCCGCTCTTTCTCCTGCTCTCTGGGTTGGGCGTCGCCGGCGCTGGCCGGCAGAGCGACTCACGTACCGAGGTCCCCTGATGCTGGGGGCGGGTGCCCCTACCCTGGCGGTTGGAACCGAGCGGTCGCTCTCGCGGAGTTTCCTGCAGGGCCATAGAATCTCGGGCGCAGCGGGTGCCCATCGCCGGGCGGCCCTCAACGGAGTTGTGGCAGTTGATCTTCGTCTACCTCCTCCTCGCGACGTTTGCCTATCGGGGCCTCCTTAGAACCTCTCAGCAGGCGGACCTCTCCCGTGAGCTCGAGGAGTGGTTCTTCATCCCCACTGAGACCTCGCCGGTCATCGTGGTGTTGCTGGCTGCCTGGTTGGTCTATCGCCGGCGGGAGCGCCTGGAGGGTTTCACGGGGCAGCCCGCGGCCTGGGCCCGCGCCGTGCCGCTCCTGCTCGCCTCGGTCGCGGTGTTCGTCTGGTCGCTGAAGACGGCCACGTCCCATCTGCTCGCGTTTTCCTTGCTGCTCGGCGGGCTCGGGCTCTCCGGGGTCCAGTTGGGCCGGCAGGGGATGCGCGCTCTCGGCTTCCCGGCGTTGTTGCTCGTCTTCGCGATTCCGCTTCCTGCTCCCATCCTTTCGGATGTCCTCTTCCGTTTCCAGATCTGGACGGCAGAGGCGTCAGGGTGGCTGCTCTTCATGATGGGATTCCCGGCGTACGTTTCCGGCGATCAAGTGCTCCTCGCCGCCGACCATTTCCAGGTGATCGAGGGCTGCAGTGGCATGCGGTCCGTCCAGACGCTGACGATGGTCTCGGTCCTCCTCGCCGAGCTGTTTGGCCGTCGCGGCTGGCACGCTGCATGTCTCGTCGCGCTGGCGCCCTTCGTCGCCTTTGGCCTCAACGCCCTGCGGGTGCTCGCGCTGATCCTCAACCCGCGGTCGGACGTCGTCGCGATCCACAACCTGCAGGGCGTCGTGATCCTCCTGCTGGGGCTCGCGTTTCTCTATGGGGTGGACGGGTTCCTCCAGCGCTACGAGCGGCCGGTCGAGGACGCGCCGGAGGCGGTAGCGACGTCCCCAGCTGAGGTCTCATGGCTTCGAGGAGGGCTCACCCTGGGTTTCCTCGGACTCCTGGCGGCCCTGTCTATTGGCCTCACGCCGTGGGAATTCGAGCCTCTGGATGAGGCCGCCGCGGAGCCGCCCCCGCTGGAGATCGACGGCTGGACGCTTGTGAGCGCCGAGCCCGACTTCTCTTTTCTCGGGACGATCGGCTTTCGCCGTCTCCTTGACTGGCACTTCGACTCGGGCTCCGGTGCCGTCGAACTCTTCGCGCTGGTGGGCGACGGTGAGGACCTGGAGCGAACGCCGATGTCTCCGAAGACGGTGCCCCCTGGCAGCGGTTGGCTCGTGGAGGAGCGAGGTCCTCTGGCCCGGGAGGGTGTGTATCGGCCGCAGTGGCTGGTGGTGCGCTCGGGGAGCCGCAGAATGCTGGTGCATCACTGGTATGAAGGGACGCGCGGCCTGCTGGACGAGTCCCTGCGGGGACTCCTCGCGCTCGACCGCAGCCCGTGGCGTCGTTCCGCCAACATCGTCGCGCTCCGTCTCGCGACGGACGTCCGGGGCGCGAGCCGGACTGCGCTCGGCGCTGCGGCCAAGCGCCTCGAGCGCCTCGAGCGAGCCGCCCGCCCAGCCCTGGACCAACTCCAACCGGCAGCAAGTAGGAAGCCCAGTTCCTGAGATGCCCAAACAGGGAAATTCTTTTCCCACCCTCCCGACACCCCAACGCCAAAAAACCCTTATAAAACAGCCCCGGCGTCCCAGGAATATCGGGCATGTCACTTGCAGTAGCTTACTCTGCTGGCGCATATTGCGTATTGCCGGGAGACGATGTCCCGGCTGGCAGTGATGGTTTTTGAGGGTTGGGAGTTGCACCGGACGGAGGTAGTTCAGTTGGACTACAGCTACCCGTTGCAAAGTGAAGAATGAGGAGAAGGGTATGAAAGCCGGCTGGATGACGATGCCGCTCGCCTTCGTCGCAACTTTTGCGTTTCTTTTTGTGGTGGGTACCTCCGGAGCAGGGGTAGACGCCGACGTTGATGGTGATGGCGTTCAGAACAACATGGACAACTGCAGCGACCCGGCGAATCCGGCGCTGTCGGTGAATCCGGAGCAGACCGATTCCGATCAGGATGGATACGGCAACGCCTGCGACGGTGACTACAACCAAGACGGTGTCGTCGGTGGTCCGGACTTTTCGGCCTTCGCTAATGCCTTCGGGTCAGTCGAGGGCGATCCCAATTTCGTGAACGCCATTGACTGCAACAATGACGACATCATCGGTGGTCCCGATTTCACGTGTTTCGCGCTTCAGTTCAACAACCAGCGGTTTGGCGCTAGTGGTGGCCCCGGTCCGAGTGGGCGCTCGTGCGTGATTGCCCCTGGCTCTCCGCAGACGGCGATCTGTCCCGCACCTGGCATTCTGAAGATGCCGCGCGCGGGCACATTGCCGTAAGTTAGTCGTTCGAAGGTCCCCCCTCTCTTTTTGAGGGGGGAGGGCAGCCCCTCGGAAGAGGGGAGTGGCCTCTGGGCCGATTGTTCTCTGGGGATAATTCCTGGGAAGGGAAACAAACCCGAGGAGTCTGAGTTATGAAGAAGACGAAGAGGATTAGCGTAGCTGTAGCATCTGCTGCCGCGCTCCTGTTCATGAGCACGGCGGCGAGCGCGCTGCCGACAGTAAATATGTTGTGGCGCCAGCCGCCCGGCAATAGCCCCACCGCCGCTGGCGCGGGAGTAATTTTGCAAACGCCCACGATTGGCGTGGGCTCGACGGTAATCGCGGACA
>Ga0315331_10001305_pt1 | contig 18515 bp, 14 predicted proteins | sample M160m34915metaG_FD_203456 | JGI IMG/M metagenome (GOLD analysis project Ga0315331, IMG submission 203456) | Ammonia-oxidizing marine archaeal communities from Monterey Bay, California, United States - M1 60m 34915 | ecosystem: Environmental > Aquatic > Marine > Intertidal zone | place: USA...
GGTGGTGGTGGTGGTGTTGGTGAGCTAAACCAGTTCATTTTGTATAGTCATAATGGTTTATCTCTATTATGGTTATATAAAGGTTTTTCAATCTCACAAAATTGTCCCCACTCGTCTTCAAATAGTTCTGGTTCTTTTTCTACTTTAAGTTTATTGTTTTTTGTAAAATATAATATGATTGGCATGATTTTCAATATTTGGATAACCTTAGCGAATAGTGCTCCCATACTTGAGTAATTAGATATAAAAAAATATATTATTAGTTTTTTATATTCAATTTTATAGAAGTAAATGAATATCCCAAGTATATCTTGCTATATACTCAACAATCTCTTCTGGTAAATATCCATTATGCACTTTCATTAACTCTTGTTTATATAAATGTTCTCTTGCTTGTGCTGCGGAAATCTTTGCTATTTGGGTAATATATGTTCTAATTTCGTAGGCTTTTTTCTCTCTTGAATCATCAAATATGGGGCGTAGAAGTTGATTTCCGCGCCAGAGCCAGTAGATATGGAAGAAGGTGCTGGGGCGCTTGATACTGACCATCTCACAATCTCTTGGAATAATTTTTTTATAATCATCTTCAGTGAGGTATTTTGTTTTTTGTTGTCTTTTCATTGTTAATAATGTAATTTCATTTATAGTTTATTAAATCAATTTTCTAGACCCCACCGTCCCATCATTTGAACCCTATATTTATTTTTGGGAGTAATATACCATCGTTTTTTACTCTTGTCCCACTTTGCTCCTAATTTCTTTGCTTCATCCTTTTCATCAAAAGGCACATTTAAATATATTTTATTTTTTGCGCGTTGATAAGGACATGATTCAACTCCAATAGCAAGATTTGCTAGTCTATCTGCGTGGTCGTTTCCAATAGAATGTTCATCTTCTAATCCCGTATGTGCTCTAACGTGAGTAAACTTGATATTATTATATTTTTTACAGAAATTATAAGCAACTTTTACAATTTCAACATTTGGAATATCTTTTCCCTTATTTTTCCAACCTTTTTTTGACATTTTCTCTCCATAAGTTGTACAACATCTTATGGAATAAGAAGAATCTGAATAAATATTTACACGCTGACCTTCTTCTATTTCATCTCTTAAAATAGTTAATGCTTTTATAATAGCTAATAGTTCAGCTCTATTATTTGTTTGTGGTCCTGTAAATGATTCACTTGTATTTCTTTCATCTCCCTCGCCAAACCAAATGCCAAATCCGGCTCTGGCATCAGTTTTTCCATTATTAGAACAAGCCCCATCTGTATAAATATTGATAGGTTGTGCGTTTGCGAGAGATTTTGTATTTTTTCGTATAACAAAATTATCCATTATTAATAGTATAATTTTATTTTATATTTTTATATCAATTTAATAATTGAAAATATTCCAGATTGAATTATATGGAGATGGTTTTCTCCTAGGGTCTCTAGGATGATACTGTTTTGTATAACCAGAATCCTCTGTCATTTCACGATATAAGGTTTTGGACCCTCCTAATCTATTATTACTAGCTGCTTCTTCTAAACCTTGTTTATAAGCTAATACTCCTTCTCCACTCAACTTTTTTTCATCTACATCAAAATTCCCTCCTTGAGAATTAATCTGTGCTGAAATCAATTCGCTTGCTCTAATATTTTTTCCATTTTCTGACAATGAATTTGTCCTTAAAATTGTATTAATAAATTTTGTTAATGTAGTTTCTATTTTATGTGATTTTGGATATTTTTGATGTGCATTAATCAACTTTCCTATAGTTACATATTCATCCGTTGTTATAGAATCTGGAAGAGCAAAATGTCTTATAAATGATAATTGTTTCATAAAATTTTTACCCATATTATATTTATTATCCTTTGAATCTTCAACATTTGTAATTTTCATAACATCATTTACATGATTTACATCTAATAATGCTGGATTTGTTCTTGCAAAACCATATTTATTTTTAGGTATTAAAACAGCTCCACAACTTTTACAATCCATATCGCTTGTTCCATCTTTTACCCAAGGACATGTTCTATATTCTTTTCCATCTAATATTTCATTAGCACAATTTTTTTGATCATAATGTGGGATTTTACACGCATTTGGACAGACACCTTCTCCAGGTCTTACTAAATGACCATTTGGAAGTTTAAATTGTTTTGCCAATTTACTATCATGCCATTCAGGTGGTGGTGGTGCTTGAATATTATTTACAACAGGTGTCTCATTACTTGGTGATTCAGTAGTCATTGCCGCTGCTTCTGGTGTTATTGTTGGTGGTCTATATTTTTCAATACAAGAATTTGTTGTTGAACACATAGAGAGACGTCCTTGTCCCCCTCCTGTACTTAATCTTACTTGGTTTCCTGTTTTAATACATCCTTTGGGATTATTGTTATTAATTCCATATCCATATTTATTATAATCCGCATACTGTTTACATTCGGCAGCGGTTAATGACTTTCCTGTGACATCACCTTTACCAGATGTAACTCTAAGATATATGTTAGGTTTTTCAATACAAGCATGACCTCCGTAATTACAAGATTTATCATTTGATTTTTTATTATAAAATATTCTATTAGTATTTGGATGTTCAATACAACCAGATGGTTTACTATCCCAAGAATTTTCAGAATGCCAATTTTTACCCTGTTGTTCATCCGCAAAGTCTTTACATTCCGCAGCGGTTAATGATATTCCTGTGACACCAGGTTTACCAGTGAACACAATATTCGGTGGCTGCTTGCGCTTTTCTATACATAGTGATACGTTAAAAGCACCACAATTAGCAGTACCACTTTCATTATAATATACTCCTTTTACACCCGGTGCAGTACCATGTTGGATAAAACACCCTTTGGGATTACCAGCTTCATTTATTTTTGAAAATGGATATCCATAAAATGAATCAAATTGTGACACAGCTTGACATTCTTCTGGATTAATACTCTCATTGGGAGTTCCTTTAGATTTAACAGTCATAACCGATGGATCCAAACGTCCAACAAAACCTTCACCAAACTTATTGCCGGTGTTCCAAAAATTTTTTAAATCTGTCCAAAAATTAATTATTGTAAATATTATCATTAATATTAATATAAAAATTTGTAATTGATTCATATATAATTTAATAATATATTTATTTTACTAAATATATAATTAGTATAGATTCCATATGGAATCGTAAGGGGCTTTCCCTAATCTTTCACAACCTTTCCACATACATAATCCACCATCGGGTTTTTCAGACATTTTTTTTATATCATCACGAAAATTTGCTTCTCTTTTACTTTTAGACATCAAAGCATTACTGTTATCACCATACATACCTGTTGTTTGTTTGCTTTTAGGTATTTCATACCCCCAATCAACCTGACTATTTGATATTGGTTTGCCAGTTAAAATATTATTAATAGAATTTGTTAATTTAAGGGTTGTAACTTCATTTTGAGCACCAGTATCTATTTTTAGTTTTGCAATAACGCGACCAAGTGTTTCATAATCTTTGTTACTAATATTAGGTATTGCTACATTTCGTATATGAGATACATCATTCATTAAATTCTTACCTATTCTTATGAAACTTCCCTGGTTTTCTACGCGAATATTAATACCTGTTGGAATTAAATCTCTATTTGCTAAAACCATTTTCATTTCCCTTTCAGTGAATATTGTTCGTTCTTCTTCTTTCTCTCCTATAGGACCACAACCATATGGTCCGCCAATTCCAGGACATATACTACGATTTACATCTATTGGGTCTAATGTTTTATCTACACCCATTGCTTTATCCCAAGCTTCATTTGACCATTGTTTTTGTGAGCAAGCTGTTTCATCATCCATAGGAAAATATTCTTCTCCACATAATTCTGGGGTACATTGATTATCATATTTACAAACGTTTGGTTTATCTTCACCAACCACGAAGCTACAAGTACCTGAACAAGATTTATAAGAATTCCCTAATATTGATACATCTTTACAATTACCGCTTACGCATATAGGTTTTTTACAACCAGTAGGACATCTACCTCCTGAACTCCAATTAGAAACAGGTGCAACTGGCCATTTGGTCCAATTAAATCCAGATAGAGCGTATGTTTTAGGGTATAAATAAACATGACCTTTTATTGCCCAAGTTGATGGAGTAACAAACAAATTGCCAAACCCACTATATCTTTTAGGTAATATGTTAGAATAAGAAGATTTATTTGATATTTGAAGAGTTTTACCCCCATGAGTTGTTACAACGCCTTCTTTTTTTAACATTGTTTGTTTAAAAACATCCCAAGAAGGTTTCTGGATAACCAGTCCATATTTTTTCCAAGGAAACGCGGGTAATTCATATGTTCGTCTATATAAAAATACATATCCTTTATGTTGGTATGTACCTCCTATTCCTTTAAAAATTTTGTTCCAATAATTCCTTTTCCAAGGAGATTTCTCCACTGGAACCATTTTAGATAAAGGTGATGTTATAGGAATTCTAAGGCGGGACCATTTGGGGTTCCAATTACTCACAAAATATGTAATATCAGACTGAGCACTCATTTTATCCTTAAATTCTTCCCATGTTGGTTTTTTTGAATTTATATTTATAATAATTTGTTGTGACGCCATACCCTCAGCAAAGGTATTCCCAGTATTTGACCAATCAATATAATCTATATAAAAATTATAAACTATAAATAACATAATAACTATTAAACAACCTAATACAAATAAATCGTACATTATATATAATTTATTAATATTATTTATTTACTAAATTATATATTATGAATTAAGGTTCCAAATTGAATTGTAAGCTAAATCTCTGTCACCAGACATTAGGGCATTGCTATTATCACCATACATACCTGTGGTGCTTTTTGATTTCAACGAAGGTGTTAAAATGTTATTTACAGCATTAGTTAATTTAAATTTAATATTATTATTTGGTGGCGCATTCGTTCTTTTTATTTTGGCTATGATACGACCTAGTGATTCATAATCTTCATCACCAATATCAGGTAAAGAAACATTGCGGATATAAGATACATCGTTCATCAAATTTTTACCAATCCTGATATAATTTCCCTGTTTTTCTATTTTAAGATTGATATCACTTGGTATCAAATTTTTGTTTGCTAAAACCTGTTTTAAAATTTTTGCATTAAATATTGTTTTTTCCCCTTCTTTAACCGGATCATTTTTATAATCATCCTTTAAGGGACCACCATATGGTAAATTTTTAATTTGTTCTGGAAACATTTTTCCAACCGCTGTATCAAATGCTGTTCTGGATAATTTTTTTTGCCAACTGGCATCACATTTATCTCCATTATTAAAATATACAACTCCACATTTTTTTTCCGAACAATCAATGTCATATTTACATCCTCCATCTACTCCAGCACCTTCTACATTTGAACAACTACCTGTACAAGATTTGTAAATAACTCCGTCTATTATTACGTCTTTACAATTTCCTGTTATACATTTAGGTCTTTTACACCCAGTAGGACAATCTCCTGTACCACCTGCTTTCCAAGTAGCTGGTGGAGGAAAAGGGTCTGTAAAACACTTATGTCCTTTTCTTGAAGGATATTTACCTTTACATTGTGTGATACAATCCTTTTTAGATTTTGCGTCCCACTTACCTAATCTTTCTCCAGCTCCAGAACTACAATAATATTGTTCATATTCCTCCCCTTCTTTTAAATCTTCTGGTCTATATTTATTACTATCCTTTGGAAATGGTGCTGACATTTCTTGAGGTGTTCCTCCTTTACCAAAAAATGCCATACCCTTATACTTTCCTCCTTTATAAGAATATAATCCTTTTGTAGCATAATTTCCTGCGAAGTCAATTTCTTTATTAACAAAGCCTTCCGCGTTACTATCAGAGCTTTGTTCTTCAGTACCTGGATTAAGTCCTCTTTCTATTGCTACTTTTTTACAACTTTCTTCTGTAGTACAAACCTCTTTTTCATCTGGAGGAGCTGGTGGAACATAATTCCAAGCAGGGTCATAACAATAACCATATGTTGGGATATCTCCTGGTCCGCCTGCTGCGCATCCATCCGGTATATCTCCGCCATTTTTTCTCTCATAACATTTCAATCCTTTTTGACAATCATTATCTGTTTTACAATCTCCTTCGCATTTTCCTAATTTAGTTTGACCAAAAGGCAAAACGTTTTCACTAACAGTTTTAAAAATATCATTTAACTTATTTGTAGCCCAAACAACATGCTTATATCCACTTACTTGTGTAGCTTTAAGACTATCCTTTGAACCTTTAATATCAAGTTCTATTTTTTCCCAGTTACCATCATCGCACGGTTTTTCACATTTAAATACTTCATCCTTATTATTGATTATGTATACAATATTTTTATTGTTAGCATTTATAAATTTAGCATTGCCTTTGATTTGTTTCCAATTACCACTCCCATTTATAGGTTTTCTCCAAATTGTATTATTATTACTATTAACGCCCCATATAAATTTATCTCCTCCACTAACCTGAGTAATAACTCCTGTATGATATTTCCAATCTGGAAGAATATTATTCTCGTGTCCCATACATTTAAATGTGTATATACCTGATTCTTTTTTCACTAGTTTTGCATTTGAACAATATCGTTGAACGCGTTTTTTTATAGTATTCCAATCATTATTTAAAATTTTTACTGAATATTTCTTCTTTTTTAGCGGTAAATTATTTGGATTCATAGAAACCCAAAAATAATGTCTATGTTCTTGATCCCATTGTTGGGTATCATTTGGACCATTATTATAAGGAAGACCATGAAAAAATCCTTTCTTTGATTCTCCATTTCTTTGATATTGTGTGTCATTTTTATCATAACAAAATCCTACGTTTGCATTTTCACTCCATTGATTTGCTGCATCAAGTCCCCAATATACACCAGGTACTCTTTGCTTACCACCATTTGGTTTAGAACAAGTCAACCCATCTTCACACATCGCATCTGGTGACCAATTTTTATTACCATATTTATTTTTATAATCAGTTTCACTAAGAACCTGCTCTGGAATTAAAGTTAGATTACTATTATTGTATTTATCGAAACGTGTAAAGTAACCTCCATGAGCTTTAGAACAATTGTTTGTCTGTTTACAACATGCCATTTTTGTTGTTGTTGTATCATCTTCTTGAACTAGATAACGGGCATCGGCGCCGTCGCCTTTCCATACATTGTTATAACGACCCTGTTTCCCAACATATGTAAATGTTTGTCTGGGGCAACCATATGCGGAATTTTTCATTATTATTTTGTCAATTTTATACGTGTCTTTTTCCGGAGCTTGTGGTGGAGGAATTGGATTTTGGTCTATTTTAATCGATTTTATAAACCTGGCACCTTGTTTGTTTAAATCGTATTTATCATATCCACCTGGTCCAAGAGTTGTTATATACCCGGATGTGTTCAGGTCTCTATATAAAGCTACGCGGCATCCTTCTGGAACTCTCACCGATTCTATACCATGACCAGAGAAACCTGTTGAGTTGCGTTTCGTATCCCATCTCCCAGATTTCTTGTTATATTGAGAATAAAGACCATGTGTGTTCGTAGCTCTTGCGCCTTGTGGCATATTATAGCTTATCCACCCATTTGAGATATTGGTTGAATAAAAATCCCTAATTCCAGGACCTCTTGTGGTACCACGGGATGTAATATTCACTGGGGATATTTGCTCGTGGCATTTCGCATTGGAAGATGGTGGTGGTGGTGGCGACGGTTGTACAAACTCGCTAGTTTGTTTTGGAGGTTTCCAACCAGGTTTATCTACAGTTTTATAAACAACCGCGTTTTTTTTGGCAACTTTTCCTCGTTTATTTTTGTAAAATTTCCATCCACCCCAATATTCTGGTTTACATCCGCTTTGAATCCCTTGAATTGAATAGTTATAATGACGTCCTGATTTTTTTGTAAATAAACAACCATTACTACCATTATAAGAAAATACACCTTCTTCACCAAACGCGTTAGCACATTCTTCAAGGCTACTCACGTTAGCACTATCTCTAGTCCAACTTCCCCCAATTTTATAATTAGCACATCTTCCCATTTTTTTTAAATCTACAGGTACCCATCCATTCTCTGTACTGGCTTTTACCCAACCGGGATATTCTTTATCACAAAATGCTTTAGTAGAAGGATTTGTCACACCATCTCCATCAACCCATCGGGAGAGGTATTGTCTTTCTGTACGCGCAGGTTTATCTGGTGCGTAATAACCTGCCCTTTTAGTTTTCCAATAACCCGCTTTTATAGTTTTATAATAACCATTTCTTATAGTTTTATTATAGCCATTACTAATTTTTCTATTTGAGCATTCCCTCCGGTACCCTAATGATACCTTTCTTGTACCACTTCTTATTTTGATGAAGAGCCAATTAATCCAATAAGTTGGTATATACCTGTAACCTCGGAACACATTTCGACAATCAGTTCTATATTGAGCTGCAACCCATCTCTTCAAAGGTGCTACATATTGTTCTATAGGGTTAATATATATTTTGTATGGTGGAATCCATTTTTGTGTTGCTGCTATATTTTTTGTTTGTACATAAGACTCGTTATGTCCAATATTACATTTTTCAGGAACTATTCTTTTTTCCGATACTTTATAGTTTTGGGGGTATTTAATTCTACAATTCCCTTCACCTTTTTTTAATTTCGCATCTGGAGAATGATTATTACCTTTGTTTTGTGGTTTATATGTATTGGCTGGTCTTTTATAAAGTGGTTCGGATTTATTAAGGGTAAGGGGTCCATCTCCTGCCCAAGGCTTACAAGGCTTTTTACAATTAAAAACTTGATTTTTTTCATTAATACCCCACACATATCCTTTTCCAGTTGCTGATACTTGTTTTAAATTTCCTCCTACCTCTTTCCAATTTCCAAATTTCCCAAAATTTCCCCATCGTTTGAAAGGATTACCAAACCAATTCATAAAAGAGAGTGGAATCCAAGCCCTTTCTTTTTTAAAAATTTTATTAGATTCATTTACTCCCCATATATCATTTGGGGATGTGCTAATTTGCTTTAAAGTTCCTTCGACCTTCTCCCAACTACCATCACACGGTTTCTTACATTTATATATTTCATTTTGAAGATTTATAGCATAAATATAATCTTTCGTTTCGGTTATTTGTTTAAATTTACCGTTTATTTTTTTAAAACCTTTCCACCCATAATCTATTAAAGGTAATAGTTGGCGTCCTCTATTACCAACATTATCCATACCTTTACCATAATCATTAAATCCTTCAGCAAAGGTATTTCCTGTATTAATCCAATCCGTATAATCTGTATAAAAATTATAAACTATAAATAATACCATTATTACTAAAATTACAATTACTGATATATCATACATTATATATAGTTTGTTGATAATATATTATTTCACTAAATGTGTATTTATTTGTTGGCTTACAACAACAAATGTAACACATTTACTCATATGTTTAATCTTATGAGCATTTATATAAGCACATGTAGAGCGAATACCACCTAAATAATCCAATATAGTATTTTCTAGAGGACCTTTATATTTTACCTTTATTTCTCTTCCTTCACTTGACCTATATTTTTCCATTTTACCATAATGTTTTTCCATTGCGTGTTGACTACTCATTCCATAAAAGAGTTTAAATTTTTCTCCGTTCTTTTCAACTAACTTTCCTGGATTTTCATCATGTCCAGCAAATACTCCACCACACATTACAAAATCTGCTCCTCCTCCAAAAGCCTTTGCCATATCTCCCGGACAGGTTATACCTCCATCGCCTATAATAAATCCACCACAACCGTGAGCAGCATCAGCACAATCTATAATAGCACTTAATTGTGGAACTCCTACGCCTGTTTTCAATCGTGTTAAACAAGCACTTCCAGGACCAATACCAATTTTTACTCCATCAACTTTTCCATTTATAATTAATTCTTCTACCATTTCTCGTGTAGCAACATTACCCGCTACAATGATTTTATCTGGAAAACAAACTCTTAATTTTTCACAAAATGTGACAACTTGTGTCATATATCCATTTGCTACATCAACACATATCCATTTAGCGTTAGTAATTTGAACAATATCGTGTAAATTACTCATATTTTGTTCATTAATACCAGTTGAAATCATAAAATAATCGGGGTTTAATCCGTGTTTAGATTTCATAGTTTGATAATCTTGTGTTGTATAAAATTTGTTAAAACAAGTAATCATTTTATGTTTGCTTAAAACATTATATACTTCAAATGTACCAGTAGTATCCATATTAGCAGCAATAATAGGAACGCCTTTCCATTTTTGGGTTGAATGAGCGAAAGTAAATTCTCGCTCTAAATCAACTTCACTTCTTGAGCAAATCGTAGTTCTTTTAGGACGAATCAAAACATTATGAAAGTCCAACTGAGGCGTTGTTTCTATTTTCATTATAATTTAATAATAAAGGCAGTTTTAAGTATATTTTAATATTTAATTTATATATACTATGGCTAGGAAGAAAAAGGAAGAAAAAGAAAAAAAGGAACTAACCAGAAATGAAAAAATAGGATATACTGTTGCTGTTATATTATTAACACCAGCTATTACAATAGGGGTTATATTATATCGTTCATTTTTGACACAACAATTATTAAAATTAGCTGGAAAAGGTGAAAAAGCGCAAGAAGAAATTTTGGAGAAAGATTATCCAACGAACCCCAAGAAGTTGCCATATGATGACGGGACAAAATCACATGAACCAGGTATGGCTCCTTTTACATCATATTTAGATAGTAATCAAAAAATGAATATTAAACAACAGGCAGCAGAAGGTATGGCAAGACGCGCGGGACTTTCTCCAGCAGCAGCTAAAATGGCTTCTACAATGGTAGGAGGGAAAAAGAAAAGAAAAAATCAAAAAGGCGGTAATCCAATTGGAATTGGTGGAGAAGTCAATGGATTTATGTCTAAAAAAACATTCGCCGAACCATATAGTTGGAAAAAAAGTGATATGACTTTTTTTCAAGGACTTGGAGAATATTTTATTGCTTTTAATATAGGAAATAGACAATTTGAACAAAAATACCTGCAGCTGGTTAGTGACATGTTTTATCGTGGACCTAGAGTAGTTCCAGACGGTAAAAAAGATTTTTGGGGTAAAATATTCTGGCAATTAGAAGATTTGGCAAAATTCACAATTGGATTAGGATTTACTGATTTTATTAAATATTGTGTTTTCTTTCCTTATCAGATTTATTTATTAATTTCTTGTTCGTTCTCAGCTGGATATAATCCAGTTATGTGGTTGGTCATGTTGATATTTGCTATTTGTACAATTTTTGGTGGATGGGTTTGGTCTGGAGGATTTTTCCCTTGGACATTTTTTATGATATTAGCGGTAGTGTCAATAATTACTCCATCTAAAGGAAAATGGGACTTATTTTATGGTATGGTAGATATGTATAGATATGTTTGGGCAGTAACCATGTGGTTGGTAATTGGTATAGCAGTTCCATCTATATGGGGATGGACTACGAAAAATGGTGATGCTAATTGGTTACCCATAATTTGTTCTTGGGCTTTTCCACCTTTAGTATTTTTAATTAATTATTTAGGATTAGGATTAATGCCTTATTCAATTGCTGGAGAATAATTTATATATTTTAATCTAAAAATATATAAACTTAATATGTTTAATTTAAACATAATGGGAAATAATAAAAAGAGAAGAGGAAAGAAAAAAATAGTTAGTGCTCAAGGCAAACCATTTGTTAGTGTATGTACACCAACATATAATAGAAGACAATTTATCCCTAGTATAATTAAGTGTTTTCAAAATCAAAATTATCCAAAAGAATTAATGGAATGGATTGTAGTAGATGATGGTGAAGATAGCGTTGAAGATTTATTTAAGGGTGTAGAATGTGTAAAATATTTTAGAGAAGAAACAAAAATGAAATTGGGTAGGAAAAGAAATTTCATGCATGAAAAAACAAAAGGAGAAATCATTGTTTATATGGACGACGATGATTATTATCCTCCTGATAGAGTTAATCATGCTGTAAATAGATTAAGGGCTGTCCCTAGAGCATTAGCAGCTGGTAGTAGTATTGTATATATTTATTTCAATGATTTGGATAAAATTTATCAATTCGGACCATATGGTCCAATGCATGCTACAGCAGGAACATTTGCTTTTAAAAGAGAGTTATTAAAACAAACAAGATATGACGATAATGCTGAATTAGCAGAAGAAAAGGCTTTTTTGAAAAATTATACAGTGCCTTTAGTTCAATTAGACCCAATGAAAGCTATATTAGTATTTGCACATCAATATAATACATTTGATAAGAGAAGATTACTTGTAAATCCCCATCCAAATTTTGTAAGAGAAACAAAGTTAAAACCTAAATTATTTATAAGAGATAAAACAATGAGACAATTCTATGTATCGGCTTAAAATATAATATTTTTTAATATTATATGTTAGGTTGGATAAAAATACTTCAAAAAAAATTTGAAAAATTATCGTCTCTTGGACAATTTGCTGTGGCAATACTTATAATTGTTGTAGTTAGATATCTTTTACATTTGATTATATATTCTAATTATTTATCTGGTTATTTAGAAAATTTTGGTACCGCCAAATCAATGGTATATTTTCATATGAATGGTTGTGGTCATTGTAAGAAATTTTCACCTATTTGGGATGATTTTAGTTCAAATTATAAAGGTGGTTTAAAATTACAAAAATATGAACGTGAAGAAGCAGGAGAGGATATGTTAAAAAAATATGAAGTTCAAGGATTTCCTACTATTCTATTAATAGATGGACAAGGCAACAAAAAAGAATTTCAAGGTGATAGAACTGTTTCTGGTTTAGAAAGTTTTGCTAGTCAATAGGCATAATACTACCTAAAAATCTATAAATTCTATTAATATCTAATTTATTGATTTCATAATTGTCATTTTCAAATATTTCATTAATTTCCTCTAATGTATAGTTTTCTTTTAAATAACAAAAATATGAAAACATGTCTTTAATATCCATATTCAATTGTTTGCATAAATTTTGAATAAATAAACTATTATTATATTCAGTTGAATATTTTGTTAATACTTTTGTAAATCTAACATCAGTTGGATTGAAATGCTCCTTTGAATCTTTATATTTTTTGTGATATAAATAATTATTATAGAAAGTTTTTGTTAAAGAACTCATTTCATTAAATATCCAAATTTGTTTTTGAAATGTTATTCTATCAATATAATCTGCAAAACATATATTATTTAATATTTCATTATAAAATGGAATTGTATCATCTTTTGATTTTTTTTCAAGTACATCAATAATATTTTCGTGATATAATAGTCCAACACTTGTTCTATCCGTTTCATTCATTATTTCTGTATGTTGATTTAAAGAATAACTATTATTTAATAATTTTTTTATAATATCTTTAACATCTTCGTTATAATTTTTTTGTTGAAACATATTTTGTATCAATTGGTTTTTCAAAATACTTTCTTGATTTTTATAAATATCGTAGGTTGATTTTAATTTTCTTAAATCACCCTGTATAAATAATACCATTTTTTCTTTTAATTCGTCTTCTAATTTGGGCATAAGTATATTAAGTATATTTTTAATTTGAATATCAGTTGGATTTTTTAATTCAATTGTTTCACATATTTTTATCATTTCTTTAATTTTTTTATCGATATGATAATTTCCAATACATATAATAGGAATCATTGTTGTTTCTTCTTTTTTTTGTTTTTTTGTTTTTTTTGGTCTAATTAATTTTATTAATGTGTTTATACCACCTTTATCTCCGCTATTCATTCCATCGATTTCATCCATAATTATAGCTATTTTTTGGGTTTTTTTTTGCATCAAACTTAAAACATTTTTATCACTCATGTTATGTTTTGTTATTTGATCAACAATTGTTTTATTTCTTACATCTCCAGCATCATACTTGATTACATCATAATTTAATTTTTTTAAAATTTTTTCAACAAACATTGTTTTACCGGTTCCAGGTGAACCATATATATACATTCCACGTTTTGTCAAAACATTTTTTTTATTTTCTTCAAAATTGTTCAAACAATTTATTAATTTTTGTTCATTTTCCTCTCTATTCAATATTAAATTTAAATTCAACTGGTCCATTTATTTAATTTTGTTTTTATTTTTTTAAATACTAATCCTTCTTTTTTCATAAACTTCTTAATAATATTCCTACATTTGGGAGAATTAAAAACAAACGTGGAGAGATAATTCATCAAATCTATCTTTCTTTGAAATATTTTACTATTATAGACTATTTTTTTCTTTTTAATGAAAATTGGGAAATAATAAACAAGGTATTCGCCGAATACAAATTGATTATCGTTTCTTAATAAAAATCGCCAATATGATGATTGGGTCTTGTGTATATTATTACAAGTTTTTACTTTATAATAAGCATCCCAGTTTTGTTTATTTGTAAGTGATAAAAGTTTTAAAGGTACAAAGGAATAAATCTCTCCAACTATATCTTCCGGTAAATTATTTATTTCCATTTGATATAAACAATTATTTATTTATATCAAAATCATGTTGAACCACTAGTACAATATTTCGGCGTTCCATCATCTTTCTCAGCATTTGTAATGCCGTCCCAAGTAAGAGAACACCCTTTAGCAAATTTACATTTATCTACTCTAGTAGCTTTTGACAAATCTTTTGGACTATCACAAGTTCCATTTCCTAAACTATGTGAATTTACACAACCTTCTGTTGTCATTTGCCAATAATCTGGACATTGCCCTATTTGTGGAGGAAAATCTTGTGATTTTTTAGCACTTGTCATCATTACTGCTATTAAACACATTAATACTACAAAAATAACGATTGCTACCCATAATGTTGTTGTTTGAAATGACATATATATAAATTAAATTATATAATATTTTTTTATATATTTAATATAAATGAACGCAAATGGTAGAGTAAATTTATTGAATCACGTTAATAATGCTGTTTTTCAATTATATGACAAAATTCCTATTGATGAAAAAGTAACAAGTTATAGAAATGCTTTAACAGGAAATCTTGAACAAAATACATTGTCTAAAACTTTCTTTTCAGCGGGTAATATTTTAATTTTACAACATGCTATAATAGCTGGAGTATATAAAAGTTCTAACGGTAGATTTCAAATAGGTTATCAAAATGAAGATACCTTAAAAATTGTAATGAGAAGTGTATTTTTACAACACGCTTCCAATTTACCACAAAATATTACAGCACAAGTTGAAGCTTTGAATAAATTAGTAACTGATTATTGTATTCCACAAATCTGTGGAGAAGCAGAGGGTTATATCAAATATAAAAACGATGTTAGTACATTACCTACACCTTTAAGTCACGGAGTATCCACTTATTCTAATAATATTTTGGAAATGAAAAAATTCTTTTAGGCGATTATTATGTTAAAAAAAATTTAATATAATAAATATAATTTAATTATGCTTTGGTTTTCTTTTTCTTCTTCTTTTTAATTTTTGCACCAATTCCCTTAGACCTTACAACTCTGGCATTTTTATAACTACTATACTCTTTTTCTAATGTTTTTAATTCTTCTAACCACATTTGTTCAATAGTTGTTTCTTTAATTTTAGTTAAATCTGCCTCTTTTTCTCCTTTTAATTTCAATAATTTTTCATAATTTTCTTCTTCTACACTATCCATTGTCATCGTTCTTAAATATTTATAATCTTTATCTCCATCAATAATATCATAACCTTTTTCTTTCAACATATCAATTACTTGTTCCTTTTTCTTTTTTCTTAAAACAATTGTGGGTGGTTCTACAATTTGTTCATGAATGAACTTCGCTTTGTTAGCTAATAATACCAATTCTCTTTCTAATTGTTTAATCATATGTTCTTTTCTAAGCTCATATGTTTTATACCTGATTGGATAATATTTATCAATAATATCATATACAGTATGATACTTGCGTAATTTCTGTTCTTCATCAAATAAATACATATTTGAAGTTGATTTACTAGTAGTTAACCCAAATACCTTTTCAAATTTTGTAATATTATTATCTACCTTTTTAGATACTAAATTAGGTAGAACTCCCATATGTAATTTTACAGTAAATTCTATCATAGTATCTGTGCAACTATCATTATAAGATTTTACAATTGGTTTTTTCTTTTTACCTTTAGAATCCTTATCTTCCATTAATTTTTCTAGAAATGCTTTATAAGGTTCTGTCCAAGTTCCTACTGGTAATTCTGTGATTTTTACCGTATCATGACTAACAATTTCATATTTTCCTTTTACCAAATATTTTTTATACATTCTACCATATTTCTTCTCTTCTTTTTCAATAATATCCCCCTTGAATCCCTCATAATAAGGTTTGATATCTCCCTTAAATTCTTTAACTTTTAATTTACACTTAATATATTCAATAATTGAATTTACATTATAACTTAATCCTTCATAACTAAATCCAGTTCCAATACCCTTTCCGCCATTCACAAGAATCATTGGGATAATTGGAGCATAATATTCTGGTTCTACTAAAGTTCCATCGTCATTAATATAAGTTAATACTGCTTCATCTGCTTTTGGAAATATACATCTTGTAATATTATTTAATGCTGTAAAGATATATCTTTCACTGGCTGAATCTTGACCACCTTTCAATCTAGTTCCAAATTGTCCTAAAGGAAGGAGAGCGTTGATATTATTTGACCCAACATATTCTTGCGCCATACCTACAATTGCTTTATTTAAACTCATTTCACCATGGTGATATCCTGAATGCTCACTAACATAACCTGCGAATTGCGCAACTTTAATTTCATTAACTAGATTCTTTTTAAAAGCCGCATATAAGATTTTTCTTTGACTTGTTTTCCAACCATCCATTAAATTAGGAATACTTCTTTCACAATCATATTTTGAGAAGTGCATCATTTCCCTATCAATAAAATCCTCATATTTAACCATAGCATTACTAGGATTTAAAGTCGCATGCTTGTCATAATTCGCTAGCCAATCTTTTCTATCATCTGCTCTTGATTTATTAAATACTTTATCAATAGCATCATCACTGGTTTCTCCATTATATGAAAACATTACCAATTTCTTTTCCGCAAAATACTCTTTGAACTCCTTAGCAGTACTCGTTCCCAATCCTTTGTAATATTTAATCTTCCATCCTTTACCATTATTATTTGCTTCTTTCCACTGTAAATATGCTGATTCTGTATAAAATGATTTTGAGCGCTTCCCTTTACTTGCCTTTAAGATAGGAGTATTCATAAATCCAAAGAAGTTTGGTAATTTTACCAAATCATGCCATTGAGAATGAAACATATTAATACATAATCCCTTGATATGACTACCATCTAAATCCTGGTCTGTCATAAATAACAGTTTCCCATATCTTAATTGTTTTTTTGCTTCTTCTTTTGTATATGTTTTACCCGTGGTTAATCCTAAAATCTTTTTGATATTTGTAATTTCATCATTATTATTAATTTTATCCATAGCGGCTTCTAATGTATTTAAAAGCTTACCCTTTAATGGAAATACTCCATATGTATTTCTATCTTCTTTACTTAATCCTGATACAATACCGGCTTTGGCTGAATCTCCCTCACACAATATAAGAGTACATTTATTTGATTTTGTTCCGCCTGCCCAATTTGCACCCATATATTTGGGAATTCCTCTAATATTTCTTACTTTTCTACCATCTGTTTTCTTGGCTGCTTTATTATGTTTAATTTCATTTAAACTCAAAGCACTATCCATTACACCCATCTTTGCTAATTTATCAATAAATTTATCACTAATTTCACACTTAGAACCAAATTTGGATTGAGGTGTATTCATACAATCTTTTGTTTGACTATCAAATGATGGATTTTCAATTACACAATTTACAAACAACATAATCTGTTCCTTAATAGTAGCTGGTTTTACACGAACCTTCTTTTTCTTTTCAATATAAACAATCATCTTTTTTACGATTTGATTTAAAATATAATCAATATGCTTCCCTCCCTTGGTAGTATTAATACCATTTACAAAACTAACTTGGGTAAATTCATCTAATGGACTCAAACAAGCACCAATTTCCCATCTTTTATGAGGAATTTCAAATACCCTTTTACTTTCAGTTTTTGGCCCAATATAAACATCCATATATTGTTCAAAATTTTTATTTGGAACAGCATTTCCATTAAATTTAACCCTTACTGATTTATCAGTAACCACGCCGATATCATAAGTTCTTTTCTTGAATAAATTGAACATATCGTCGGTTAGCTTTTCAATACCAAATCGCGCATAATCAGGTAACCAACTTACCTTAGTATAAGGTCTAGATGAACAACCACTTACTTTTGGTTTTAAAATATCAGTTAGATTATTCTCAAATCGTTGTGTATATTTTTTCTTGCGAATATGGTCAACTGTCTCAATCT
>Ga0315331_10001307_pt1 | contig 18499 bp, 15 predicted proteins | sample M160m34915metaG_FD_203456 | JGI IMG/M metagenome (GOLD analysis project Ga0315331, IMG submission 203456) | Ammonia-oxidizing marine archaeal communities from Monterey Bay, California, United States - M1 60m 34915 | ecosystem: Environmental > Aquatic > Marine > Intertidal zone | place: USA...
TCCGTCCACGGGGGCTCGAGGGAGCCCGCTAGTGCGGTCGCGAGCGTGACAGGGCGCCACCCGCCTTGCAGGAGCCGGTCGAGTTGTCCTGCGAATCGGTCGGGCGCCGTGCACAGCGGCGGCGGCCCGTTGGAGATCGAGTGATAGGTCAGGACCCACACAGGTGTTACGCGCCATCCGAGGGGCGGGTGGAATCGATGATGTTCTGGATGATCCGTTCGATGGGGGTGTCGGGGTGGAAGCCGATCGTTTCGTCGAGCCGGGTCAGGTTGGGTACGCGACGCCCGAGGTCTTCGAAGCCGTCTTCGTAGGCTTCGTCATAGGGGATCTTCACGATGCGGGACCCTCCACCGGTCATGTCCCGCACGAGCTCGGCCAACGCATAGATGCTGATCTCACGGTCGCACCCGATGTTGAAGACGCGGCCAGAGGCGGCGGCGCATGCGCTCAGATTCGCGAGGGCCTCGACGACAGCGAACACGTCTCCAAAGCATCGGCGCTGCTCGCCGTCCCCATAGACCGTGATGTCTTGCCCTTGGAGTCCCTGCTGGACGAAGGTCGGCAGGACCATCCCATAGCGGCCCGTTTGCCGGGGGCCGACAGTGTTGAAGAATCGCGCGATCACGACGGGGAGCGAGAACTCGCGGTGATAGGCGAGCGCCAGATACTCATCGATCGCTTTTGAACAGGCGTACCCCCAGCGGCTCCGGGTCGTCGGGCCGAGGAGCAGGTCGTCGTCCTCTTGGAAGGGGATCCGGACGCCCTTTCCGTAGACCTCGGAGCTGGACGCGAGCACGACTTGTTTCTGTTTCTTGGCGGCGGACCGCAGCACGACCTCGGTCCCCTGAACGTTCGTCTCGATCGTGCGAACCGGGTTGCTGACGATCAGCTTCACCCCGACGGCCGCAGCCAGGTGGAAGATGGCGTCCACGTGGTCGACCAGGGGGGCGACAGCGGCCACGTCGGTGACCGAGCCCTGCTGGAAGTGAAATCGGGGGTTCGCGTCCAAGTGGTCGAGGTTCGCCATGGTGCCCGTGGAGAGGTCATCGAGGACCCACACTTCGTGCCCGGCTTGGATAAGTCGGTCGACGAGGTGAGAGCCGATGAAGCCGGCTCCGCCTGTGATCAAAACGTTCATGGCGCCTCCGTCGAACCGAGGCGCTTGAGCACTCGCTCGTGCTTCCGCTGCTCGGCTGCTCGACTGATGATGCCGAAGTACTGCTCGAGGACACAGCTCTCCAGCCAACGGGCTCGGAGCCCCTCATGCCCAGCGGCGCCCATCGCCTCGCCCAGCCCGGGGACATCGGTGAGCCGCTGCAGGGCGGCCCCGAGCTCGTCTTCGGTCTCGAAGGTCAGGCCACCTCCGACGGGCTCGACTACCTCGGGCAACGGGCCGAGGCGGCGGACGATCACCGGAGTCGCCTCGCGGAAGCTCTCCAGCACGACGATCCCAAATGTCTCGTAGCAGAGCGACGGCACGACGGTGGCGATCGCGTCGCGGTAGAACGGTCGAATCGCCTCGGGGGTGAGGCGTCCCAGGAAGTGAACGCGGGGGGAGCTGCGCGCGAGCTCTTGGAGCTGTGCTTCGTAGTCGCCGGTACCGATCACAACCAGGTCTGCCGGGGCGTCTGTTGCGAAGTGTGGGATGACGTCCTGGAGACCCTTGATCTGCTCCAGACGGCCGACGAACAAGAAATACGGTCTTTCCCAGGCCGGTGCGGCGTCGAGGGGGGTCGCGGATTCGATGTCGGCTGAGTCGAGGTCGGGCAAGAAGTAGGGCATGACCTCGAACTCATGTGGAAACCCGAACTCTCGATGTTTCGCTGCGCTAAACGCGCTGGGAGAGAGGATCGCGTCGAGTTGCTCCGTCTCGCGCTCGAGGAGTCCGGTGTGTCGCCAGAGCTGCGGTGGGCGGTGGTGATGGAGGCTGCAGCGCAGGCACTGCTTCTCGTCGCAGAGTTCCCGCGCGTGCCGCCAGAGGACATGCGTGGGGCACACGAGCCAGTGTTCATGGGCCATGTAGAGCTTGATGGCATCGCCATAGCGGAGCGCCTTTGGGCCTCCGACGAGAGAGAGGTTGTGGAAGTGGATGACGTCGAAATCGCCGCGTTCGAGGATCGAGCGGATCCGCGCCCCGTGGATCACCGGTCGTCCGAGCTGGTGCGTGAGCAGGCAGGAGAGCGTCCCCAGCGGGCGATTCGCGCTGCGCAGCGGATGGGTGACGACCCCATCCGGCTCCTCGAGCGCCGAGGGCGCCTCACCGCTCTGGAACAGGTCGTAGGCGTCGACGTCGTGGATCACCTCGACTTCATGCCCACGCCGCGCGAGCGCGTGGGTCAGCCGGCGAATGAAGACGGCGTCGCCCCCGAAGTGGTACGGGGGATAGAACGTGGTGACCATCGCGAAGCGCAGCCCGCTCATGGTTGAGGCCTCCCCGCCCGGGCTTCTCCAGCGATCGCGCCGAGCGCGCTGCGTGTGGCGCGCGCCGTTTTGTCCCACGTCAGCAGGGCTGCACGCTCCCTGGCGCGGTCCCCGAGCGCGAGGACCCGCTGGGGCTCGTCGGCGAACGCGGCGAGCTGCTCCGCGAGCGCGGCGCCGTCGCGTGGATCGAAGAAGACGCCGCCCCCGGCGAGGATTTGCGGCAGTGGGCTGTTGCGTGTCGCGATGCTCGCGGTCCCGCAGGCGGCGGCCTCGACCGCGGGGAGCCCGAAGCCTTCTTCAAGGGAGGGGAGGACGAGCGCCAGGGCGCCCGCGTACAGGTGTCGGAGCGTCTCGTCGGCCACGTAGCCCGCCCACGTGACCCGGTCGTGGAGCCCATGGGCGTCGATTCGTTCGCGGAGTGAGCCGACGTCGGTGTGGAACACATCTCCGTCGACGTCGCCGACAAACACCAGCTGGAGGTCGCTCCGCGCTGCGGCGACGGACGCGAACGCGTCGATCAGGAGCTCGAGGTTCTTGTGGGGGTTGAACCCGCCCACAAAGAGGAAATAACGAGTGTCCTTCGGGAGCCCCTGCGCCTCGAACCAGGCTCCCTTTTCTGCTGGGCTGGGAGGCGGCGTGAAGACACGAGCGGGGGCTTCGGGGGTGACATGGATCTCGTCCGGAGCAACGGCGAAGTGGTCGGCGATGCGCTGCCGCGACCACTCGGAGACCGTGAGGAGCCCCCGCGAGCGTCGGAGCGCCAGCTTCACCTTGAGGTTCCACAGCGCGCGGTTCCAGCGCGTGGGAAAGACGATCTCGCCGTAGCGTTCAGGGATGGTGTCGTGGATGGCCACTGCGACAGGGGTTGGACCCGGAACCGGGAAGAACGTGTAGACCGAGGGAAAGTAGAGGACATCGAGAGGGGTCTGGGCGACGGCGCGGCCCATGCGCCACATGTCCCGCAGTCGCCGGCTCCCGCGCGCCGACGCCGCGTGTGCTTGCGCCTGAGAGGTCTCGAGCAGGACCCGGCGGCCAGGGAGTGACGCCAGGGCGTCGGCCGCGGAGTGATCGGCGAACAAGACGTAGTCGGTCTCGGCGTCCTGGCGCAGCAGCTCCGGGAGGAGCTCGCGCGCGAAGCGCCCATAGCCTCGACCTGCGGCGAGACAGGTGGCGTCGATCCCGACGCGGAGCCGGCCGCTCATTCGCCGCGCCTCACCGCCCGCCGAAGGACGTAGATGTCGCCGCCCCGAAGAGTGCCTGGAAAATGCCCCACCTTTTGGAAGTCCTGCTCGAGCCGCGCAAAGAGCTCGGGTTGCGTACCCGCCAGGTGGGTCGGGAACGCATAGAGGACCCAGCAGTCCGTCGTCCCAGCCATCCGGGTCTCCAACTCTTCGACGCTCTCGATCGCAGGCCATCCTGGTTCGTAGTATCGGCCAAACGTGTAGTTCGCGAGACCCGCGGTCCAGACGGGCGCGCCGTTTCGGTTCTGTTCGCGTACGAGGGCGAGCGCGCCAGGATGGTCTTGCTTGGGCAGGCGGTAGTTGACCCGCATCGTGGCGGCGGAGAGCACCGTCACCGTCAGGCAGATCGCGGTCGCCGTCCGCCGGGCGCGCTCCGGCGTGGCAGGGCCGCCACGGTTGCCCAGCAGATGTCGGGTGCCGACGAAGATGCCGTGAACGCCCAGTAGCGACGCGAACCCGAGGCTGACCAGGAAATAGCGGGGCCAGATGTTGAAGCCGACGGCGAGCAGGACGGTGAGCGTGAGGACACCGGGGAGGATGAGGACGAAGGCGCCGAAGGGCTGGTGCCGGAGGAGGCTCGCCAGCCCGGTCGCTGCTGCAGCGGCGCCTGCGGTGACGACGAGCAGCGAGGCAGGCCCGATGGGAAGTCCCCTCGCGATCTCGATCGCCGTCCAGACGGGGTTCTTCCAGGTGTCGATGCTCGTTCCTCGCGCGCCGGCCTGGCGTTGTTCGAGGAGTGTCGCGGCCAGGTCCGGGAGCGCCGGGGCGTACAGCAGCAGCGCCCCGAGCAGCGCGGCTGCGAACGCGATGAACGGCACCGGGTCGACCGGCCGACCGAACCAGACTCGTTCGCGGGCCGCTTCGGCCGACGTGAGGAGACCGTGGGCAGCGAAGAGCAGGAGCGACGAGAGGTGGATCCAAGCGCCGAAGGCGAGTGAGAGTCCGTAGGGAAGCCAAAGCCAGCGCGGCCCGCCTCTGCGCAGCCGGATGAACAGCGCCGTGCCGAGCCAGGTGAGCAAGAGGATTCCCGTGTAGCCGCGCGCGTTCTGCGAGAACCAGAGGTGGTGATACGAGAGCGCGACGAGCCAGCTCGCGAGCCGCGCCTCGCGCGTGGGGAGCAACTCGTGGGCGAGCCCCCAGAAGGCAGCCAGGCTGGCGACGCCGAGCGCGGCGGCCGGGAGGCGGAGGGACCAGGCGCTCTCGCCGAAGGTCTCAACACTCGCGTGGGCGAGGAGGCTGTAGAGCAGGTGATTGTTGGTGCTCGTGTAGGTCGTGACGATCTGTCCTGGAGAGAGGCGAACGTATTCCACGAGTGTGACGATTTCGTCGTACCAGAGGGCTGAGTCCAGTTGATGAGCGCGAAGGAGCGCGGCGACGGCAAGCAGCGAGAGCAGCTGGAAGGGCGCCTGCGCCGCCTCGCTGGAGGCCGGGGAGGGCTCGTTTCTCGGTTCCGTCGCCATACGTGAGATCCGTGCCCCTTGCGCGGAGGATCCGCCGGTCCCTGTGATGATAGCCGCCCCTGGAATCGGTTCGTTCGCGGGACGCCTACGCCTGGCAGTGGTACCGTGCGCGGGGACGTGCCCTCGAGCCCAGTCAAAGACGAAGCGGGACCGGCCCCCTCCCGGGAGCTGTTCCTCGTGCTCGCCGCAGTCGCAGTGCCGCTGCTGTGGTTGTCCGATCGCGCGGTGAACATCGACGAGCCGCTCTTCCTCTGGCTCGGGGAGCAGATCCAGCGCGCCCCGTTCGACTTCTTCGGTTTCGATGTGAATTGGTACGGCACCGCGCAGCCGGTCTACGCGGTGACCCGGAACCCGCCGTTGGTGGGCTTCCTCATCGCGGCGGCGGGCGACACGAGTGAGCGGGGGCTGCACCTGCTCTTCCTCTTTCCGGCCGGGGTCGCTGCGTGGGCGACCTGGGCGCTGGCCCGCCGTTTCTGCGGCCAAGGCTGGCCGGCGGCCCTGCTGGCGGTCGGGGCCCCAGTCTTCCTGGTCTGCGCCAATACAGTGATGAGCGACGTTCCCATGCTGGCGTTGTGGCTCGTTGCGTTGTTGTGTTGGGTGCGTGGGGCGGACGGCGAGGGGGACGGCTGGCTGTGGTGTGCGGGTGCCGTGGCCGCGCTTGGCGTCTGGACGAAGTTCTTCGCCGTGGCCCTTGTCCCGCTGCTTGCGGCGCATGCGATCTTCGCGCGATTGTCGCCCCGGCGGGTGGTCCTGCCGTTGTGCCTGCCGCTGCTGGCCCTCGCGGGGCTCGAGGTCGTCATGCTCAAGCGGTATGGCGCCGGGGCGATCGGGCAGGCGCTTGCCGAAGCCCTTCACCTCGAGGGGATCGCGCGACCGACGCTGCTCCGTCAGTGGAGCGAGGGGCTCGCGTTCGCGGGGGGATGTGTGACCCCGACGCTGGTCTTCCTGCCGTGGCTTTGGGGTTGGCGCGTGTGCGCGGGCGCGGCTGTCGCGGTCCTCGGGTTCGTCGCGCTCTCGCCGGGAAGCCTCGCCGCTGTGGGGCTCCCGCTTGCCGCGGGGTCGAGTGAAGCGGCCGTGACTTCGGCCCGGTGGTTTGCGCTCGAGTTTGGCCTGATGAGCGTCGGTGGTCTCTCCTTACTGGCCCTCGGCCTTCGTGAACTCCGCTCCGGGGTCGACGCGGATCGGGTCCTGCTCGTCCTCTGGCTGTTGGGGAGCTTCCTCTTTGCGGCCTTCGTGAACTGGACGAACAACGGGAGATCGAACCTGGTGTTGGCGCCGGTCGCGGCGATCCTGATCATGCGTCGTCTGTCGCTGCGAAGGGTCGCGGCCCGCCGAACGGGACCGCTGCTCGCGGGGGTCGCGTGTCTGGCGTTTGCGTTCGTCGTGGCGGCGGCGGACCGCGCCTGGTCCAACGGGGTCCGAGACGCCGCCCGGGAGCTCTTCGCGCGCCACGGTGGCGAGCAGACACTCTGGTTTCATGGTCACTGGGGGCTCCAGTACTACCTCCAGAGGCAGGGAGCGCGCCCCGTCGATTGGCAGGTCGACACGTTGCAGCCTGGCGACCGCTTGATCGTCGCGAGTAACAACGCCGAGTCACACCACCCGGGCGCCGCCAGCGCCGAGTTGATCGACCTGCTCGTGTGGCCCGCGACCGGCTGGGTTCAAACCCAGGCAAAGTCGCGGGGCGCCAGCTTCAACGCGAGTACCCTCGGGCCCGTGCCCTTCCTTGTGGGTCCGGCGTCTGCGGATCAGTACCGGGTCTATCGGGTGCGCCAGCCGATCCGTTTCGAGCGCTGGTTTGACTGGGCGGACCGGGAGGCCGCGAGCGATTGAGCGATCAAGGCGCTCGGTGCGAGCGGAAGAGCCGGCCGAGCGGCAGGCGGTTGCCGCTCAGGTCGATCCCGCTCGCGGGGGCGGCGAAGAGGGCCCAGGTCGCGAAGACAGCGGCGTAGCGCGGAATGGGCGACCCGAAGAGGTTCATGATCAGGTCGTGGCTCCGTGCGAGGGTTGGCCCGAGCACGATCAAGTTAGTCTCAACGGACGCGAAGAGGCTCGCCGCGAGGAGCGCCGTTTGGAGTAGGTAGAAGGCGTTCAACGTGATCACCGCGAGACAAGTCCCCGCGATGTGCCGCCTTCGGCTACCGGGTGTCGCGAGCATCAATCCAATGAGGACGGCGGTGGGCGTGTACCCGCGATCCCGCACCGAGTAGTGGCTGGTCCAGACCGGCTCACTCTGCCACGTGACGAAGCCCATCATCTCGAGCTCGCCATCGTCCTTCCGCTCCGTCGGCGGGATCCAACGGTACTCGACCTGGAGCGTGCTGCTGAGTTGCCCGAAGAGCGTATCCCCCGACGCTTCGAGCCCGTACGCGTAGAAGGCGTCGAGGCCCGGCCACATCGAGATGAGCACCGCGATGAAGGTCGTATGCAGCGCGAGTGTCTGGAGGCGCTTCCGTTCAGGGGCCGCTTTCGAGCTGCTTGTCGAGGTCGTCATCACGCATCGTCCAGTTGGCCCAGGCGAGCCAGGTGCTCAAGCAGATTGCGATCAGGAGCGTAGGCCAGATGTACACGTGCGTCGGGTGGAACCAGTCGCGATCGATGCCCCCGATCACCACCAGCGTGGTGATCCGAAGGACGTTCCAGAACTGCAGCCAGAGGTTTCCGAGGAGGACGCCGACTAGTTTCTGTCTCCAGGTCGACGGGAAGGCGATGACGGCGGCGGTGAGTAGCGTGCAGACCTGGAGACCGTCGCAGCCGTCGTCCACCGTAACGACGAACTTGTTTGTGGCGACGCGGGCGTGCAGCACGTTGACATGGTCGTAGAAGGGCTCGAGCAGGGCCCCCGTAGCCTGGGCGAGGCCACGCGTGAGCTCGAGGAACGCGTCGCTATCGAGGATGAACCCGTGGTAGAGGACTTCGAGAGAGGTGACGAGAACGCCAAACCCAACGGAGAATTGGAGCCACGGCTGGCGATACCAGGGGGGGGCCTCTTCTTCAGGCGGCGTCGGCTGTTGCTCGTCAGGCAGGTTCGGGTCAGCCATCGGGCTCCATGGGCTGGCGGGTTCGACCGGGGTCCCGGATCCTAGCAGCGTCGGGCGGTCCGGCCGGTATTTGCCGTGTTGGTTTGGGGCAGCGGGTGGGGATGCAAGAGAGACACGATATCGCGCGGTCGGGTGAGGGGGCAGGGAGCCCGCCCCTCGTGAGAGGTCTCGCCTCGCTGTGGATCTATCAGCGGTTGTTGCGGTCGCCGCTCCGCTGTTTCGAAGAGGTGGCACAGCGTTATGGTGAACTCTGTGTCGTTGCGACCCCGTTCCGTCCGGGACGTCGCCGGGCGGTGTTCGCATTGGGGGCGGCCGCGAACCGCGCCGTCCTCACGGACACTGAGACGTTTCGAACCACGGGGCAGGGGTTGAGCGGGCCCCGCGGTTCCGCGCTGCGGCGTGTCCGGAACGGGTTGACGCGGACGCGGGGCGAGAAGCACCGCCGGATTCGCGCCCTCATGCTCCCATCACTCCAGCGTCGGGCCTGGATCGCTGCGGGGCCGCGGGTGTCGCAGATCGTCGAGGATGAGCTGGCGCCGTGGCAGCCGGGTGCGACGGTGGACCTGACGGAGCGGATGCGCGCGCTGTCGCTTCGGGTCGCGAGCGAAGTCCTCTTCGGGATCGATGACCGCCGCCAGGCGCAGGTCATTGGGGAATTTCTGGGCGACTTCATGCGCAGGAGCTTCGCGCCGGACGTGCTGTTTACGCGGCCGTATGGTTGGGTCCCGGGGACCCCCTACTGGTCGTTGCATCGTCACGCCGAGCGGATGGAGGCCGCGGTGCTCTCGTTGATCGAGCAGCGGAAGGCCGCGCTCGGAGACGACGTGCTGTCTGCGCTGGTGCGAGCGAGGTCGGAAGACGTCTCCTGGTTGACCGCGGAAGACCTGGTGGGGCAGGTCACCCTGTTGTTTGGTGCGAGCTATGAGACGACCGCGCAAGCCCTGGTCTGGACCGTGACGCTCTTGGCGCAGCACCCGGAGGTGGTGAAGGAATTGCGCGACGAGTTGGCGGCCGCACGGTCTACCGGTGGCCTTGGGGTCGAGGACCTCGAGGGGCTCTCGCGGCTGGACGGTGTCGTCCGGGAGGCTCTGCGTCTGTTCCCTCCGGTGCCGTACACGATCCGTATTGCCACGAAGGAGGCGGACGTGCTCGGTGTCCCGGTGCGGCGCGGCGATCGAGTGTTATGTAGCCACTTCTACACACACAGAGTGGCGAGTTCGTTCCCTGAGCCCGATCGCTTCGTACCGCAGCGTTGGGAGCAGGCGTCGCCCGACGCAGCGGAATATCTCCCGTTCAGCGTGGCGCCTCGGATGTGTATTGGCGCTGGGTTCTCGACCTCTGTGCTCAAGCGGACGCTCGCCGAGATGGTCCTTCGCGCGGACTTCCAACTCCCCGACGGGGTCCGTATCGACCCCGTGGTGCGCGTGACGCTCGGGCCTCGTGCGCCGATTTGCATGCAGCTTGGACCGCCGACCGGGAACTTCCGGCGCGTGCGTGTCGAGGGAGAGTTCGCGCGCTGGGTTTCTCATGGCTGAGTGAGGGCGGCGCCTTCAGTTGACCCGGCGCTGCGTGTCTTGCCAATACTTCTCGCGCAGCTTGAACTTCTGCAGCTTGCCGGTCGCCGTTCGCGGGAGCTCGGGGATGATCTCGACCGAGGTCGGGCACTTGAAGTGGGCGAGGTTCTCGCGACAGAAGGCCAACAGCTCTGCCTCGTCTGCGCTCTCTCCCCGGCGCAGGACGATCAGCGCCATCGGCGTCTCGCCCCACTTCTCGTGCGGCACCCCGATCACGGCGCACTCCAATACGGCCGAGTGCTGGTACAGCGCGTCTTCGATCTCGGGAGAGCTGATGTTCTCCCCGCCGGAGATGATCACGTCCTTCTTGCGGTCGACGATGTTGATGTTCTCGAACTCGTCCCAGACCCCCAGGTCGCCGGTGTGGAACCAACCGTCCACGATCGCGGCGTCTGTTTGGTCGGGTTGTTCCCAATAGCCTGCGAAGACCACGTTGCTGCGCGCGCAGACCTCGCCGATCGTCGCGCCGTCCTTCGGGACGTCCTTGCCCTCGTCGTCCATCACGCGCAGCTGCACGCCGACGCACGGGACCCCCGCGCGTGAGCGGCGAGGCCAGTCGTCCTGTTCGGTCTGGTGGTCCGGGCGTGAGATCGTGAGCAGCGGAGCGGTCTCAGTGAGCCCATAGATCTGGAGGAACTCCCAGCCCAACTCGTCCTCGAGACGTTCGATGAAGGCAGCGGGCGGCGGCGCACCTGCGACGGTGAAGCGGGGCCGAGTGGTGATTTTATGTCGATCCCGGTCGGGGTAGTCGAGGATCGTCCTGAGGACGGCAGGCGCCATGCACGCGAAGGTGACTCGCTCCCGTTCGATCAGGTCGAAGATCGTCTTCCCCTCAACGGCGCGCAGCACGACGTGCGTGCCTCCTACGCCCGTGAGTGCGTAGACCCCGCCCCAGCCGTTGCAGTGGAACATGGGAAGCGTCCACAGCTCAACGTCCTCGTGGCGGACTCCCAGGTGCGCGATCAGGCTGTATGCGTTGATGTACGCGTTGCGGTGCGTGATCATCACGCCCTTCGGCCGCGCGGTCGTCCCAGACGTGTAGTTGATCGAGACGAGGTCATTCTCGTCGATCGCGACGGGCTCGGGGGGCGTCTCCGGTTGGGCACCGATCCACGCGTCCCAGTCGACCCAGCCGTCCGGCGCGGCGTTGCCGTCGCCCGCGACGATCCAATGTTCCACCCCGGGCAGGTTGGGGCGGATCGAGTCGACGACGTCCGTGTACTCCCAGTCGACCAGGACGCAGCGGACCCCAGCGTGGTTGAGGATGTACTCGTGGTCGGCCGCGACCAGACGGAAGTTGAGGGGGACGAGGATCACGCCGAGTTGGCTGGTCGCATAGAAGCTTTCGAGGAAGAAATGCGAGTTCGGGCTCAGGATGCAGACCCGGTCCCCCTGGGCCAGACCGAGCGCCTGTATCGCGTGTGATAGCTGGTTCACCCGTCGCTGGAACGCGTCGTAGGTGTACCGGTCGGCACCATCGACGACGGCCAGTTTGTCGGGGTAGAGCGCCGCAGCGCGTCGCAGGAAGTCGTTGACCAGCAGGGGCACCTGCATTTCGCGTTCTCCTCTTCCGAAGGTCCTACAGTATCAAAGCCTGGTTTTTCGGAGGGATGACGATGGAGAAGGTTCGGTTCGAGCAGCAGGGTGGGGTCGCTGTCGTGACGATCGACCGGCCGGCGGTCCGCAACTGTGTGGACCGGGAGACGGCGGAGCAGCTCGTCGAGGGGTTCCAGCGTTTCGAAGCGGACGACGATCTCCGGGTCGCTGTCCTGACCGGCGCGGCGGGTTGCTTCTGTGCCGGGGCGGACCTGAAGGCCGTCGCCGAGGGGCGGGCTGCACCGGCGCTGCGAGAGTCTGGAGAGGGGCCGATGGGGCCTACTCGGATGTTGCTCGAGAAGCCAGTGATCGCCGCGGTCGAGGGGTTTGCCGTCGCTGGTGGCTTGGAGCTTGCCGCGTGGTGCGACCTCCGTGTCGCGGCGGCGGATGCCGTCTTCGGGGTGTACTGCCGGCGGTGGGGTGTGCCGCTCGCGGATGGCGGGACGGTTCGTCTCAGCCGTTTGATCGGCCACAGCCACGCGCTTGACCTGATCTTGACGGGCCGGGGGGGTTCAGGGGATGAGGCGCTCCGCATCGGTCTCGCAAACCGGCTCGTCCGCCCGGGCGAGGCGCTCGAGGCGGCGCTCGCGTTGGCACGATCGCTGACCGAGTTCCCCCAGCGCTGTATGCGCAGTGACCGGCTGTCCTCGTACGAGCAGTGGTCGCTCGATCTGGAGGCCGCGCTCCTCAACGAGACACGCCGCGGGCTCGCGGTGATCGAATCCGGGGAGACCCGAGAGGGGGCCGCGCGCTTCGCGGCGGGGCGGGGCCGGCACGGGACGTTCGGGGACCTCTAGCGCCCGCCCGCCACCGTCGATCTAGGCTGCCTCTTCGAGGGCCCGCGGCCCACCGCGCCAACGGGAGATCTGGCCCTCGATCCGCCGGGTCCAGTCATTGGCGGTGACGTAGAGCGCGGGGACGAGGAAGAGGGTGACCCCGCTCGAGAGCGCGATGCCCCAGCCGATCGCCAGAGACAGCGGAGCCATCACGTCGTCATAGCCGCCGAGCCCATAGGCGGTGGGGAGCACCCCGCCGAGTGTGGATAAGCTGGTCACGAGGATGGGGCGCAACCGGCTGACGAGGGCGTCGATCATCGCGGCCGTGCGGCGGACCTCGTCTCCATGCGCGCCGAGCTGGGCGCGGTGGACCGAGTCGATCATGACGATCGCAGAGTTGACGACAACGCCCGCGAGGCCGATCGCGCCGATGACGGCGAGCAGCGAGAAGTGTTTGCCGTGGACGTACATCGAGAGGATGACCGCGGCGATGGAGAACGGGACCACGGCCAGGACGAAGACGGCCTCGAGGACGGACCCGAGCATGATCGCGATCACCACGCCGATGGCGATCACCGCGAAGACGAAGACGACCCCCAGGTCTCCCATGGCCTGTCGTGACTGCACGACTTCTCCTGCGAGCTCCAGCGTGACGTCCGTGCGGCCGGCGTAACGCGACAAGAATTCGCGTTCGACCTTCGACGCGAGTGAGGTCGCGGTGTACGGGCTATTGGGAGTGAACCCGCCGATCACGTTCGCGGCGCGGATACCGTCGCGGTGGAAGATCGCGGCGAGGGAAGGGGTCTCGATCGGGTCGACGACGTCTCGCAACGGGACCAGGGCCCCGGTGTCATTCCGTACCGTGGTGTCGAGCAGGGCGTCGAGTGCGTTGCGTGTCGAGGGCTCGAACAGAACCCGGACGTCGATCGAATCGTCGATGTCGCGGATCTCTGTTGCGATCAGGCCATAGAACGCGCCCTGGAGTGTTCGCGCGACCGCCTGGGCGTCGAGCCCCCGCAGCGCCAGTCGCTCGTAGTCGAGGTTGAGGTCGATCTCTCGCATGCCGGGTTGTTCGTTGACGCTGAGGTCCGTGACGCCCGCGATGCCTGATAGATAGGCGTGAAGTTCGCGCGTCGTCTCGCGACGCGTGAGGTCATCGTTGGCGAGCACGTAGATGCTGATCGGTTCGAGGCCCGGCGGGCCATCGACGGCCGCCTCGAAGACGACCTCGGCCCCGTAGGGGACGCGTAGGTCGCGCTTGAGGATCTGGATCCACTCGGCGGCGGTTCGGTTGCGCTGCTCTGGGTCGAGGTAGGCGGAGATCAGCCCCTCGTGTTCTGCGCTGCCGTAGTCACGGGTCTGGACCTCCGGCTCCTGGTGGCCGACGCGTGCGGTCATGCCCTCGAGGTCGGTCCCCAGGAGCATCGGGATCTGCTGCTGAATGGCGTCGAGGACCGCCTCAGTGCGCTCGATCGGCGAGCCGACAGGCGTCGTCACCTTGAGGAAGATCGCTCGGCTCCCTTCCTGCGGAAAGAACTCGAACTGCATCTTCGGGGCCAGACCCAACATGATCGCGACCCAGGCCGCGGCGAAACCAGCGATCACTCGGCCGCGGCGGGGGAGCGTGTGCTCGAGCGCCGAGCGGTACCAGCGCTCCATCCGCACGACGAAGGCACGCTTGGGCTGCGGCTTGGCGTTTTGGCGCACCATCGACATATGGGCCGGCAAGATCAGGAATGACTCGAGGACCGACAGCACGAGCGCGATGCAGACGACGGCAGGAAGCTGCCAGATGATCTTCTGCGGGAACCCTCCGATGGCCATCAGTGGGGCGAACGCGAGCAGCGTCGTGACGGCCGACGCGATGACGGGCCGGGCGACACGTGAGGCACCTTCGATGGCCGCGTCCTCTGGGGAGTATCCCTCTTGTCGTGTGAGGAGGATCTTCTCGGCGACTACCACCGCGTCATCGACGAGCAAGCCGAGGATCACGACGAAGGCGGTGGTCGACATGAAGTTGAGAGTCATGTCGAACTGGGGCATGACGACGAGCACGCCGAGGATCACCACGGGGACCCCGACGCAGACCCAGGTGGCGGCGGATGGAGCGAGGAATAGGAACACGATGATGGCGACGAGCGCGATCCCCATGATCCCGTTGTTCGCGATGATCTCCATGCGGTTTCGGATGTCGTACGACGAGTCGTTGACGACGGTGCCTGTGACGCCTTCTGGCAACTTGAGCGTCTCGAGCGATTCCAGCAGGTGAGCCTGTGCCTGGATCAGGTCGGCGTTGCGCCGCTTCGTGGGGATCAGAGAAACCCCCGCTCGGCCGTTGGTTCCGGCGATGAGTCCGGTGTCCTCGCGCCCGGCCTCGACACGCGCAACGTCGCGGACACGCACCGCTCCGCGTCCGGGCTCGAAGCGCAGGATGACGTCGCCGATCTCCTCGGGAGTCTCGAATCGGCTCCAGAGGACGACTTGGCGGCGCGCGCTCGCGGTCTCGAGGGCGCCCCCGGTGGCCGAGACGTTGCGGTTCTTCAGCGCGCGGACGATGTCGAGGAGCGCGATCCCATGCGTTCGCGCGAGGTCCGGGTCGATCAGGATCCGGATCTCTGGGTCTGGTAGGCCGATGACGTCTGCCCGGGCGACCTCGGGGACGCGTTCCATCCGGCGCTCGACCTCGGCGGCGATGTCCGGGAGCAGCTCGCGTGGGCCGGCCAGCGCGTACTCGAGGACGGGCTGCTTCGAGGGGTCGAGCCGCACGATCATGGGGTCGTCGACCATCTCGACGGGGAAGTCGGGCACGCCTTCGATCGCGGTCCGAATCTCCCGCTCTTTCTCCAAGATCTCTTCGCGCGGGGTCTCGTAGCTGAACTCGACCGTCGTCACCGTGCGGTTGCTCGTGACCTCGGTCGTGTAGTGGTCGACGCCGTCGACCTCCTCGAGCGCCTCCTCGAGGGGAATAGTCAGCTTGGTCTCGACATCGCGCGCAGAAGCGCCGGGCAGATTGGCGCTGATCATGAAGGTCGGGAAGTCGACGGCCGGGATGCCTTCGACGCCCAGACGGAGCGCGATGATCGACCCGCCGGCGAGCATGGCGAGCGTGATCGCGTTGACGAGCAGGTGGCGTCGTACGAAGAATCGGATGAGTCGTTCCATCGTCGACTCTAGTTCGCGACCGCGGCATCGTCGCGCGTGACCGCGGTGCCGTCTCGGAGCGCGAATTGCCCGTTGACGACGACCCGGTCTCCCTCGCGCAGGCCCTCGAGCACTTCGATCCACTCGCCGTTGCTGCGGCCGGTGCGTAGACGCCGAAGACGAGCGACCTCCGTGTCGCCTTCGCGCTCGACCACGAAGATCTCGGGCTTCCCGGCGCGTCGCAGCAGGCCGGCACGCGGGGCCAAGGGGACCGCTCTGCCGGTCGAAGACTCGAGCTGCACCGATGCAACCATGCCGTCACGGACGCCGGGCGGCGGGGCATCGACCCAGAGCTCGATCTCGTACGTGCCGTCCCGTTCGTTCGCGACGCTGGAGACGCTGCTGAGGCGGGCTGGGACCTCCGCGCCTCCGAGCGCGGCGAGCCGAACCTGTGCCGTCTCGCCGGCTTCAATCCGGGCAGCCGCTGCGCCGGTCACGCCGGCGAAGACTCGGATGCGTGAGAAGTCGACGAGCATGGCGACGGGTGTACCCGGGGCGACGTAATCACCCACGTCGACGTAGAGGTCGTCGATCTGACCGGTGAATGGCGCGACGATTCGGGCGTCCTCGAGGTTGCGCTGCGCGGTGTCTCGCGCGACCTCGGCGAGCTCCCGCGCGTCACGTGCCCGATCAAGCTGGTGGCGCAGATCATCGGTCTGTTGCGCGCTGATCGCCTTCTGGGCGCTTAGGCGCTCGCCTCGACGGTTCTCGCGCTGCGCGTGCGCGAGGTCGCTATTTCGCGCTGCGAGGTTCGCTTCGGCCTGCCGCAGGGCGAGCTGGAGGCGGCTCGCGTCGAGCTGGATCAGGACGTCTCCGGCGGTTACGCGCTGGCCGCGTTCAACGCGCCGCGAGAGCACCCGGGCCTGCGTCTCCGCTTTGACGGTGGCCTTGTGAAACGCGCGAGCAAGGCCTGCAACGGTCTCCATCGAGTCGAGTGGCGCGTCTCGGACGGCGACCGTTTGGACGCGCTGCTGCGTCGTGATGGGCCCCATGGGGGCGGGTGGGGTGGCCCCCTCGGCGATGGACTGTTCGCACCCGAGTGCGGCCAGAAGCCCGAGCCCGGTAAAGGAGAGGAGCGCCCAATTGCGCATCGTCATGGTTACTTCTCTCCAGCGGCGCGTAGGCCTTGTGCGATCAGCGCGAGGTTGTGATTGACCAGTCGGGTCTGAAAAGCGTCGTCGGCCTCGATTCCCAGGTGCTCCCCGATGACCGGGAGCAGGAGGTGTGGGAACACGGAGACGCTGGCGATGCTCAAGACGCAGAGCTTTGGGTCGAGGTCGTCGCGGAGTTGGCCCGCCTCGATGGCGTTCTCTACGGCGGCGAGGAGCAGAGGCAACGGCCCCTCGCCGACCTGCCGTATGAAGTGTGAGCGCATGGAGCCCTGTGTGGCGAGTACTTCGCGCGCGATCAGCTGGGGGAGCCATGGGCTCGCCGCAAGTGCGGCGGCCTGGACTTGCATCAGCGCCTCGATCGAGTCGCTGCCCACGGCATCTTGGCCGCGCACGGCCGCTTCCATCTTTTGGCCGATCTCGGCGGTCGCTTGGTCGAACATCGCGCGGTAGAGGCCGCTCCGGTCGCCGAAGTAGTAGGAGACCATGCCCGCGCTGACGCCCGCCCGTTGCGAGATCTCCCGCAGGCCGACAGCGTCGAAGCCCCGTTCGACCGCGAGCTCGGTGGCTGCGTGGAGCAACCGGTCGCGAACCGGGTCTTCGGCGGCGTCACGCTGGGTCGGCCGGCCGACAGGCCGGGGCCTTCTCGCAGATGAGGGGGGGCTCACAGGCGAGAAATTAATCGAATGTGCAATTGTTTCAAGTGAAGGTTTTTCACTGCGAAAACAAATGCTTACGGGCGGTTTTTGTGGTCAGCCCCCCCCGCTTTTGTGCGTCAGGTCCCCTGTCGCAGCGCCTCGATTCGCGCGTCGAGCGGGGGGTGTGACGCGAGCAGGGCCATGACCCCACCGCCTCCCGAGATGCCAAACGCCTGCAGCGCGTCGGGCAGCGGTTCGCCATCTCCTGCGGTCTTGAGACGCTCGAGGGCGGCGATCATGTTGCCGCGGCCTGCGAGGCGCGCGCCGGCCTCGTCCGCGCGGAACTCCCGTTGTCGAGAGACCCAGCAGACGACGAAGCTGGCCAGGATGCCGAAGAGGACCTGGGCGGCGAGCGTCGCGAACATGTAGCCGATGCCGTAGCCCCGCTCGTTCTTGAGGATGACCCGGTCGACGAAGTGGCCGACGACGCGGGACAGGAAGATGACGAAGGTGTTCACCACGCCCTGTACGAGCGTCAGCGTCACCATGTCCCCATTCGCGACATGGCCGATCTCATGGCCCAGGACCGCGTCGACCTCACCCTCGCGCATGTTTCGCAGGAGTCCGGTGCTGACGGCCACGAGCGCCGCATCGCGGCGAGCACCCGTCGCGAACGCATTCGGGCTCGGCGAGTCGAAGATTGCCACCTCGGGCATCTGGATCCCGGCAGCCTGTGCGTGCTGGCTCACCTTGTTGAGCAGCCACTGTTCCGTCTGGTTGCTCGGCTCCGTGATGACGACGGCACCGGTGCTTCGTTTGGCGATCCACTTCGACATGGCGAGCGAGATGAAGGCGCCGCCCATGCCGAACACCGCAGAGAAGATGAGGAGCGAGTTGTAGTTGAGGTCGACCCCGTTCTCCGCGAGCAGGGACTCCACCCCGAACAACCGCAGTACGATGCTCAGGACCACCAGAACGGCGATGTTCGTGGCGATGAACAAAAGGACTCGTCTCATGATGCTCTCCTTACACGGGCTGGGTGCTCTTTCTTCGACGCTCGTTCAGAGGCGACGGTTCGCCGTGAAGCCCTAGACGACGTTGAAGCTCTCGCCGCAGCCACAGGTCGTGTCCGCGCGCGGGTTCTCGACCTTGAAGCCGCTGTCGTTCAGGTCATCGGCGAAGTCGATCCGCGTGCCCTCGAGGAACCGCGCGCTCTCGGCGTCTACGAGCACGCGAAGACCGAACTGCTCGCTCTCTTCGTCGTCGGCGCCAACCTCGCCGTCGAAGATCAGCTCGTACCGCATGCCGCTGCAGCCGCCGTCCACGACGCGCACGCGCAGGGCGTTATCGGGCGTCTTGTTTCGGTCGAGCAGCTCGCGGGCCTTTTCGGCTGCGGCCGGGGTCACGTCAACGACAGGCATGGCTGCCTCCAAGAGTCGGGG
>Ga0315331_10001309_pt1 | contig 18491 bp, 14 predicted proteins | sample M160m34915metaG_FD_203456 | JGI IMG/M metagenome (GOLD analysis project Ga0315331, IMG submission 203456) | Ammonia-oxidizing marine archaeal communities from Monterey Bay, California, United States - M1 60m 34915 | ecosystem: Environmental > Aquatic > Marine > Intertidal zone | place: USA...
AGTGTCCGATCGACCACCGATGCATGGTTGGTATCGAGCCGGAGGCCGTACTCGCCCGCGCCCGCGCGCAGCTCTCGCTCGCCTGACCTGGCGCAGAGGCGGTGGGCGGTCCGCGCGCGTGTTCGGGCTCGACGACTGCCCGTAAACGGGGGACTCTCCCTGTGCGCTCGTACAGGCGCAGGGAGGCGGCGCGCTGTGGCGCAATCAGGCAAGCCGAAGGGGCTGAACCTCGCGCGCATCGAATCGCTCCTCGCGCGCTTCGAAGACCTTCACGTGCTCGTCGTGGGGGACGTCCTGCTCGATGAGTATCTGGTAGGCGATGTCGACCGAATCAGTCCCGAGGCGCCGGTCCCCGTCGTCCACGTTCGGAAAGAGACGGTCGCGCTCGGTGGCGCGGGCAACGTGGTGCGAAACCTCGTCGCGTTGGGAGCGCGCTGCACCTTCTGCTCCGCGGTTGGCGACGACATCGAGGGCGATCGGGTGCTCGAGTTGTTGACCTCGCTTGGGGTCAGCGCAGACGGCATCGAGCGCGTGCCCGGCCGCCCCACGTCCCGGAAGTCCCGTGTGGTGGCACGAACGCAGCAGATCGTGCGCGTCGATCGCGAGACTCATGAGCCGATCGGCCCGAAGGTCGCGCGACGTCTCGTCGAGCGGGCGACAGCAGCGAGCGCGGAGGTGGATGGGGCGATCCTCGAGGATTACGACAAGGGTTTGCTCTCGAAGGCGACGATCCGCAAGTTGATGCAGTTTCTCGGAGAAGCAGGGGTCCCCGTGGCCGTCGACCCGAAGGGGGAGCTGTCGGCCTTCAAGGGCGCATCGTTGCTCAAGCCCAACCTTCGTGAGGCGGAGGAGCTGACCGGGATCCGGGTCGGAGATGCGCGTGATCTCGACCGGCTTGCGGCGCGGTTACAGCTACGGATCGGTGGTGGCGCGGTAGCGATCACGCGTGGAGGCGATGGCATGAGCTTATTCGAGACGAAGGGCGGCAGGATTGACGTTCCGACGCCGACCCAGGAGGTTTACGACGTGCAGGGAGCCGGTGACACGACCATCGCCGCGCTGGTCCTCGCCCTGCGAGCCGGAGGCTCGCTGCGGGAAGCCGCCGTTGTGGCGAACGCGGCAGCGGGTGCCGTGGTGGCCAAGGTCGGGACGGCGACGGCGACGCGGGATGAGGTCTCTTCGGGTCTCGCCGACGCGATCGCGGCAGCGGAAGGAAAACGATGATTCGAAGCATGACGGGTTATGGGCGCGCGGACTTCCAGCTGGCGGGGTCTTCGTTCGACGTCGAGGCAAAATCTGTCAACCACCGGTACCTCGACGCGCGGGCGAAGCTCCCGCGACCGTTGTCCGACCACGACGGGGCGGTAAAGGCGATCGCCCAGAAGAAGATGCAACGCGGGAAGCTCGATATTCATGTCTCGGCTTCGGGGCAGGCGCCGGCCCCGAAGCTCGAGATCGACCACGCCGCGGCCGGGCAGTATGTCGAGGCAGGCCGCGCCCTCGTGGACGAGTTCGAGGTCGGCGGGACGCTCGACGTAACGACCTTGTTGTCGCTGCCGGGTGTTGTCCGAGTCGTCGAGCACGAGACGGAGGCGAGTGAGGCGAGCGAAAAGTTGTTGGAGGCGGTCGACGTCGCGCTCGAGGCGCTCGACGCAATGCGGGTGCGTGAAGGAGAGGCGCTCGCCGCCGACCTTCGGATGCGGTTGGACCGCATCGCCGGGCTCTCGGGTGAGCTCGAGGGGCGCGCGGAGCTGGTCGTCGAAGCGGTCCGCGCGAAGTTGCGGCGCCGTAGCGAGCAGCTGCAGGAGGAGACAGGCCTGCTCGATGAGGCGCGCCTCCTCCAGGAGGTCGTGATCGCGGCAGACCGGCTCGACATCACGGAAGAGCTCGTGCGGCTGCGAAGCCATGTCGAGCAGTTCCAAGGCATCCTTCGCGAGGCAGATCGAGACACGGCGGTTGGGCGGCGCCTGGACTTCCTCCTCCAGGAGATGGGGCGTGAGGCGAACACGGTGGGCTCGAAGGCGAACGACGCCGAGCTCGCCCACTTCGTGGTGTCGCTCAAAACCGAGCTGGAGCGGCTCCGAGAGCAGGTCCAGAACGTTGAGTAGCGCGAAGGCGCGCGCGCAGCCGAGCAAATCGCGCCGGGGGGCGACGACTGAGCCGCCCGATGTCCCGCGCTTGCTCAATGTCGGCTATGGCAACGTCCTGGTGGCGGCACGGGTGATCGCTGTCGTGTCCTCGCAGCCCGCGCCGATGCGTCGCCTCCGGGAGGAGGCCAGCGAGCGCGGGAAGTTGATCGACGCCACGCAGGGGCGCCGGACTCGGTCGATCCTCATCACGGACAGTGATCACGTGGTGCTCTCGGCGGTCAACCCGGAGACCCTCTCGGCTCGTCTTGCGGCAGACGGGAGCCTGCTGTGACGGCGGAGCGACGGGGGGTGCCCTTCCTCGTCGCGGCGCCTTCTGGGACGGGGAAGACGACGGTCTGCCGTCGGGTCATGGCGGAAGATCCGCGCTTGCGCTTTTCCATTTCCCACACGACCCGCAAGCCGCGAGCCGGAGAGCGCTCTGGGCAGGACTACTACTTCGTCAGCCCGAAGGCGTTCCTCGAGATGGTCCAGGCGGGCGCCTTCCTCGAGCATGCCGAGTACGCCGGCAACAACTACGGGACCAGCTGGCGCGCGTTGGAAGAGCCGCTCGAAGAGGGCTTCGATCTGCTTGTCGAGATCGAGGTGCAGGGGGCACGCCAGGTTCGGGAGCGGCGCGACGACGTCTGCTTCATCTTCCTGCTGCCGCCCTCGCTTGACGCGCTGGCGAGCCGCCTGCGGGCGCGGGGCACGGATGACGAAGACGCCATCGCGCGCAGGCTCGGCGTCGCCGATCGGGAACTCGAGGCCGCTTCGATCTTTGACTTTGCGGTCGTCAACGACGACCTCGACGCGGCGGTCGCGGCGGTCGCCGCCATCATCACAGCGGTTCGCGGGGGACGGGGCGCTCGGCTGGAAGGGCGGTATGGTCGGGAGGGGGTCATCGGCCGCTGGCAGCGCGGTGAGCGGCCCCACGACTGAGCCGGTTCCGTCTTGATCGCCAGGTTGGGTAGCTTGTAGTCAGCATGTTGCGCTTCAACGACATCGTCGATCGAATGCTCGAAGATCAGCCAGAGGTCGACGTCGAGCTGTTGCAGCGGGCCTACGTCTTCTCGGCGAAGGTTCACGATGGACAGGAGCGCCTCTCGGGCGAGCCGTACCTTGTGCATCCGCTCGAGGTCGCGGGCATCCTCGTCGACTTACACGCGGACGATGTGACGGTGGCTGCGGGCCTCCTGCACGACACCCTGGAAGACACGCTCACGACGCGAGAAGAGCTTGGCCGTCTCTTTGGTGAGCGAGTCTCCTTCATCGTCGAGGGCCTCACGAAGATCGCCAAGATCGAGTTCAGCTCGGTACGGGAGAGGCAGGCGGAGAACTTTCGTAAGATGTTGATCGCGATGTCGAAGGACATCCGGATCCTCTTGATCAAGCTGGCCGACCGGCTCCATAACATGCGGACGCTCGGGCACATGTCGGAGAACGCGGCGCGTCGGATCGCCCAGGAGACGGTTGAGATCTATGTCCCGCTCGCTCATCGCCTGGGGATCCAGCCGATGAAGGCCGAGCTCGAGGATCTGGCGTTCCGCACGCTGTTGCCCGAGGCCGCTGCGGACCTCGAGAGGCAGATGGCGGGGCTCCGATCCGAGCGGGAGCACTACATCGAAGAGGTCATTGGAGTGCTCTCCGACAAGATCTCGCAGGCGGGCCTCGAAGCGGAGGTCGTGGGCCGGGTCAAAGACCTCGCGTCGGTGCACGCAAAGATGGAGAGCCAAGGGCTGACGCTCGATGAGGTCTACGACGCCATCGCGTTTCGCGTGATCCTCGAGGGATCCCTGGAGGCCTGTTATCACGCGCTGGGGATCGTCCATACGACGTGGCGGCCCGTCCCCGCGCGCTTCAAGGACTACATCGCGAACCCGAAGCCGAACGGGTACCAGTCCCTGCATACCACCGTGATCGGGCCGTACGGTGAGCGGATGGAGGTGCAGATTCGCACCCACGAGATGCACCAAGACGCAGAGCTCGGGATCGCCTCGCACTGGAAATACAAGCAAGGTGGGAGCCTCGAAGCGGGTAAGGACGACGCAAAGTTTGCATGGCTCCGCCAGCTGCTCGAATGGCAGCGCGAGATCGATGATCCGCATGAGTTCCTGGATGCCGTCAAGGTGGATTTGTTCCCCGACGAAGTCTTCGTCTTCTCACCCCGCGGTGACGTCATCGATCTGCCGAAGGACGCGAGCCCGGTCGACTTCGCCTACGCGATCCACAGTGACATCGGGGATCACTGTGCGGGAGCGCGCGTCAACGGGAAGCAGGTCCCGCTCCGACATCGTTTGCAGGACGGCGACACGGTCGAGATCATGACGCGTCAGAGTCAGTTCCCGCGGCGGGACTGGCTGGAGTTCGCTGCCTCCACCAAGGCGCGGAGCCAGATTCGCCACTCGATCCGACAGGCCGAGCGGGAGCGAAGTCGCGAGATCGGGCGCGGGATCCTCGACGCGGAGCTGCGGCGGCGCGGGTTGGTGCTCGGTCGCCTCGAGAAGGGGGAAGAGCTCGAGAAGCTCGCCGCGTCCGAGCTCAAGCGCGGGAGTGACCTGTCCGAGCTGTATTCAGCCGTCGCTTATGGACGGCTGTCCCCGCAGTCACTCGCGGCGAAGCTCGAAGGCGCGTCTTCGGCAGAGTCGCCCGCCCTCGAGCGGCCGACGGAGGAGCCCCCGACGTCGTCCGGGCTGCGTTCACTGTTCCGTCGACCGCGGCGGACGACGGATCGGCCGGGTGTCGTCGTAAGCGGCCACTCCGACGTCATGGTCCGGTTCGGCGGGTGCTGCGAGCCGCTGCGCGGGGAGGAGGTCGTCGGCTTCGTGACCCGCGGGCGGGGCGTGACCGTTCACGCGAAGGACTGCCCTCGCATCTTCGAGCTCGACCCGGAGCGGCGGATCGCGGTTGCTTGGCAAGACGAATCAGATCAGCGGCGTCGCGCCCGGATTCGGGTGGTCGCCCGCGATCAGCCCGGTGTGCTTGCCGAGATCAGCCGGTCGATCGCCGCTGCTGGCGTCAATATCGGGTCCGCCAAGACGAGCACGGAGAGGGGGGTACCCGCCGTGCTCGACTTCGAGCTCTGGGTCGAAGGTTTGGAAGAGCTCCACGGGTTGCTGAAGCAGATCGCGAAGGTGAAGGGCGTGCAGTCGGTCGAGCGCAGCCGTTCATGACGACACGCGGGGGCCTGTCCGTGTGCGTCATCGCTTGCGATGAGGAGGCGGAGCTCCCGAGGTGTCTCGCTTCGGTGTCGTTTGCCGACGAGATGATCATCGTCGTCGACGCGAAGAGCACGGATGGCACCGAGACGATCGCGCGGGAACACGGGACGCGCGTCGAAGTGCGGCCGTACGTAGGTGACATCGAACAGAAGGGCTATGCGACGAGCTTGGCGACGCGGGAGTGGGTCCTGGTCGTGGATCCAGACGAGGTCGTGAGCCCAGCGCTGGGCGCGTCGGTTCAGCGTGTGATCGCCTCCGGCGCGGCACCCAACGGCTATGCGCTGGACCGAATGACTTGGCACCTCGGCCGCTGGATCCGTCACGGCGACTTCTATCCGGACTGGACGGTCCGGCTGTTTCGGCGCGGCGCGTATCGGTGGGGAGGCCGGAATCCGCACGGTCGGATCGAGGTCGATGGCGCGACCGAGCGACTCAGTGGTGTCCTCGAACACTACAGCTACGTCGACCTCGCGGATCACCTGGAGCGCGTCCAGCGATGGAGCTCGCAAGCGGCCAAGGGGCTGAACGCGGAGGGTAGGCGGGCCGGAGGAGTCGATCTCCTGCTGCGGCCTTTGTGGCGGGTCTTCCGGGGATACATCCTGAAGCGTGGCTTTCTGGATGGGATGCCTGGCTTGGTGGTGGCTGTGGTCAATGGCGTCTACGTGTTCCTCAAGTACGCAAAGCTGTGGGAACGTCAGCACCAGGCCGAACGCGCTTGAAGATCCTTCACCTGACGAGCGACTGGAAGTGGACAGGGCCAGCGGAGCCGATGCTCCTGGCGGGAGCCGGTTTGCGTCAGCGGGGCCATCAGGTGGACGTCGTTTGCCCTGGGGCACCAGACGGACAATCGGGCGTGCTGCGTGAGGCGCTCGCGCGAGGCGTCGAGCCGATCCTCGAGCTGTCCCGCGCGAGAGGGATCCATCCCCTGCGGGACCGGCGGGAGGCGGCTTCGCTGCGGCGCTTGCTGCGCTCCGGCTCGTTTGAAGTCATCCACGCGTGGCACTCGCGCGGGCATGGGCTCGCCCTCCAGGCGCGGGTGCCGGGCACGGCGATCGTGCGCGCACACTCAGATGGACGAACCCCGCGCTGGGGGGAGCGGAGCTTGTGGGGGCGCGGCTGCGACGCCCTGGTCTGTACGAGTGAAGTGTGTGCAGCGTCGCACGATGGAGCGGCGCCCTCATTTGCTGTCCCGGGTGCCGTAGACCTCGCGCGCTTCCGCCCCGCGAAGACGGAGGAAGAGGTGCACGCTGCCCGTCGTGGTCTTGGCGCGAGCGGCGCGGGCCCCCTGCTCGGGGTCGTGGCGCGGGTCCAGCCTCATCGGCGCTTCGATCTCCTGTTCGACGCGTTCGAGCGTGTCGTCTCTGAGTCTCCACAGGCACGGCTCTGTTTGCTCGGGCGTGGCACACGCCTGGAGACGGTCGCGCGGCAGCCGGTCGCGGCGCGCGGGCTCGACGGACACGTCGTGTTCGCGGGGTACCGCAGTGGTGATTCGTATGCGCAGGCGTTGCGCGCGCTCGATCTGCTCGTCTTCCTCACGCCCGGTTCTGACGGCGGCTGCCGCACGCTGCTCGAGGCCGCCGCGACGGGGGTGCCTGCGGTCGTCTTGGGGAGGGGCGCGCCCGGAGAGATCGTGGAGGATGACGTGACCGGGCGGGTTGTCGACGAGGACCCTGTCGCGCTGGCACGAGCGATCAGCGGATTGCTCGCGTCGCCGTCGCAGCGGGCCAAGCTCTCCCAAGGGGCCCGCCGCCGCGCCCAAGAGCGGTTCGCTGTCGATCGGCTGGCGGCCGACCTCGAGCGGGTCTACCGCGTCGCGTCCGGCGGGCACGGGTCGTCTGCACCCGCGAGCACCGCACGGTGATGCCCTAGCGGGGCGGCTCGGGTTCGCTCTGTAGTGTGACGAGCTCGTGGTAGAGGCCCTGTGAGGCGAGCAGCTCATCGTGCGTCCCTTGCTGGACGATGCGCCCCCCCGCCAGTACGAGGATCCGGTCGGCTCGTCGGACGGTTGAGAGGCGGTGGGCGATGACGAAGAGGGTCCGCCGCCCTTGCAGCGCGTCGAGGGCATCCTGGACCGTGCGCTCGGTCTTGGCGTCGAGCGCGCTGGTCGCCTCATCGAAGACGAGGATCGAGGGGTCGCGCACGATCGCGCGCGCGATGGTGATCCGCTGGCGTTGGCCGCCTGACAGCCGGAGCCCGGATTCGCCCACCTCCGTATCGAGCCCGTCCGGCAGCGTCTTCGTGAACTCATCGACGTGCGCCGTCCGGACCGCGCCTTCAAAGGACGCGGCGTCCGCGTCGGGGCGCCCGTACAGAATGTTGGCGCGGATCGTCGTGTCGAACAGGAAGGGCTCCTGTGTCACGACCGCGACCTGGTCGAGGAACGAGTCTCGCTGCAAGTCGCGCAGGTCGACGCCGTCGACCTTGATGGCGCCCTGTTCGGGGTCGTGAAAGCGCAGGAGCAGGTCCGCGAGTGTCGTCTTGCCCGCTCCCGTCGGTCCGACGATGGCGATCATCTCGCCACGCTGCACCTCGAACGTGATGTCCTGGAGCACCGGAGCACCCCCATACGAGAACGACACATGGTCGAAGCAGAGCGCCCGTTGCATCGCCGTCGCGGGCTGCGCGTGTGGGCGGTCGGCGGGCTCCTCGGCTTCGTCGAGGACGCTGAAGAAGCGCTCCGTCGACGCGAGAGCCTCCATGAGGCTCGACCAGCCGCGCGAGATCTTCTTGATCGGCATGTAGGTCATGGCGGCGGCGAGTGTGAACGCGCTCAGCCCGCCGACCGAGAGGCCCCACGTCCCTGTCATCACGAGGTAGCCACCTACGAAGAGCACGGCGAGCGCGGTCGCGCTGTTGACGAACTCGACCAGGGACTGCGACAGCATTCCTTGGACGGTGACCTTCATGTGCCGCCGGAGGAAGCCCTCGGACGCGCGTGTGAACGCGGCTTCTTCTGTCGCCTGGCCGCGAAAAGACTTGATGACCTTGATGCCCCCCAGGATCCCGGAGAGCCGCTGCGTGACCTCGGAGAGCTGGGCTTGCCTCCGCGCAGCGCGGGTGCGGACGCGCCCCGCAAAGAACGCGAGCACACCTGCGAGCAGGGGGAGGGTCCCGAGCGAGAGGAGCGTGAGCTTCCAGGAGACGAAGGCCATCGTCCCGATCCCCACGGCGATGGACAGCCCGGACTGGATGAACTCGCCGAGCACCAAGCGGTTGACCTGCTGGGCGGCGGTGGCGTCGAGCAGCGTGCGAGAGAGGGTGTCCCCTGAGTTGACGGACCGGTGGCGTGTCAGCGGGAGTCGAAGCAGCTTCCCCGCGAGCGCACTGCGGATGTCGAGGAGGATCCGACCCAGGATCCACTGTGTCAGATACCCGCGGCCGAAGACCGCCAACGGCATCGTGACCACGATGACGGTCGCCGCGGCGCCCAGCCAAAAGAACAGCTCGAGGTTGGCCTGGGGGATGGCCTCGTCGAGCAGCGGCTTGAGCAGGTAGGCACGCGCGTTTCGTCCGACCGCGGTGATCGTGGCGAGCACGGCCGCGAGCGCGAACCACTGCAAATAGCGTCTGGCATAGCGAATCGTGCGCGCGAGCAACTCGGTGCTGGTCGGACTGCGTTGCGCGTCGCTGTGGCCTGTATCTTCGGACAACCAGGGCTCCCCGGCCTCGTGGGTGGGCCGCTCAGGATTGTTAGGTCATATCCTCGGCGATCGCATCGCCGGCCCGCCAGCCGAGCAACAGGTCGCCCTCGAGGCCCAGGCCGGCAATGGCGGGTCGATCCAAACGGTACACTGGCGGACGCTGCCCAACCCGGAAGTGTCCTTCGCCGGGCCATTCTCGTCCGAGGGGCTGCGCCTCGAGCCAGTCGTCACCATCCCAGGAGGGGAGCACGTGCTGGCACCGGACGATCTTCTCCGTGGCGAAGGGGATGAGCGTGTGGAGCCAGTCGCTCACGCGTGAGTCCGCATCCGCTTCGCTCTCGTCCGCGGCGAGCAGGGTCCGCGCGATCAGGTCGTACTCGTCCTCACCCGACTCGGAGGTGGTGACGTTGAGGGTCACGATGCCCTCTTGGGGGTCGTCCGCGTCTGGCCGGGTCAACGCGATGAGGGGGCTCTCGAGCCCTTCCGGGAGCAGGGTTCGCGGGATGCGCCAATGGAGGGCGAGCCGTCGGTGCGCGCCCGGGGTTCGGGCTCCTAACGTCCGCGCGAGCTTCTCATCGCCCAACGCGCGCGCGAGCGGGGTGGGGGCGCAGCCGATGATCAATGCGCCCCCGAGCAAGAGCTCCTTCGACTCCTCGTGATAGATGCCGGGTAGGCCGTTTGCGGTGACCAACTGGAAATCGTCCACGGTGCGGAACTCCCCGTAGAGGGCTTCCACCCGTCTGCGGAGTATGGGGATGAGGCTTGGGGCGCCGCTCTTGACCGTGAGTCCTCCTTGGAGCCCCGCGCCGAGCCGGCGTGCACAGGACTCGCTGCTCGGGCCGGCCTCGGCGTGGTTGCCCAGGCCGCGGATCTGCGCCGCGAGAAGGCGACCGAGGTTCGGGTCGACGGCCGCCACCTCGGGGGGGAGGCCGCGGGTCCCGCCCCGAGGTGGCGCGCCACCGCGGCCGAGGCCGAGGAGGCGCGGCGCGCGGACGAGCGGAGATTGGAACAGGTGATCGCCCTCGGACTGCGCGGCCTGGTCGAGTGATTCGATGAGCGCTGTTGCGACGTTGGGCTTTGCGAAGCCCCACGTAACGAGCTCGTTGGCGGTTTGCTCGAGGCCCCCGATGTCGACCCGCAAGCCTGGTCCAACGACCTGGTGGGCGAGCACGCGTGGGGAGAACCGCCTCCGGTCGATCAGTGCTACGCGCAACTCGCGCAGGACGGTCTCGAAGGCATCACCGGGGCTCGAGAAGAGCGGCGGTTCGCGCATGCACAGGGGGAGCTCCGCGCAAGCGGGCTCCTCCAAGATGAGCACGCGCAGTTCCCGCATCCCGAGCCGGGCGGCGGTGACCAGAGAGGCCACACCGCTCCCCAGCACGATCGCGTCCCAGCGTCGAGCGCGGCTCTGCGCGTCGACCGAAACGCTGCGGAACGCGGCCATCAGTCGCTGCGGTCTTGGGACAGGTAGTTCGGGTCGAGCCACATCGCAGGCTCGTTTTCCTCGCGTCGTTCGACGTAGCCGATGACATACGCGCGCTCACCCTGCGCGCGCATGCGCTCCGCGATGTCCTCAGCCGAATCTCGCGGGACGCACAGGATCATGCCGATGCCGCAGTTGAAGACGCGCAGCATCTCGCTCTCGGGCAGGTTCGCTTCATCGCGGATCCAGTCGAAGACCGGCGGACGCGGCCATGCGTTCGGGTCAATGTGCGCCCGCACGCCCTTTGGCAAGACGCGGGGCACGTTGCCTTCGAAGCCGCCGCCCGTGATGTGAACGATCCCGTTGACGGTGAAGTCGCGGATCACGTTGAGGATGGGTTTGACATAGATGCGTGTCGGCGCGAGCAGCGCGCTGGCGAGTGTCGAGTTGGAACCCGGCAGCGTCCCAAACAGCTCGATCCGGCCGGCCGCGATGCTCTCGTCGAGGACCTTTCGCACGAGCGAGTAACCGTTGCTGTGGAAGCCGCTCGAAGCGAGGCCGACCAGGGCGTCTCCCTCTCGGATGCTCGAGCCGTCGATCAGTCGGTCGCGCTCGACGACACCGACGCTGAAGCCGACGAGCTCGATGTCGTCCTTGCCGTACATGCCCGGCATCGTCGCGGTCTCGCCACCGAGGAGGGCGCAGCCTGCGCGCTTGCAGCCCTCCGCGACGCCTCGGAGGGTGTCGGCGGCGCGCTCGGTGTCGAGCTGGTTCATCGCGATGTAGTCGAGGAAGATGACCGGCTCGGCGCCTTGGACGACGAGGTCATTGACCACCATCGCGACGCAGTCGATACCGATCGTGTCAAAGCGCCCGACCTGGGCCGCGAGTCGGAGCTTCGTCCCGACCCCGTCCGTTGCGGCGACAAACAAGGGGTCTTCGTAGCGGTCAGGCGCCTTGAAGAGGCCGGCGAAACCACCGATCGACGACAAGACCTCGGGCCGGAACGTACCTCGAGCGATCTCTTTGACGTCGCTGACGAACGCTTCGTCGTGATCGAGATCGACCCCCGCCTGTGCGTAGGCGGACGGGGGCGACGGGTTCAAGTCGTTCTCGTGGTCGGACATCGAGTGTTTCCAGGAGCCTCTGGGGGTTTCGGAGATGGCCTGACGGGCCCCTTGCAGGGGTAGCCTAGCTCATGTGGAGCCGCGATCGGACGCTCAGAACCCCTCGAGCTGGGCAAAGCGCTCGCGGTGATGGGCCGAGTGGCCAAGCGTGAACTGCGTCACCCGCGCGCGTTTCAGGTAGAGACCGATGTCTTCCTCGTCGGTCACGCCGATCCCGCCGTGCATCTGGACGGACTCGTTGCCGATCAGGAAGATCGAGTCGTTGCAGCGGGCCTTCGCGCAGCTCACGAGCTGAGACGCATTTTTGCGGTCTTCGTCGAGGGCCGTCAACGCGTCGAGCACGATCGAGCGCGTCAGCTCGAGCTCGACGAACATTTGTGCGGCTCGGTGTTTGAGCGCTTGAAACGAGCCGATCGGTACGCCGAATTGCTCGCGTGTTCGCAGGTACTCCGTGGTCTTCTCGAAGGCAGCGGACATCGAGCCCACCATCTCGGCGCATAGGGCCGCCGTCCCTCGGTCGAGCGCGGCCTCGAGGGCCTCGGCACCCTGGCCCACCTCGCCGAGCAGCGCGTCCGCTCCGACCGCGACGTCCGCGAGCTCGACCTTCGCCGCGTTGCGGCCGTCGATCAGGACCGTCCGGGTGATCTTGACACCTGCCGCCGTGGGGTTGACCACGAAGAGGGAGAGGCCGGCGCGGTCGCCTGTCTCCCCGCTGCTGCGCGCGACGACGATGAGGTGGTCGGCGATGTGACCGTCGAGGACGAGGGTCTTGCTGCCGTCGAGTTGGAAGCCGTTGCCGTTTGCGGTGGCGCGGGTGGCGACCTCGAACGGCGCATAATGAGGGCCTTCCTGGTGTGCGAGCGCGAGGAGCTTCTCGCCCCGAGCGATCGGTGCGAGGAGCGCCGTCCGCTGCGCGTCGTTCCCGGCGCGCAGGACGCACTCCCCGGCGAGGGCGATGCTCGCGATCAAGGGCTGTGCCGTTAGCGTGCGCCCACACTCCTCGAGGAGCTGCCCGAACTCGACCCACCCCAGGTCCATGCCGTCGAGCTCCTCGGGCAGGGTCGCCCCCGCCCAGCCGAGCTCGACCATCTGCGCCCAGAGCTTGCGGTCGATGCCCGCAGGTTCCTGGGCGTCGCGCAGCCTGCGCAGCTCCGAGACCGGGCTGTTCGCCTCGATGAACTCGCGGGCGGTTTGCTTCAGCAGCGTCTGTTCTTCGGTGAGGACCAATCCCATCGGTGTGTTCCTTTTGCCGGCAAGCGATTCAGTCGGGCAGCCCGAGAACGCGCTTCGCGATGACGTTGAGCTGGACTTCGGACGTGCCGCCCTCGATCGAGTTGCCCTTCGAGCGCAGCCAGTCGCGGGTCTCTTGGAGCTCCGCGTCTTCGAACCCGTCGCCTTCCCAACCGAGGCCCTGCGCGCCGAGGATCGAGATCAGGGTCTCGTGGCGGCGCTTGTTGAGCTCGGTCCCGTAGAGCTTGAACATCGACGACGCCGGTCCCGGGGGCATCCCCGCCTTGGCCTCAGCCGCCGAACGGCGGAGCGTGGCGCCGAAGGAGCGCTCGTCCATGCGGATCTGCGCAAGCTGGTCGCGTGCGATGGGGTCGGCGATCCGGCCGTCCACCTCGCCGCAGTATTTCTTGGCGATCTCGATCGGCCCGTTGCGCTTCTCGTCGCCCGAGCCGCTGCCGATCCCGCCCAGCGAGCTGATCATCTCGCGCTCGTGTTGGAGGAGCCGTTTGGCAATCGTCCAGCCGCCGTTGAGCGTGCCGACGAGCTGGCCCTTGGGGACCTCGACGTCCTCGAAGAACGTCTGGCAGAACGGCGAGCTGCCGCTGATGAGCCGAATCGGAGAGACGGTCACGCCCGGCGACTGCATGTCGAACAGCAAGAAGCTGATGCCGTCGTGCTTGCTCACGTCGGGTTGGGTCCGCACCAGGCAGAAGATCCAGTCCGACCGGTCTGCGTAGCTCGTCCACACCTTCTGGCCGTTGACGAGGTAGTGATCGCCGCGGTCCTCGGCGCGTGTCTGGAGGCTGGCGAGGTCAGAGCCGGCGCCGGGTTCGCTGTAGCCCTGGCACCAGGCGACTCGGCCCGACGCGATGTCCGGGAGGAAGCGCAACTTCTGCTCTTCGGTGCCGTACTCCATCAGGACTGGCGCGAGCATCGAGATCCCAAACGACATGAGCGGACGCTGGGCGTGGATTCGTCGCAGCTCCTGGTTGAGCGCGTTGGCGTATGCTGCGTCGAGCCCCGCCCCCCCGTATTCGGTGGGCCACCGGGGGCAGATCCAACCCTGGGAGGCCATGCGGTCGAGCCACACCTTCCGGTCGTCCGTGCGACCTTGGGCCCGCTTCCCGCCCCACTCCATCTCTTCCGTCGATTTCGCAGATCCGCGCATGGATTCCGGGCAGTTGGCGTCGAGCCAGGTACGGGCTTCTTCTTGAAAAGCGGCGAGGTCGCTCATGGTTTCCTCCAGGGGCCAGCTTCGAGTCGGCGGTCTACGTTCGCACAGGAAGCGCATAAACTCGACTCTTCGTTGCGCTGGATCCGTAGGCTCCAAGGGTCTCCGACTGGTCCATACTGGCTGACTCAGAGTCCGTTCGTGTCGCGCGGCCAACGCGCGGCTACGCGCGGTCGCTCGGGGCGAACGAGGGAGGGCGGGCTAACGTGGGAACCGGCGGTGGCGACGGGAGGATCGACGTGATCATCCCGACCCTCGATGAGGAGGACGAGATCGAGGAAGCCCTCCGTTGCGCCCTCGCGGGTGCTGGTGATGCGCCGCTCGACCTCGTGGTGGTCGACGGCGGGAGCCGCGATGACACGTGCCGCCGAGCACGAGAGGCAGGCGCGCGGGTCGTTTGCACCAAGCCGGGCAGGGCGCGGCAGCTCCAGGCAGGCCTGGCGGCAGCCACAGGAGACGTCGTGATGTTCTTGCACGCTGATACCCGCCTGCCGGCGGGCTGGGCCGACGCCTTGCGCGACGCGTTGCGCACGTCGGACTGTGTCGCCGGAGCGTTCGACTTCGCGTTCCGCGCGGCGCCCACCGCGCCGGTGTCGCTCCGTTGGGTCGAGTGGGGCGCCCGGCTGCGTTCTCGTTGGTTGCGACTCCCGTATGGGGATCAGGCGATCTTCGCGCGCCGAGCGGTCCTCGAGTCGATTGGGGGCGTGCCACAGGCCGCGTGGATGGAGGACCTCGACCTCGTGCGGCGTTTGCGCGCGCGGGGGCACCTGGTCTGTCTTCGCCTGGCGATCTCGACCTCGCCCCGCCGTCACCTCGCTGGCGGTGTGGGGCGCACGGCCCTCATTCACCTCGCCGCGGTCTGCGGTTGGTGGCTGGGAGTGCCTCGCGCGTCCCTCCGACGGGGGCTCGTTGGATGAGTGACCCGACCACGAGTCTCGAGGCGCCGCCTGGAAGCGTTCGACACGCGATCCGGAGGTTGTTCGTCTACATCCGACGGCACCCGGTCTACTACCTCGTTTGGCTGGCGCTGACGCTCGGCTACTCCGCTGGCTTCCTCGGCATCCCGATCCTGGTCGGGCGCGTGATCACCGCGATCGCGAGCGACATGGGCGTCGCGGAGGTTCAGCAGCGATGTCTTTGGCTGTTCGGAGCCGGGGCGGGGACCGCTGCGCTCCGGTATTTCTCGCGAGTGCTCGTCTTCAACGCTGCGCGAGAGGTCGAGTACGAGATGCGGAACGACCTGTTCGCGCATCTACAGCGACTCCCACAGTCCTTCTACTTTCGCTGGCGGACCGGCGACATCATGAGCCGGTGCGTCAATGATCTGAACTCAGTCCGGATGTTGCTTGGTCCGGGGCTGCTGTCAGCCGTGCAGACGCCGGTGCTCTTCCTGTTCGCGCTGCTTTGGATGTTCTATCGAGATCCGGTGCTCGCCGCGTTGGTGATCCTGCCGTACCCGAGCTTCATCTTTATTGCGCGCTACTTCGGTTCCCGGATGTACGCCCGAAATCTGCTGGTCCAGCAGGGCCTCGCAGACATGTCCAACCACGTTCAGGAGGCGGTTTCGGGGATCGGCGTTGTCAAGGCCTACGCGATGGAGGAAGAGCAGGCGAGGCGCTTTGAAGTCGAGAACACGGAGTTGCTGCGCCGCCAGGTCTCGCTCGTCCATATCAACGCGGGAATGCAGACGATCATGATGACGCTGCCCGCGGCAGCGATGTTCATCGTCTTGTTGGTCGGCGGCGCCCATGTGATCTCTGGGGCGATCCCGCTCGGTGTCTTTTTCGAGTTCACGATGTACGTCTATCAGCTCTCCTTTCCCACGTTCATGCTTGGTTGGACGGTGACGATGTTGCAGCGCGGGGCGGCGGCGATGCAACGAATCGACGAGGTCCTCTCGACCGAACCTTCGATTCAGGACCGCGAGGTCGACGACGTCGAGGGGCTGACGGGAGACATCGAGTTTCGCGATCTGACGTTTCGATACGACGCCGCAGGGGGGGACACGGCGCGGCGGGCCGCACTCGCAGGGGTGTCGCTGCATGTCCCTGCGGGCTCGACGCTTGGCGTCGTAGGGACGGTGGGATCGGGCAAGACGACGCTCGCATCGCTCATCCCTCGTCTTTTCGAGGTGCCCGACGGAACCCTGTTCCTCGATGGGGTCGACATCAACCGCATCCCGCTCGCGACGCTGAGGAACTCGATCGCGAGCGTGCCGCAGGACTCGTTCTTGTTCTCGATGACCCTCGCCGAGAATGTCGCCTACGGTGAGCCGGATGCCTCTCGGGAGCAGGTCGAAGAGGCGGCGCGGAGAGCGCAACTCCACAAAGACGTGGACGAGCTGCCTGGGCGCTATGAGACCGTCGTGGGAGAGCGGGGGGTGATGCTCTCCGGCGGGCAGCGCCAGCGCACGGCGCTGGCGCGCGCGTTGATGCTGCGGCCGCGGATCTTGATCCTCGATGACACCTTGTCTGCGGTGGACGCAGCGACGGAGGCGGCCATTCAGGCCGGTCTCTCGGAGGTCTTCACCGGGCGGACGGTGGTCGTGGTGGCGAGTCGGGTCAGCTCCGTCCGGGACTGCGACCAGATCCTCGTGTTGGATGAGGGCCGAATCGTCGAGCGCGGGACCCACGCCGAGTTGTCCCAGAGGGGTGGGCTCTACGCGCGGCTCGCGACGGAGCAGGAGCTGGACGGCGAAGTGGGAGAGGTGGCATGAGCGAGGCGCTCCACGAAGAGGAGGCGCTCGGAAAGGCGTACGACCTGCGCCTGCTCGTGCGGTTGTGGACGTTCGTACGGCCCTACCGGGTGCAGGTGCTGTGTACGGTGCTGCTGGTCATCCCCATGTTTGCGCTCGAGGTCGCGCAGCCGTTCCTGATTCAATACGGGATCGACAGCGCCCTCGCGGAGCAGGGCGCCGTTGACCGCGGCCCCACCGGGATGTCCAGGGTGCTTGAAGATTTGGGCCTCGAAGGGCTCCTTCGGCATCTGGTCGAGGCGCCTGCCGGACTGCCGCCGCTGGGGTGGCTCGCGGGGCTCTACCTGATGGCCGCGGTGTTGGCGGCCCTGATGCAATACCTGCACATCGTGCTGATGACGTTGACCGGCCAGAACGCGATGCGTGACCTGCGGCGTGTCGTCTTCGACAACATCCAAGAACTCCACTTGGGGTTCTTCGATGAATATCCGGTGGGTCGTCTCGTGACGCGGACGACCAATGACGTCGAGAACGTCGCGGAGATGTTCTCGGCGGGGATCGTGGCGTTGATCACGGACGTCGCCAAGATGATCGGGTTCGCGACGGTCCTCATGCTGGTCAACCCGGGGATGGCGTTCTGGTCTTTTCTGGCGGTGCCCATCCTCGCGGTGGCCGCGGCGATCTTTCGATTTAAGGCCCGCTCGGCGTTTCGCGACGTGCGGGTGCGTATCGCGCGGATCAACGCCCACATCCAAGAGACGGTCACGGGCATGAAGGTCGTGCAGCTGTTCTCGCGCGAACGACGCAACATGAGCGACTTCGACGGGATGAACGCGGCGCATCGCGACGCCTGGCACCGTTCGATCCACTACGACGCGCTCTTGTTTGCGACGGTCGAGGCGGCGAGCCAAATGACCATCGCGATCATTCTGTGGGCAGGGACGGGTGTTGCGAGCCCGGGAACGCTGTACGTCTTCATCGACCTGATGCGGCGCTTCTTCATGCCGTTGCGTGACCTGTCCGCGAAGTACTCCGTCATGCAGTCCTCAATGGCGAGCGCAGAGCGGATCTTTCACCTCGTGGACACGGAACCGGCGTTCTCCGACCCCGCGCCCGCCGATGTGGAGATCCCGCAGGTCCGGCGTGGGGAGGTCGAGTTTGATGACGTGTGGTTCGCCTATGCGCCTGGCGAGTGGGTCCTCCGGGGGGTCTCGTTTCGCGTGCGGCCGGGGGAAAAGGTGGCCTTTGTGGGCGCCACGGGCGCAGGGAAGACAACCATCATCGCGCTGCTGAGCCGCCTCTACGAGTGCGAGCGCGGGACGATCCGCGTCGACGGTGTCGACATCCGGTCGATGCCCCAGTCGGAGTTGCGTCGCCGAGTTGCCACGGTCCTCCAGGACGTCTTCCTGTTTACGGGGAGCGTCGCGGACAACATCGACCTGGGACGCAGCGACATCTCACGGGAGGCCATTCGGCGCGCCGCCGAGGCGGTGCAGGCCGATCGGTTCATCGAGGCACTGCCAGCCGGTTACGAGACCCCTGTTCGTGAGCGGGGGACCAACTTCTCGGCCGGGCAGCGGCAGCTGCTTTCGTTCGCGCGCGCGCTCGCGTACGGCGCGGACGTGCTGGTCCTCGATGAAGCGACGAGCTCCATCGACACGGAGACGGAGGAGCTCGTCCAGCGCGGGATCCAGGTGCTCATGGCGGGGCGTACCGCCATCGCGATCGCGCACCGTCTTTCGACCATCCAGGATGTCGACCGGATCTACGTCCTCGAGCAGGGCGCGATCGTCGAGT
>Ga0315331_10001310_pt1 | contig 18488 bp, 13 predicted proteins | sample M160m34915metaG_FD_203456 | JGI IMG/M metagenome (GOLD analysis project Ga0315331, IMG submission 203456) | Ammonia-oxidizing marine archaeal communities from Monterey Bay, California, United States - M1 60m 34915 | ecosystem: Environmental > Aquatic > Marine > Intertidal zone | place: USA...
CTGGCCGCCATTTCCAGGAATGCAGCCGAAGCGTTCCTGAGCACCACCGCCGGAGATACAGCCTCAGCAAAGTATCAATACCTCACAACGGACGTCCCGCCGGAGGTTACGGTCACACTGATAACGAGACCCGGTATGCCCAGTCTGCTGGTCGGCCTGTGTGCGCTTATGATGATTGCCGTCCCGCTTGGTCGGCGCGGACGCAGTGAACGGGCAAAACAGCACGAGGAGCCGTCAACGCTGTCGGGCTGATTCAGCTTTTCTGAGTCCAGCGTAAAATCGACAGCCGCGTGAGCGGGACAAAGGCAAATGACCTGATTGCTGGTCATTCGAGCTGAATCGTCGCCCTTGTGTTGCACCGCTCAACAGACCCGATAGGATCAAACAGTTCTCAGGCGACTTGAGCCGGAACATCCGGCGCCATAACAGCAGCCGTTTTTTCGATGGAAATTCTGTCCCCATCAAAACCACAACTGACCAGAAATTTTGGGAGCCCTCATCATGAGCGTCGAAGCTCGCATCAAGGAACTCGGCCTGACACTGCCCAGCGCTCCGGCCGCAGCCGGGACGTACAGCCCCGTGGTCATTATTGACAAACTGGCATACGTCTCCGGACAGGGGCCCATTGGCTCGGAAGGCACACTTCTGCGAGGGCGCGTGGGAGACGACGTAACCGAAGAACAAGGCGTTTTTGCGGCGCGAACCGTCGGGCTGACAATGCTGGCAACGATCAAGGATCAGCTGGGCAGTCTTGACCGAGTCAAACGAATCATCAAGGTTCTGGGTATGGTCAACAGTTCGGCCGACTTTCAGAATCACCCGAAGGTCATCAACGGCTTCAGTGACCTGATGGTCGAAATTTGGGGAGAAGAAGGCCGCGCCGCCCGCAGCGCTGTCGGTATGGGTTCTCTGCCCGGAAACATCACCGTGGAAATTGAAGCGATTCTGGAACTCACCGAATAGAACAGCCATGCCCGCTGCGTTCTTGAAGCTGGTTCTATGGAAATAGAAATCGCCGGGGGGATTCTGCACGCACACGGAAGCCGCTCAGTGACCTATTTTTCGTCACGGATCCGAATGTCGAACCGACCGTCTGAATCGGCAGCGGCTCGGAACATGCCCGGACTGGTATACACCCACTCTATGTTGCCGTGCAGATCAACGGCAATCACACCACCGTCGCCTTTGTTCAGGCGTTTGTGAAGTACATATTCCGCCGCTTGTTTCAGCGTCCAGCTGCGATGTCGCATCAGCTGTGAAATCTGAGCGGCGACGGTGTGCCGAATGAACTGTTCTCCGGTGCCGGTTGCAGAAACAGCACAGGTTTCGTTTTCGGCGTAGGTACCGGCTCCCAGAATCGGACTGTCGCCCACTCGCCCGAACTTCTTGTTGGTCAGTCCGCCGGTCGATGTCCCCGCGGCAAGGTTACCGTGCGAATCAAGCACGACGCAGCCAACCGTTCCGTATTGCCAGGGTTGTGCGGCGCTGATGCGACTGACCGGATTTTGGGTTTCGCGGTCACGAACACGGTTCCACGCCTCACGCCGCCGATCAGTCGAAAAGTACGTATTCCTGACGCGTGCCACTTTCTGTTCCGTGGCAAACTGTTCGGCCCCCTGTCCCGCCAGCAGCACATGGCGAGTCTTATCCATCACTCGCCGAGCCAGACTGATGGGGTTCTTAACCGTTGTGACGCCTGCCACTGCTCCGCCGTCCAGCGTCCGCCCGTCCATAATCGACGAATCCAGTTCGTGGCCGCCGGAGCTGTTGAACACTGCTCCCCGGCCGGCGTTGAACAACGGATTGTCTTCCAGAATTCGGATTGTAGCCTCAACTGCATCCAGACTTGTACCGCCGGCCTCGACGATAGATTTTCCCTTCTCCAAAGCGGCACGAAGCCCATTCCGCCAGGTCTGCACCGTCTCTGGTGACGCGTCCTTCGAAACTGTGCCGGCCCCGCCATGAATCCCGATGGCCCACTTAACCTGTTTGGGACGGTTGGGCTGGGATGTTCCAAGTTCAAATTCGTTTCCATGACGCAGCGTACGCAGTCTTAACGGCTTGCCAGCTTGAGATTCACTGACGACCACAACGAATGAATTCCCAATGACGGTCGCATGTCGCCCCTGCACAACCAGCGCCGTTGATTCGTCCACGCCCAGACCAGCATGTCCCGGATACTGGCTGACTGCCGACAACAATCGATTGGCTCGGTCCCTCCGAAGAAAGTGCTGATCAATAATCGAATTGGGCAGCAGATCCAGACCTCGACTGATTCTCGGGACCGGATTACCACTTTCGATCATCACGCCGGATTGAATTGCCGCGCCTGCTGACGTCCCGCCGACAACCCCACCACGTTTCAACAGCGACTTTAGCTCCGACTGCACTTTCGTGCCGACGTAGGCGGCTGCAAGTCGTGACTGCTGACCACCACTGATCCACACGGCAGTCGCACTGCGAAGCGGCGCCACAAATGCAGCCTCGTTCGCCTGCTCGCGGTCGCGAGTGTGCAGTAGAATCGTGTTGCGAATTCCGCGTTCGCGCCACACCCGGGCAACAGCGTCGGCATCCGGAAGCCCGCTGTCCGAAGACGCCGTTGGGATAACAACAAGTCGAGCCTCCTGACCACCGGCAAGTTCCATGAACCGGCCGACAATTTCGTCCGTCAACTGGCCGCCGCCGACTACAACCAACGCGCCCTGCTGAGGCTGAAACGCCAGTGCCGCGTTTGTGAACAGCAGAGCTGCAATCATCCCATGCATCATCGGGAGAACGCACATTGTCCGACGAATATACATGCCTGTCTTTCTATTGCGGAATATTCTCTTCATGAACACGTGCGCCCAGCATAACAAAATGTGATGTATTCGCCTGGAGTCTTTCCGCGACAATGATCCATGGTTCGTGAACGTCCCCGGGAATTAGTTGCACGCACGCCGCATTCACTGTTGCCAGCGTCGGTGCGGCGCCCGCTGGCACTGCCAGATGCCGTCAATTCAACAATAACATCAGGGCGGTCGCGGAAATATTTGCGTCTGGCCACCTGATCCCAGAACACGACGTTGCGTCCTGAGTGGCAATATCGGATGATTACTGCCATTCAACTCTAACAAGCTCTTCTATGCCGTGTCGTCTGTGCAGCTTTCGATAGAAGCTCCTCAACATCCTCCGAGCGTCAGCTCGATTCCACACGCGGAAGGTTCCGCACGAGTCTGTCAATATGCCCACCTACGTTTACGAAGTCATCCGTGAGGACGGAGAACCCGGAGCTCAGTTCGAAATTGTTCAGCCGATCAAGGATCCGCCGCTCAAGAAACATCCGGAAACGGGTGAACCGGTGCAGCGAGTCATTCAGCCGGTGTTCATGGGAGGTACATGGACAGAATCGTCGATGAGCCGTCGTCTGAAGGACGACAAAAAACTGGACAAACTCGGCCTTACGAAATATGTCAAAGCCGGTGACGGTATGTACGAGAAACGCTCGGGCAAGGGCCCGGATCTAATTTCACGGGATCAGGCTGTCAAAGGCAGTGACTTCAAACACCTCGACTGAATTACACGCGGGGCTTACCCCGCCCGGCGTTCAGAACGAATCTTCCCATGCACGGAAGATGTCGGCAAGTTCCGAAGCTTTAGACGAATGTCGAGCTGCCAGATTTTCCAACTCAGCCGGATCATTCCTCAGATCAAACAATTGCCACGGCTGATCAGTTTTCTCGCGAACGATCTTCCAGTCGCCGGAACGCACGGCGGCGTGTCTACGGAACTTGAAATAAAAGGATTCGTGCGGCGACTTCGCTTCGTCGGTCAGCAGCGGCAGCGGATTTTTTCCATCAAGGACAACATCGTCCGGCAAGTCCGCACCTGCCAATTCAGCGCAGGCGACCATCAGATCGGGCGACCAGAATGGTTCTGAGATTTCAGTCCCGGCTTTGATGTGCCCCGGCCAGCGCGCCAGTGCGGTGACTCGCAGCCCACCTTCCCAGCACGTCACACCACCGGACCGCAAAGGATCGTTGGAACCGATGTCGATACCCGTTCGCCCCAGAAGAAATGCGCCATTGTCTGAATAGAAGAACACGAAGGTGTTATCCCTGACGGCGGCGGCCTGGAGAGCGTCCAGCACTCGGCCGATGGCAAAGTCCAGTGCCGTCACGACGGCACAATATCGTTTGTACGGATCCGTCTCGTCCGGCGACAGGTCGTATTCTTCGAATGCCCAGTCCGGTGCCTGCCAGCGATTTGGCTGACCCGGCTTCTTGTTCCGCGCACTGGGAAAATGCGGAGCGTTAAACGGCAGATAGCAGAACCACGGCCGCTGTGTCGCAGAATGTCTGTCTATGAAATCGATCGCAGCGTCGGCAAACAGGTCGGTCGAGTACGTGCCATCCGCGTGCAGCTCATCTACGCCTTTGAACAGGTCGTGCTTGCCGCTGTAAATGTGGTGGTAATAGTCGATGTTGCCGGAAGCATGTCCGACGAATTCGTCGAACCCTCGCTCAGTCGGTCGCGAGCCTTCTGCAAATCCGATGTTCCACTTGCCAAAACATCCAGTGACGTAGGGCACGGGCGCCGTCTTCAGCACCTGCGGAACAAGAGTCTCCTGCGGATTGAGACCAACGCCATAGTTTCCCTTCAGCCCGGGCAATTGGTTGATCAGTCCGTGACGCTGAGGGATCCGTCCTGTCAGCAGGCATGCCCGAGACACCGTACAAGTGGGGGACGCAGTGTAAAAGGATGTCAGCTTCGCGCTTTCGGTCGCCAGCTGATTAAGTCGGGGCGCAAGAATCGGCGATCCGGGATTGAAGCACGGCAGGTCTCCGTAGCCCAGATTATCTGCTGTGATCAGCAGAATGTTGGGCGGCAGCTCGGCGACCACAGTCTGACGCGCTGTCGCAAAGACACACAGCAATACCCATCGGAAGTGATACAACCTGTCGGATCCTCTGCTCGGTGGCCACGGCTGTGAAGTCATGAAATCGGGGTGCTACGTATAGAGTTCACGAATCACTTCGCCTCGTTCCACTAAATGCATCGGACGGCCCGTTCGGTCCTTCACAGTCGTTTTTCTTCCGTCAATGCCCAGGTGATGATAAACCGTTGCCGCGACGTCTTCCGGATGGACGGGACGATCCTTGACGTAGGCACCATGCTTGTCTGATTCGCCCACAACAACGCCGCCGAGTAATCCACCGCCGGACATCATCACGCTGAAAGAATGGCCCCAGTGATCACGACCGCCAGCAGAATTCATCTTCGGAGTTCGGCCAAATTCGCCCATTGCAACCACAAGCGTCTTCTCATGAAGTCCCCGATCAATAAGGTCTCGGATCAGCCCGGCGATCGCCCTGTCCGTGGGAGGAATCAGCTGTTTCGCCCCCTTCTCTGTCGGTAGACGATTGGCAGTGCCGTGATGATCCCACGGCTGCGTATTAACAGTGACAAATGTGACTCCGCGTTCCACCAGTCGTCGAGCCAGTAACGCACTCTGTCCAAAGGTGTGGCGGCCATAACTGTCACGTGTCCTGTCGGATTCGGCAGAGATATCAAACGCGTCCCGCACCGACTTGCTTGTCAGCAACCCGAATGCAGATCGCTGGTGATCACTCATGTCGATCATCTGGCGGTCCGTGCTCCGACGAACATCGTCAACAGCATTCAATAGAAGCTGTCTGTCGTTCAGACGGTCGAACGTCAGCCCGTTCTGTAACATCAGATTGTTAACACGGAAGCCCTTTTCATTCGGATCCGAATTCACCACGAATGGATTGTGAACACCTCCGAGATATGTGGCATAATGGAAAAGGTTGTCCGTACCGCCTCGCAGATGAGGCGCCCCGACGTACGGGGGCATACCCGTCACATTGGAGCCGCGCAATGCAGCAGCAACGGATCCAAGACTCGGTCGCCGCTGGATCTTATTGTCGGACGCATTGAAGTCCGGCCCTTCAAAGCCAGTCAGCATCCAGTGGTTGCCTTTGGTGTGATCGCCGGTGCCATGACTTACGGTGCGGATCACCGACAGGTGTTCCGCGATTGTTGCCTGTTCCGGCAACGTCTCACTAAACTGCACACCAGGAGCCGTCGTGGAAATCGCACCAAACGGGCCGCGATATTCCGAAACCGCCTGCGGCTTCGGATCCCATGTTTCATGATGTCCCGGCCCGCCACTCATCCAGATCAAAATGACACAGGTGTCCGCCTGACGTTTATGAAACTCGGGGCTTTCGTCGGCAGCGACTGCCTTCAGTTTCAGGAAATCCGCCAGCGTCAGACCACCCAGCCCGAGAATTCCAGCCTGCACAAAGCTGCGACGTACCAGCCCCTCACAATCTCTTGACGCAGAACCAGTAACTTTGAACATAGAATGTCCTTGCGAATGCCCCGATTGAACAGCGTAATTCTCATGGACAGTTCCGCAGAAGACAACTGCGTTTCCACATTCTCACCTTATCTTTTCCTGATGCTCTGCGTGTGTAAGCCGTCCTGCCGGGCCATTTATCGGTTTGCCTGCTGATGTCTTTCAATGGCGTGAACAGGATGACGGGATGGCCAACGATAAGCAGCGCAGAGGCTTATGTTTCCCCATTGGGCACGGAATCCTTCGAATTCGCTGTCCGGAAGTTCTGTGCCGCATCTTCAGTGATGCGAATCCCTTAGGTGAGAACGGATCTGTGAGTCCCTCGGGGAATCTGCATCTAAATAAACGTACGGAAGCAGTCTGCGTGTCCAGAAAGCAGGGAACTGAGGCTGCGATTCCGGACGATTCCGTCATCCGTTGGTCTGAGAATGCCGGCATGGCTCCTTAAGGCGAGGTGTCCGGGGTGGTTAGCGAGGCAGTTTGCCAAACCATACACAGATACATCATGTGGAGCGATTTTCTTCAGACCGGGCCGCGACGTGTGTCGAAGGAAGCTATTGGCGGCGAGATGTTCCCAGGATTGACATGTCCTGTTCTTTTCACAAAAAAACTTGAGTTTCTCCTCATTTTCTGGGGAATCACTGCCATGCTAAGGGTTCATTTTCGCTCAACACGTTGTAAGAATGCCGACGCGCCCGGCCAACATGAAATTATAGATTCCCCCTAACTTTTGCAGACCCTCCACCGGAGCCCTCCGAATGTCCGTCGCCGACCCTCCCGCCTCGCCTGAAGGCCGCAGCAAAGAGGCCATTGATACTGTTGTCATCCGATTCTGCGGTGATAGTGGCGACGGCATGCAGCTGGCGGGAACTCAGTTCACGAACGTATCTGCCGTCTTCGGCAACGACGTCAGCACCCTGCCCGACTTTCCCGCAGAGATCCGCGCTCCTATCGGAACAGTGGCCGGAGTCAGCGGTTTTCAGATCTGCTTTTCCAGTAAGGACATTTTCACGCCAGGTGATGAAGTCGACACGCTGGTCGCAATGAACCCGGCCGCATTGAAATCCAACGTCGCCGACCTGAAGCGTGGCGGCACACTCATCGTCAATGAAGATGCGTTCGAAGCGTCCAACCTGAAGAAGGCTGGTTACGATCACAATCCGCTGGACGGTGATGAAGAACTGGCGGCTTACCGGGTTCACAAAGTTCCAATGACTCGCCTGACGCGGGATTCGGTCGAAGGTCTCGGGCTGTCGCAGAGTGAAGCCGATCGGTCCAAGAACTTCTTTGCCCTGGGATTGGTTTACTGGCTGTATGACCGTGACTCAAAGCCGACGGAGGACTGGGTACAGACGAAGTTTGCCAAGAAACCGGAGATTGCAGAAGCCAACATTCGAGCACTCAAGGGGGGCTCTAACTTCGGATTTTCAACCGAAGCGTTCACCGTTCATTATGAAGTGCCGCCGGCCCAACTGGCCCCCGGCAAGTATCGCAAGATCACAGGCAATGAAGCCGTGGCGATGGGACTGGCAACAGCCGCTCGATTGTCCAACGCGGACGTCGTGTTCTCGGGTTACCCCATCACACCGGCCAGCGACATTCTGCATGAACTGTCGAAGTTCAAGCACTTCGGTGTCACAACGTTTCAGGCCGAAGATGAAATTGCCGCGATGTCCGCCACGTGCGGAGCTGCCTTCGGAGGCGCGATGGCCGTAACTGCCAGCAGTGGTCCCGGCATCTGCCTGAAGGGCGAAGCCATGGGGCTGGGTATGATCACCGAATTGCCAATGGTGATCATTGATGTACAACGCGGCGGGCCCAGCACGGGGCTGCCCACCAAGACTGAACAGTCAGATCTTCTGCTGGCAATGTTTGGCCGCAACGGGGAATCGCCGCTGCCGATTATCGCTCCACAGACACCTGGCGACTGTTTCTGGGCGATTCAGGAAGCGATGCGGGTTGCCGTCGAATTCATGACTCCGGTCGTGCTGTTGTCTGACGGTTACGTCGCAAATGGCGCAGAGCCCTGGATGGTGCCGAAGGCCAGCGACATCGAACCAATCAAGGTTGATTTCCTGACCGCACCAAACCAGGACGACGAGTTCCACCCGTATCTCCGGGACGAACGACTGGTTCGGCCGTGGGCCCGCCCTGGCACACCTGGACTGGAACATCGGGTGGGTGGTCTGGAGAAAAAAGACGGCACCGGCAACGTGGAATACAGTCCGGAAAATCATCAGCACATGTCTGACACTCGTGCTCGAAAGATTGCCAACGTCGCCGATTTCATCCCTGAACAGGAAATTGATGGTCCTGAATCGGGTGAGCTGCTGGTACTCAGCTGGGGCGGCACCTTTGGTTCCTGCCGTACGGCTGTCCGACAGGCTCAGCAGGATGGAAGATCCGTTGCTCATGCCCACCTGAGATATCTGAATCCGTTCCCACGGAACCTCGAATCAATTATCCGAAGCTACAAGAAGGTACTGATTCCCGAACTGAACCTGGGACAGCTGTCGCTGATTGTTCGCAGCACCTTCCTTGTTGACGCAGTGTCATTCAACAAGGTTCAAGGGAAGCCCTTTAAGGTGATTGAAGTGTTCAACAAGATCAATGACTTGTTGAACAGCTAGACCATTTACCACGGGCCGACACCTATGGCTCTTGACTGACAGGTTTTAGACGTCTCCCGAACACCTCAAATCGAATCCATCAGGATAAATTCCAATGTCAACTTTGCTGCCTCAGCTCACTGCTAAGGATTTTGCCAGCGATCAGGAAATTCGCTGGTGCCCGCGATGTGGGGACTATTCTATTCTGGCTCAAATGAAGAAAGTTCTGCCGGAACTCGGAATCCCTCGTGAACAGTTCTGCTTCGTGTCGGGTATTGGCTGCTCAAGCCGCTTTCCGTACTATATGAACACCTACGGGTTTCACAGCATTCATGGTCGAGCCCCGGCTATCGCTTCCGGAGTCAAACTCGCAAATCCGGACCTGCAGGTCTGGGTGATTACCGGCGACGGCGATGCCCTGTCCATTGGCGGCAATCATCTGATGCACGCCATTCGCCGAAATCTCGACATCAACATCATACTGTTCAATAACCAGATCTATGGTCTGACCAAGGGACAGTATTCACCAACCAGTCCGCTTGGTTCGAAGACGAAGAGCACTCCATATGGTTCAGTCGATAATCCGCTGAACCCCCTCTCTGTGGCGATCGGCTGCGAAGCAACGTTTGTCGCCCGGTCGGTGGACGTGGATACCAGACACCTCGCCGCCACGCTGCGTCGAGCTGCCAACCATAAGGGTACCTCGTTCGTGGAGGTCTATCAGGACTGCAACGTCTTCAATTCCGGAGCGTTTTTCTATGCGTCAAAAAAAGGCCAGAAGGAGAACAATATCGTTTATCTGGAGCATGGCAAACCCCTGATCTTTGGCAAAGAACGCGACAAGGGTATTCGCCTCAATGCTCATGGTCGCCCCGAAGTTGTTGAACTCAGCGGTATCTCTGAAGACGATCTGCTGTTCCACGACGAAGAAGCAGATGATCCAAGCTTGGCGTTTCTGCTGGCACAGATGCGACATCCGGAGTTCCCGGAACCCCTGGGCGTACTCAGAAACGTATCCAGAACCGTCTACGACGAAGCCGTCAGAGACCAGGTCTCACACGCCAGAGAGACTCTTGGCGAAGGCGACCTGGAGAAACTATTCAACAGCGGTGACACATGGGTTGTTGAAGCCTAAACTAACCCTGCAGAGGCCAAACCGCCCTGCGAGAACAAATTCAGACACCCCGGCTGCCCAGCAGCCGGGGTGTTTTTGTATCAGTCGCAGCGACGGCATCTTCGGAATGCGTGCATTGTCGAGCAATGTCCAGCGAGAATCAGCATCACATGCGGCTGCCGGGACATGGCAGCACGATTCGAAGAGACAATGTCACCCCCGCCCAACGCGTGATAGACTACCGTTCCCGCATTTCTGGAAATTGGAGCATCTCATGAGTCGACTGATCCTGGCTTCTGCCCTTGTCGTGGGCCTGATGCAGCCGTGCGTTCATGCCTCCGACAGCCAGCAGATAAGATCACTCTCCAAGGGACTGGCACCGTTTCTCAACGCTCTTTCCGGATCAGCCGCCCGGTTTCGACTGACGGGAAAAATTCAAGTCGACATCGACGACGAACCACAGTCGATCAATATCCGCATCGCTCTGTTTGACGACGACTCATTCGACCTTGTATTGACACACGCAGACTACGCCGTCGAAATCCGTCGCCGAGCAGACTCGACCACCATGATTCTGCCGCTCCACCAGATGGCGTTTGTTGGCACAGGGGAGGTGTCCCATGACTTCTCTTTGGCTCCAAAGGGAATTGTATCTCGTCTTGTCAGCCCGCAGTCCGTGGCTGCCCCGTTTGTTCTGTTGCCGGGCCGACAGGCCGTCGGCGCGCTGGTGGCCTTTGGGAATTCTTTACTGCAGGTCGAACAGGATCGCGATTCCGGTGAATGGCTTTTGACTGACGACAGCCCGCTCCGCTTTCCACAACCGGGTTCTCTGCTGGTCAGTTACGATCAGACACAAGTTGAACTGAGCGTCACCGAAGACGTACCTGAGCACTCGAACGAGCTGTCGGGTGTTCAGATCGTCGAAATTCCGCGTCCAGAACTGGAAAAGACACTGCTGCGCGGCGTCCGGCGAGCAACTGAGATCCTGTTTCCCGCACCGGCACTGAAGAACCCGCCGCAACATCCGCGCAGGACGGAACACGGCGAATTACGGTGGGTCGGCGACCATCGTGTCGTATTGCTGGACGGCACACCGGAACAAATCGGCACAGCTCATGGTCAATTACTGAAAGCGGAAGCCGTGCGCTGCATCGAATCGGTTCTGTACACCTTCGGTACGGTATACGTGATCAAAACCGGACACTGGTTTCGCCATGCCCTCGAAGACGCCTACGCTCAGCTGGCACCACATATTCCGGAACGGCACAAACGAGAGACCGCTGCTCTGGCGTCGTCGCTTGGCATGTCTGACAGCACACTGCAGATCCTGAACGTGTTCCCGGAGATGTTTCACTGCTCCGGATTTGCGGTATTCAACACTGCCACGAAAGACGGGAAGCTGTACCACGGTCGAGTCCTGGATTACATGACGACGATCGGTCTGCAGGATGCCGCGACAACATTCATTGTGAAACCGGACGGCTACATTCCTTTCGCCAACGTCGGCTACGCATCCTTCATCGGCAGCGTGAGCGGCATGAATAACAAAGCCGTATCCCTGGGGGAAATGGGAGGCAAAGGCCAAGGCAACTGGGACGGCGTCCCCATGGCAACACTGATGCGACGAGCCCTGGAAGAATGCACAACGCTGGACGAAGTAATGCAGCTCTGGACCGAAAGCCCACGCACCTGCGAATACTATTACGTCTTCGCCGATGGCAAGACCAACACGGCCGTAGGCGTGGCGGCTCTGCCCGAATCGGTCGAATTCATCCGTCCCGGCCAGTCGCACGCTCGACTGGGTGAAGGCATACCAGACTCCATTGTCCTGTCCGCGGGCAGCCGCCTGGAAACTCTGCGCGGCCGAGTCTCCGATAAGCATGGCCAGATCGATGCAGAAATCGGCAAGTGGCTGATGAGTCGCCCGGTGGCCATGCAGTCCAATCTGCATAATGTACTGTTCATCCCGGCAGACGGCGTTCTGCATGTCGCCAACGCCAGTCATACACGTCCGGCCGCCGAAGAACCGTATGTCGAACTGAATCTGTCGGAACTGCTCGAGTCAATGACGCCAGCCCGGCTCCAGACAACCCAGCGGTGATGTGATTCGCTTCGGGAAAAGCCCCCTCATCATTCAAGGGGGGAGCGATATTCCTGATGGAGCGTTACGGCGGAATACAGTCGCACTGTCAGAGCCTCGAAGAGGCCTACTCCTTCGTCAGCGCTTCGTCCAGATTCAACAGCACGTTGCACAGCATCGTATTGCCCGCCAGCTCTGTGTGATCCAGTTCGGTGCTCACCAATGATTCGCCGACCTTCAGTAATTCAGCCGCCTGCGCCGGACTGGCTTTGAATTCAGCAACATAGCTGTCCCGAGCCATTCTCAATGAGTCAAGTTCACTCGCCGAGGGCCGACGACCGGTCACGCTGCGAAATGCAAACACGACGGGCTGGTCGTTTCCGTCTGTCATCATTCTCGCCGCCAGATGCCGAGCTGCCTCCACAAACATCGTTTCGTTCAGCAGCGTCAGCGCCTGCAGTGGAGTATTCGTTCGTTTGGGCCTGACTGTGCACGATTCGCGATCGGCTGCATCCAGAATCGCCAGACTCGGCGGTGCCACGGTTCGTTTCCAGATCGTGTACAGCCCGCGACGGTACAGATCCTTTCCCCGGGATTGTTTGTACTTCATGTTGGACATTTCATCCCACAACTTCGCCGGCTGATACGGACTGACGGAAGGGCCGCCGATGTCCACCGTCATCAGTCCGGAGACAAACAATGCCTGATCTCGCAATTGCCGAGCTGTCAGCCGCTGACGCGGACCGCGCGACAACAGGCGGTTGTCGGCATCAATGTCGCCACCACCTGGAGCCTGACGGCTGCTTTGGCGGTAAGTGGCACTAAGCGCGATCAACTTGTGCAGAGCCTTGATGTTCCAGCCGGACTCGACGAATTCCACGGCCAGCCAGTCGAGCAACTCCGGATGACTGGGTAGTTCTCCCTGCAGACCGAAGTCTCCCGCAGTCCTGACCAGTCCGGTCCCGAAGAAGTTCTGCCAGTATCGATTGACAATCACCCGCGCGGTCAAAGGATGCCTGCCGCTGACCAGCCACTTCGCAAAACCCAGACGATTTGACGGTCCATCGACCTGCAGCGCGGGAAAAACGCCGGGCGTGTTGGACTCAACAACGTCTCCGTAATTGTCGTAGACCCCGCGAACGCGAACATGAGTGAGTCTGGCATCCCTGCGTTCCATCATCACCATCGTTGTCGGAAACGAATCCAGCAATTTGACGCGTCGCTCGCGCAGCTGATCAATCGCTTCGAACATTGCCAGCGGACTGCGGTTCCGTTTCGACGTGCCACGTTCCGATGCTGGCCGGCCCGCCAGCCACGCAATCAGCTTCGCTCGATCGCTGTCCGTTCGATCAGCGGCAGCCCTTGCCAGAATCTCTGCCACGGTGTTGCGTTCGGACAGCAGAAGGATCTCATCTTCGAACAATGTGCGCTTATAAAATCGCAGTTCATCGACCTGGCCTTTGAATTTGTCGCCGTGTACTCCGCCACCGATCCGCAAGGTTGCATTCTTGCCGGTACCACCGGTGTTGCTGTTCGTGTTGAACAGCACACGGGTTGCGGCCTGCTGACCATTAATCCAGATCTGCTGACCCGTCGCTCGTTGAGAGCCATCGTTGGTCAACGCGACGTGAACCCATTCGTCCGCTTTCAGTGGTGTGCGTGTTTCGACCGCTCCAACGCCGGCAATCCAGCGAGTGATGATGTAGAACTGCAGGTGCCCGTCTCGTAACTCCACGCTGAATCCAGGGCGAGTCGTGCCGGGCGACTGGCGCGACAGAACAACACCACTGTCCAGCTGTTCCGGCTTCAGCCAAAAGCTGATGGAGGACCGAGTCTGACAGGCAACATCGCCCACCTTGCCCAGAGCCAGCACACCATTCCCTCCAACGGTTGCTGATTTTCCGTACAATCCGTCACGCAGAACGGGCTTACCGTTTTCGACAGTGACTCCTTCGACTTCCATGTCTTCGAACTGAAAATGGTGAACGAGCCCGCGCGAAACGACGGGCCTGTCGTCGAGATCCACTTCGACGCTGTCCGGGTTCTTCAGACTCAACTCAAAGTCTTCTGCTTCCTCCTGAATTGCCGATCCCGACGCACTTAAGTCGCGCCGCAGGTCAGCCAACTGCCGGTCAAGTTTCTGAAGCTGCGTCTGCTGCCCATCGGTCGGTGCCACAATCCACGGTTCGCTGTTGCCAAACTTGATGGCTCGGCCGGACTCGGCAATATTGTCGAAGAAGGAAATCAGCTGATAGTACTCGCGCTGAGAGAGTGGGTCGTATTTGTGATCGTGGCATCGAGCGCACCCGATCGTGAGTCCCATCCAGACTGTGCTGGTCGTGTCGACTCGATCAACCGCGTTTTCCAGCAGGAACTCGTCCAGCACCAGCCCCGATTCGGAGTTGTACCGATGATTGCGGTTGAACCCCGTGGCGATGTTCTGAGACAGTGACGCATTCGGCAACAGGTCACCGGCCAGTTGTTCGACGGTGAACTGATCGAAGGGCATATTGCTGTTGAACGCGTCGATCACCCAATCTCGCCACCGAAACATCGTGCGCGGTCCGTCGTTCTGGTATCCATCGGTGTCTGCGTACCGAGCGGCATCCAGCCACGTCGCTGCCATGTGTTCACCATAGCGAGTCGATTGCAGCAGACGATCAACAACACGTTCGTGGGCCTCGTCCGTGTCGTCAGCAAGGAACGCATCCACTTCGGCAAGCGTTGGCGGCAGACCGGTCAGGTCAAAGCTGACTCGCCGAATCCATGTCGTCTTCGCCGCTTCCGCGGCCGGCTGTAGTCCGGCCGCTTCGAGACGCTTCAAGACGAACCGGTCGACGGTATGCCGAGGCCAGGCTGCGTTTCCTGTCTGCGGCACCGGCGCACGTTTGGGCGCCACAAACGACCAGTGCCCCTCCCACTGAGCACCATTTTCAACCCAGTCAATCAGCACCTGTTTCTGTTCGTCCGTCAGAGACCGCCCGGAATCCACAGGTGGCATCTGCAGGTCAGCATCGGTCGACGTGATGCGAAGAACAAGTTCGCTGTGTTGACTGTCACCCGGTTTGACAACGAAAATTCCATCTCGATCCTGCTTGGTTGATTCTTCCACATCCAGACGAAGATCCGCCTCTCGCGTAGCAGAATCCGGCCCATGACAGTGAAAGCATTTGTCAGCCAGAATCGGACGGACGTCACGGTTAAACGTAACCGGATCGGCTGCAACGCCCACACGACTGAACGTCACACTAGAAAAAATGAGTAGCGAGATGATGTTGGCTGATGGCATCAGGGACCGGTTCGATTAACGTTGGCAAAGCGGCAGAGTCCCGGGCTTTTCAAACGACCGGGACTCTTAATCTTGATTCAGAATGCAAACGGACTTCAAAAGCATCAACGATAACGATGTTGGCACAGGCCTGGAACTGAAATCCCCGGTTCCCCCAACCACCACCTGAACACTCGCCGGCCTGGTGGAATCGGTGACGGTGAACGCTACACTGAAGGTAATTCCAACTTTCCTGCTGCGGACCAGCTAAAATGCTTCTTAGAACGTTGTATTCTCTGTTTGCCGTCGTCTGCCTCACCGGTTTCTGTTTCACGTCGCCGGCTGCTGCAGCTGATCGTCCCAACATTCTGCTGATGATGGTGGATGACCTCGGATTTTCGGACTTCGGTTGCTACGGCAGCGAAATCGAAACGCCAAATGTGGACAAACTTGCAAGGGGCGGCGTTCGACTGAGCCAGTTCTACAATACAGCGAAGTGTCATTCGTCACGAATCTGTCTGCTTACCGGTAAGTACACGTTTCAGGCCGGCAACAATGCCATGAACAAGGCCCTGACAGTCGCTGAGGTCATGCAGCAGGCTGGTTACTTCACGGCGATGGCCGGGAAGTGGCACCTGAACGATCAACCAACCGACCGTGGTTTTATGCGGTATTGGGGACACCTTTCCGGAGCCACAAATTTTTTCACAGGAGACGACACGTTTCACTTGAACGGCGAAAAATGGAATGACTTCGACGAAGATTTCTACACCACCGATGCCAACGTTAACTATGCCATCCGGTTCATCGACGAGGCTCTGCAGACCGACAAACCATTCTTCCAGTATATCGCCTTCAACGCCCCGCACTATCCCCTGCAGGCGAAGAAAAAGGATGTCGAAAAGTACAATGGTCGCTACGCCGTCGGCTGGGACGAACTGCGGCGTCGACGCTACGAAAAACAGGTCAAGATGGGACTCATTGACAAGACTCACCAATTGAGTTCACGGCCGGATTATATTCCCGCATGGGAACAGCTCACCGACGAAGAACGTCAGTGGGAAGAAGCTCGTATGGAAGTCTTTGCCGCCATGGTCGATTGCGTGGACCAGAACATCGGTCGGGTCGTCGATCACCTGAAACAGAAGAATGAGTTCGACAACACACTGATTCTGTTATGCTCAGATAACGGTGCCTGTCCGTTCGACCGGACTCGCGGCAAAGACCTGAAACCGTGGGATCCCAAGTCGTACTGGTGTTACGATGTTGGCTGGGCCCATGCCGGCAACACTCCGTTCCGCTGGTATAAACAGAATCAGCACGAAGGCGGCATTTCTTCGCCGCTGATCGCTCACTGGCCGAACGAACTAACGGCGAAACACGGTTCCATCAGCCACCAGCCCGGCCACCTGATCGATTTGCTGGCCACCTGCATTGATGCTGCCGGTGCCGAATACCCGGCGGAATACCACGGGCACGTGACCACGCCGATCCAGGGGAAATCGCTGCTGCCCATTCTAAAGGGGCAGCAGCGTGACGGCCACGAGTGGCTGTACTTTCAGTTCAACAATAACCGAGCGATCCGCCGAGGCGACTGGAAAGCCGTGTCTGCGCGCGGCGGAAAATGGGAACTCTACAACCTGGCTGAAGATCGAACGGAATCACACGACCTGGCGTCAGACAAAGCTGACTTGGCGACCGAGCTAAGTCAGCTGTGGCACCACGTGGCTGAAAACGTCGACCAGGCACCCAGGAACCAGCGCAAACCCGCCACGAACAAGGTGCAGACGTTCCCGCCGTCAGCGATGACGGAACGTGCGGCAGGCCCAAAACCAGACGGAAAGAAAAAACGAAAATAGCAGGCAGCGACGGTGAACTGCGTGGCCGGATACACCATTTGTGTCAGAGCGGGATAACGGATGAGTAAAGTAATCTCTTTGTTCGCGGGCCTCGTTGTTCGCGTACTGATTCTGGCCGTCATATCCTGCTGGGCTTCGTCCCGGATGTTCGTAATCGTGGCGGATGTCGGTGTTCCGATTCCGGGTATTCAGGGACTTGGGCTGATGTCAACGCCTCACGGCCTGCTGGTGACGGCGCTGGACAGAGCTGTTATCACGAACAACTTCCAGATCGTCAACGCCGACAGCAGCCCGTTTGGCTTCGACTGGAACCAGATTGCTGGCCCCTCCCGAAAACACTGGTCTGTACTGAGCGTTGGCATATGGCTGCGCACGCGACAGTCAGCCGTGCAAGTCGGTATTCCTTACCTGACAGCGATCATCCTTCTGCTGGTCACCTATTGGTGGACTCGCCGCATTGGTCGATGCAAACGCGCACGATGATGCAACGAAGCTCGCGCAAAGCTCTTCGCCCACGTCTGGTCGGACTAACGGAAGTGCTGTCCTGAGCCATCAAGGTTAGCCACGTTTTTTAGTCTCGGCCACTTTTCATCGGACGCGAGCGGCCATCCTGCAATGTACGTACAGACACCGCAGCCCCCTGACCGTCGTTGATGAGCAACATTTCTCTCAACTCCCGCGCCGGTATGTTAACGTCGAGTGAAATCACCCTTCCGTCAGCGGTTACTGCTCCCGGGGGCTGGAACCAGCTGCTGATGCCGTCCGCCGGGTCATTCACCAACGTCATAGGCATTGTGTCCAGGTTGAGATCACGTGGCTCCGTCCACTGAATATTACTGCCAACATTCTCCACGAAATGAATTGTTCCTGATGGGCCATCGGTGACCGAATCAAAGGTCACGGTCTCTTCGAACGGCCACATCGTACGCGGTCCAAGGACAGCCAGATAATTGGTGTGAGTTCCCTTGTTGTCGCCGCCGTACAGACCGAATGCCTGAGGACGCCACCTGAGTAGTTTCAGATTGTCCTGACTGTCCCACGGCTCTGAAAAATCATACTGATTATAGAGTTTCAATTTTCCAAGAAACGGAAGAATCAGAACCCGCCAACTGTGCATGGGGTGTCCTTCCTCATCAGTGACATAAGCCGGAGGAAAACAATGATATGTGTCATGATAATTCGCGACCGCGAGTG
>Ga0315331_10001311_pt1 | contig 18485 bp, 19 predicted proteins | sample M160m34915metaG_FD_203456 | JGI IMG/M metagenome (GOLD analysis project Ga0315331, IMG submission 203456) | Ammonia-oxidizing marine archaeal communities from Monterey Bay, California, United States - M1 60m 34915 | ecosystem: Environmental > Aquatic > Marine > Intertidal zone | place: USA...
CACAAATTGATTGTTCTTGGCGAGGCCGCGATACGCAAAGCTTCCTTGATTATCATCACACAGAACGGAATAGCCAGGATTCAGACAACGAGTTAATCGTGCCGATGAATCGCACACCTGACGTCGATGCCGAGATCGAAACAACGGAGCGTCTCGATGGTCTGCTTCGGTCGTATCGACGCCGTCGGGTCAAAATGCTCAGGCGACCCTTGTATGCTGCCAATAAGCGAATTCCAGGATTTTGAGAGGGTTGCCATCAGCCGAACTCGGTGTGCTAATAACACCGGCAATGTTCCTGCGATCGTTCTCACCGGACCTCCGCAAGCTTCGATTCCTCAGAGGATTGGTCACGCAGCTTTCCAGTTCGTCACAGACCGATGGTTGTCTCGGAGTTATCACGCTTCCGCAACGCCGATGAAATTGGTTCTGCAATCGTTGCAATTGGGGACGGATCGTGCTTAACAGTTGGGACAATCGAAAACAACGAAACGTCGTCGCGTACCTTCGCGCTGAGAATGCCGTATTTGAGGACTAACTCAGCAGAAATTGAATTTTGCTGAACAATGACCTGTGTCGCGGTTTGGCAGGCAAAGGCAAGCTATTCGGACGCAAGCGTCTCAAGCAGGTTGGCACCCTGTTCACACCGGACACAATGCTGCGGTGGTATCGTCAACTTGTCGCCAATGAGTGGGGGGACCACTACAACCGAAAAGAGAAGAAATCTGTTCGGCAAGAAATCCGCCAAGTGATTGTTGATTTGACCGTCAAGTTCGCGAACGAGAATGCGGGGTGGGGCTGGGATCGTATCAGTGGTGCGTATTCGGATGATAGAGAACACATCTGCGACGCCACCATGGGCAACATCCTTGACCCAAAGGGGCAAAGTTTAGTGGGTCATCGCGTAAACAACGATGTTGAAGCCTATCGGGTAGGACCAGCGTACAGAAAACTTTTGGTAGTACTCTCTATTCTCTCCCTCGCGTTCCCAGCCGTCTGCCAGATCATTGTTGTGGCATAACAGAATCAGGATTTTTCCATTCTCGTCATGATAGGCGAGAAAGTGAGGTTTGGGATCGGACATATCGCCATGCCATGGTTCGATGTTGAGGCCCTGGTTCCAGGCATTGATACTCGGCACCTGCGGCTTTTCATTCAAATCGTAAACGAGATGGAAAATCGGATGGGACAACGGCAGGTCCACCGGAGTGACACCCGGCAGGACCTTGGACAGTTCAGCCGTGACGTTTTCGAGATGCTCCCGCCCCCAGAAATCATCCACCATAAGAAATCCGCCGTTCGTGAGGTAGCGTCGCAGGCTATCTGCTTCGGCGGAATCCAGATACATCTTTCCAGGGGAACTCATGAAGGCAAACGGATAATCTAAAAGTCGTTCATTGGTAATGTCGAGAACGAGGCCATCCGGGTCGACCTCCAATGAAGTCAGTTGCTGAAGGCGATAAGAAAAGTTGAGATCGGCATCTGGATAATCCCCGCTCCAGTGTGTGCGAAAATGATTTCGTGTGGACCGGTAACGTAGACGCACAAACGTGAAACACTCGGAGGGGAAATCGCTGCGAGTTTCCCATGTTGGCACGCCTTCTCTTCCCACGGGACGACGTAGCGGTGGGTTTGATTCATCGCCCCACATCTGGCCAAACACACTCAGGACGCAACCAATAAGTGAGATGCCAAGCGCCGCATTCAGGCGAGTCGGGGATATGACTGGAATTTGCAAATTCATTCTCGACGACTTAGCCCCCGTAATGACAGGTTTCCTCTCGAGGCCACGCTCTGAAAGCCTGCCGTACTTTCTATGACAATAGTCTACACTTTTCCATCTGATTTTTCGCGTCACACGACTGCTGAGATGCCCCGCCCTGTGCAGAACCCTCAATGAAGAAGTCCCGAGCAGTTTTCTTCTTTGTAATTCCGTGAATAATGGCAGTTCAACGCTTCCGAGACTTACGCGTCTCATGCGGCGTCGAATGCACGCTCACCAGTTTCCAAAGCTTCAAGAGTTCTCTGTTTCGAGAGTTACGTGCGATTCCAAAATGGTTGTGTGTGACGTGCATTGGACCATTTGATGGGGTGCGTCATGCCAAGTATTGAAATTGGGGTTTCGTTGACGACCTTTGGGAAGTTCATGTTCGGAGTGAAAAAAGTTCGCCACTACCACGACTGTCCTCACAGTAAAGAAACCTCTTTGTGGAATTTGAAAAGGTGCTCTGTTCTGTCAGGATTGAGAGAAACGCAGTTGTCCGAGTTTCCGTTCAAAGCAAATCAGACAGGTGTGGTATGCTCAAACAGCCATCAGGAGTTTTGGGCAGGAGTGGTGATAAGTACTTTTTGCCTTGTTTTTTAACTCGTTTTTCTCCTCCTGCTGGCCTCTAGCACTTAAACCAGCGCACTCATTTACGCGCCCACTCATTTCAGCTTGATGAAGCCCTTGCTCGACGACCGTGATGATCCTGTTCCACCAAAGCAGAATGTGCAGTCAGCCAAGTTGCGTATCATCGCCCTGGTTGTGACCTGCATTGCACTTGGGTGTGCGACACGGTGGTTCGTGAATCTGGCGTTGGAACACTATGGGTATTCCCGTGGTGGGATCTTTGTTCAAGCAGTCGTTTGTGGGTTGCTCATGTTGCTCGGACTTTGGTTGGTCCTGCATAGGATTGGTGTTTTTTGGCGTATGCTGGGGGGCCTTGCTGGAATCATTTTTTCAGCAGCACTGCTCTCGAACGGGTACCCGACAGATTTTCGCCGTTTGACAACGTTGATGTGCATCTTCTTTCCGTTGTGTGCCATCGCCACACATTGGTTCATTCATTGCTGCTGGAAAGCCGAGGTCAAAAATATCGATGCGATTCAGGAAAGCAGAAGAGAGGCTTTCCAGTTTTCAATCCGACACTTGTTTGGCTTGAGTGCCTTCGTGGGGTGCGTGCTGGCGTTCGCCAATGCCGTGCGTGCCAACGAACTCGGAGCGGAATGGTCCTTCCAGTGGGGATCTTTGTCCATCGCATACGAGAGTCTGCTGGTTGCTTTTGTGATGAGCTTTACATTCTTGTTGATTGCGATTTCAACAATCTGGGCAACGCTTGGCATGGCGAATCCAATGCCACGGTTGATTTTTGTGTTTGCGATCACTTCCTGTTTAGGCTTGCTCTGTCCTTACGTCCGTGGGGAAGACTTGAGCCAGTTTCCCTTTTGGATCGCAGCCAACTTATTGACAACGACTCTCGTCACAGGGGCGCTGTTGGTTGTTCGTTCTCGCGGTACTCGGCTGGTTCGGCGTTTCTGATGACAGACCGTCTCGGTTCCCCTCGGGTAGGCAACAGAGCAAGAAGAAAGCCAGAAGCATGGGGCAGGCACTTTTCAACCATCGCTAAACGCTGGCTTCGTCAGCTATGCCTGTCCCGTTTTTTGGTGTCGATAGAGACGGGACTTGCTGAGTTTCCGTCCAGAGCATGCAGGCAGACTTAGTATGCTCAGCTAGCATCAAGCATTGGTGGAATGTTTTTCTTTGCCTGTAGCTCCGTTCCCGACATTCAACGACTGACTCAGATAAAACGGCATGAAATCAATCTTTTACACTTTGCTTTTAACGACCCTTTGTAGTGTTGTTGCTGCCAGTGATCGTCCCAATTTTATTATTTGGGTGGCCGACGATCAGTATCTTGAATCCGTTGGATGTTACGGAGGCAATCCGGAGCACACACCCAATATCGATAAATTGGCAAACGAAGGAATGAGATTCACGCGGGCGTACAGCACAGCGTCTGTCTGCACGCCGGCTCGTTCTGCTCTCTATACGGGAATGTACCCGATCAAAAATGGAGCGCACCCGAATCATTCCGGGTTAAAAGAAGGCATACCCAGCATGCCAAATATTATGAGGAAGCTGGGATACAAGACTGGTCTTGTGGGAAAAGAAGGAGTGCACAAGGCACCGACTCGTCCTACCGATTTGTTCACGTGGGATGTGAGGATACCACACACCAAAGTCACCATTGGCGGGGCGGAGTACAGTGAAAAATCGGCCAAAAAACATCGAGTGATGGACTATAAGAAGATCGGGAACTTCATGTCCGAGACCCAAGAGCCTTTCTGCTTGTTCGTGGCATCGTCGCTTCCACACAGTCCTGAGTTGACCAGAATCGAAAACGGTTTGACTGGATATGAAGCCAGTAACTGGACGACCGATCGACAGCTTGGCAAGTGCATTGAATTGCTCAAGAAAGCAGACAAAAAAGAAAACACCGTCATTGTTTTCGTAAGCGATAGCGGTTCGAACACTCCCCGCTCGAAATACACGTTGTTTGAACCTGGTGTCAACGTGCCAATGATCATTCATTGGCCGGGGCATGTTCAAGCCAATAGCGTGAGTCATGCATTGGTTGACTTTACCGATGTCATGCCAACTTTGATTGAGCTTGGCGGTGGAATCAGCCATCGTGACATGGATGGCAAAAGCTTGCTTCCTTTGATGAAAGGCGAAGACATTGCAGTGCGTAAAGACCTTTTTCTGAGTTTTACATGCCTGGGTGTTAAAGGCGTAAAGCAGCCCTATCCCATCCGGTCAGTTGTCAGTGAAAAGTACAAGTTGATCCATTACCTGAATCCAAACATTTTGCCACCTAAAGGCAGTGTTAAAACTAAAAGTCCAGAGTATCTGCTTTTTGATCTCGAAAACGATCCTGGGGAATTGAATAACTTGGCGGCAGACGAACATCACCAATCGGTGATGAAAGACATGCTGGCACGCTTGAATCGATGGAAAGCAGAGGTGGGCGACAGGGGCATGGAAACTGAACTGGAAGCAATCAAAATGTTTCCAGGAAAAATTGACTATCAAGAATGAACTTGCCGGATAATCACCGTTTTTCCAGTCAAGTCACAGGAAACCTCACAAGTCATTGGAACAGGGAGCCGGGCTTGGTTTGGGGCTTGGTTTGGTGGTTCAGAGCGATGATGACTAGCCCAAGGGCTGGCCATGGGGTGATGGGTATCTAAGTTACCGATACTTTTCGTTCTGCAATATATTTGAGACGCAAGCAATCTGGCTATGTCAGACAAAAAAACTTTACACCCGAAGAAGTGCGCAACGCAGCTGGCCGGAGAAGTCAGTTCACTGTTCGCGGTATGTTTTCATTGACGGCTGCGTTTGCTTTGTGGTTTTGCTGAGAGTGGTAGAGGAATGAAAAATCCTTGAAGCATTGTGTTTTCAGAGTCTGGCCTCGTTACGCGGAATCGACATTCTGGGCAACATGTCTCTGCTTGTATGTTTCGCGTAAGCCTCATGTAGCCGTGCGTTTACATCCTATTCGTCGGATTCGGTCTGGCATTCTAGCGAACTGGACTTCTACGAACTTTCTTCGAGTTTTTTTGATTCTGGCCCATCTTTTTTCGGACCTTTCCAGCGCCAGATGTTGGCGAGAATCCATCCGCGGTGCTTCAAAAGTTTTCGAAGCGGATAGGGGAAGAACAAAGGCGACATTCGGATATTCTACTTTGTGTAGAAGTAGAATTTAGTCCCTTGGTTTCCAGTCGGGTTCGTCAGGTGGCAACGACTTATTGCCTCAGAGAGCAGCGATCGATTTTTCCAATAGCTTCTTTGATGCTTTGACGCCTTCAATTGGCTTCAGTTTGCTGCCTTCCCATTCGATTGAAATGATCCCGCGGTAGTTCGCTGCTGCGATGATCTTCATCAGCCGTTCGTAGTCAAAGTCCGGTTGATTTCCCTTGTCGTCAAAACTGTGCATTTTTGCTGAGATGGTGACCGTGTAGGGCATCATCACTTCGGTGCCATTATACACGTTGTTCTTCTGTTTGCCGAAGTCGGGCATCAGACGGCAGTTGTCATGTTTCAGCTCCTTCATGACGCTGGCGAGAAACGCGCCTTTTGAACTCAGTTCTGATGCGCCTGGTTCAATCGCGATCATGACGCCTTTCTTCGCAGCGGCATCTGCAAGCGGTTTCAATGCCTCAACACATGGAGCGACTCCTGCCGTTGCATCCTTGCCGGGGGCTTTCAGGAAGACTCGCAGGAATTCCGCTCCGAGAATTTGAGCCCGCTCTATCGAAGGGATGATCGTCTGCAAACTCTGTTCGCGTTTACTTGGGTTGGCGTCGAGCGCTCCGGTCATCAACAGGAAAATCTCAGTGCCGGCTTTCTCGCTTCGACCTCTGAGTTGTTCAAGATACTTCAGGTCGCCCTGTTTCCCGTTGAGACCGCCTTCCCATAGATCAATGTGATCGATGCCGAAGTTCTCCATCGTAAAAGCGGGATAATCGAGCGGATCAAGTGACTTGTCTCGGATCAAAGCCCGCAATGAATACTGCGACAGACCGATTGTGTAGGGCGACTTTTCGTCGTGTGCCGAGGCAGGTCGAGCGCCGATGCCAGTGGTTGCAGCGAACGCAACAGCTCCCGTTGTCTGAAGAAAATCGCGACGTGATTGCAACATAGGAAAAGCTCCATGGGATGGATGATTGAGTCAAGATGATGGCAACGATTGACCATCATATCGGCGTAGCGTTCTACTTCAAAATCCCGAATGAAAGATCATTCCGCCGCAAATGCAGAAATACAGGCTTGCCCGAATGTGCTTTCACCGTATCGCGAAGCTATCTCGCTGTCTTCCTTGCTGATCGCGATACCATCCAGGCCCCGCCTGCTCATCGCCGGTCGCCAGTTCATCGCCGAGGAGCCAGCAAATTGCTGGGATCTGGCAGGGGAAAATGGCAAAGGCCACCGAGGTGGAAACGCGGGGCAAGCCTCTTTTTACTGTAAACTGTCAACGTCTCGTTTTCCCTACGGGATGGAAACCGATGCCCCACCGACTTTTCAGACATGGCCCCTGATTTCGTAGAACTCGGATAACAAACGCATCCGGAACTTTGTCACTGGGACGCCAAATGCTGATCTGAAACATTAGCCAAGAGAGATTTAGGATGCCAATCATCTTACCGCCGACGGCTCGTCGTCAATTCATCAAGGGCACACTCGTGCTTGGTGCCGGTGCTTTGGTGACATCTCGCGCGTTGGCCACCGCGGATAGTGAAGGTGCTACTTTGGACCACAACCGGGTCGCTTTGCTCGCGGATACGCACATCAGTGCCGATCCGAATCGCGTCTACCCCGGGACGAAGTGGCCTGGTTCGCCGGTCAAGGAGGGCGAGCATGAAAACGTGCATATAGCAAAAAGCCTTGAAGCGGCTGTTAGCAGCGTAATCGCGCTCAATCCTCGGCCGGCTCATCTGGTCATCAACGGCGACTGTGCGTTCGGCAGAGGTGAAGAAGCCGAGTACAGACAGTTTCTAAGGCTTGTGGAACCGATTCGTGCCGCGGGTATGACCGTTCACGTCACGATCGGCAATCACGACAATCGGGAGAACCTGTGGAAATTGCTTCCGTTTCTGAAGAAAGAGCAGATGGGAATTCAGGCGGATGTGCTTGAGCTGCCGAACGCGAATCTCGTGATGTTGGATTCAGGAAAGAAGGGGATCCTGGGAGACAAGCAGTTGGGCTGGCTCGCCAGACAACTCGACGAACGGGCGGATAAGCCAGCCCTTGTTTTTAGTCACTTCAACCCGTATCCCAATCGAGGCGTGCGTCCCATCAAGGGCATGCGTGATGGGGCAGCTCTGTTGAAACTACTCGCAGAACGAAAGCATGCCAGAGCCTATTTCTATGGCCACACGCACGAGTGGCAGCATGATCGACAGGACCATCTTCATCTCATCAACCAACCGGCAGTCAGCTACTACTTCGGAAAAGGCCATGCGCATGGCTGGGTCGATATGAAGCTCACTGAAACCTCGGCTGACCTGCAGTTGCACTGCATCAACCGCAAGCACAACCAGCACGGTGATCGGAGGCAGGTTAGTTTGAAAGACGAGGAAAAATAAGACGCCGCTACACGTTGCTCCTTCAGAAGCGGCGTGGACAAAGAATCTATCTTTTGGAAGGGACTTAGAATGAACGCCATTAAATTATTATCGATTGTTGTTATTTCCTTGGCCGACGCAACGCTTTGTCTTGCCGATCCAGTGCCAGACATGCCCATTACTGTGCGTGTTGCTTCTTATAATGTTGAGTTCAGCAGAAGTGCGACTCCTGAACAGATTGGTGAGATGTTCAAGTCATACCAGCTGGATATCATTGGCTTTGACGAAGCTCCAGATGGCGATTGGACGGCTCGCGTTGGAGAGGTCCTGGGCATGCATCACAGTTTTGTAGGCAAGATATCCTCGGCAAACCACAAGGATAAATACAAAACGATTCTTAGCCGGACACCGTTGGAAGGCACTCAAGAATACAAACTCACTGGTCGAGGCTGGAATCCAGCGTCGGTTGTCAGAGCTGTGACGAGGATTGATGGAGTTTCCTTCGCATTTTACTCGCTCCATATCTGCAAGTCCGATGCAACCAACGGTCATGCCCATGACCTTGCAGTCAGGGTTCTCCCGAAAGAGATGACAGAGAGGGTGATCGTCGTTGGGGATTTCAATAACAACATCGGTGACGCTGCCATGAAAACGGTCGAGCGTGCAGGCTTCAGACCAACGTGGAACGATTTGAAGATTGATGTCTCCAGGAAGTTTACATACAACGCCCAGAACCCCGAAAAGAATCTCGGGATCATTGATCACATCCTAGTCAACACCTCGGCTGTCGCCCGCGCAACAGACGGAGGCATTATTGAACTCGAAAAGCCTTTGTCTGATCACAAACCCATCTGGTCGGAGATCGTGTTCCCTCGGCAAATCAAGCAGACGCAGGACTCTGAATCGATCAAAAAACAGAAAGGCGAAACAGGAAGGGGATAGCCGTTTTTCAGCTAGCGATAAATGCTGACTTCACGAACGGTGCCTGTTTCCTTTTTCCGCTTCTGGCAAACAACACAGCACCAGTTGGGGCAGCGGCGCGGGCTGGAAAAACGCAATGCGTAAAGGGAAATGTGATGTCGATAACTGATCATCGGCATACTCCGAATCGCTGTCGGGTCACTGATGTCACGAGACATCGTTACCGAAGCAATGTTACCGCGGCATATGTTCAAGGCGAGATCAGCCACGTTCATTATGTCAGGCAACAGAGGCAAGATCGCTGAAAAGGCCTGCGGTTTTTGGGGCCGAACTGGCGGTAGAAGGGGCGGGACCGAATCCCATTAACACCCGTGGTGGCCACTGGGGTTTACGTGCCAGTGCGTTTGTCTGCTTTTTTACGAATTTGGATAGCCCATTGCTTCCACTCCCTGTGACGACGGGCGGAATCTTGGTAAATCAGGAGTGGGACCCCGACAAAACCCAGTACTAACACGCCGGGAAGACTGAGGATCAACACCAAATCTAACCAGTCGGAGAAAGTATCCAGGGGGGCGATGGTGAGCACGAAACCAAGGCCCGCCAGGGTCGGGACCCCGGTCGCGACAGCGAACCAACCGCTAATGCGAGACAGGAATCGCGCATCCTCAGCAGACCAAACCCCTCCGTTGCAGTAGTTGCAGACGCGAGAGAAGTTTCGAGTGCCGTTGTGGTCGTTCTCCACCCCCCGGGAGTGCGTATGGGCCCGGCAGTTCCGGCACCAATCCAACGCCGGATTGGGTTTGCGTGAACGAACCCGCTTTCGGGGGATATCTTGACCAGCCTTGCCAGCAGCCCTTTCGCCGGCGCTATTCTGCTTTTTTTGTTCTCGTTGCGAGTTTGGCATGCACGTTTCTCTTGAGAATGTGGTTTACCGGGCTTCCACAAGTACCCAACCGCCGACACCCTGATCAAAAAAGGTAGCCAGAAGATCAAGTTGTAGTGAAGGTAATGCAGCAAGTCTGTGTTAGATCAGAGGGCTGTGTCGTCTGCAGTTCATTCAGGAGTGATTTAACGCCGCCCAAATGTACATTTACTGTGGTGTTTTCTACCCCAAGCTCTTCTCTCACCTACCACCTTGGACCATCCCCTGACGTTGCATGTACAGTTCCTGCGGTTTGCGTAACCAGACGCTACGATTATAGAGGCTGACGCGCCCAGCGTGTGGGGAAAGGTTGGACCCGGGTTGGAGAACGATGCCTGTGCCAAGCCCGCTGTGATGCACAGATTCTCAATACGGCTCCTAGGAGACCGTTTCAACTCGCACAAGACGTTGAGACTGATGTTAACTCATTGCCTAGCACACGTTACGCGACACCAGTAGTAAGCTGATGCAATCCATTGATTAGGTGTTGCTAGCGCGCTGATGACTGCCCACTAGAGATCAAGCAGTTAGGCGTTGCCCTATCATCTTCAGGTTTCGAATATGAATCCCACTTCATTGGTGCTCATCTCCCTAGGCATCATCGCCGCAGTTTGTTGACGGCTCTGGCTGAAGTCGTCAATCGCACAGTGATGTGCTACGCCAACTCTGGGACTTGGTAGCCTTTGCGATACTGGCGTTTCAGGAACTTGTTGCCAGCGTTAGCGCCGTTACCGACAAACCGCTGAGTTTTTTCGTCCAAGGTCATCAGCGGACTGAGTCGAATGGTGTCGCTTTCCATCGCGATGTTGTGGGCGTCCAGGTGTTTATCCATCTCCTTGATCAGTCCGTTCCACTGTTTCACGCCGACTTCGTTGGCTTCATTTCTTGAGAATTTGCTGCCAGCTTGATAGGCCACGTTGGCCAGGTTGCACCAGCCTGTGCTGTCGTTGCCCAGAGCGACTTCAGACTTCAAGATGGAGCGATCATGTTGACGCACCGCATCAATGAAGTTGGCTTGGTGCAAACCGTTCCCACCTTTTCCCTTGAATGTCCTGATCTGCTTTCCGTCGTTGTCAAAGGCCGCGCCGCCGCCACGTTGGCCCTCGAATCGACCGCCTTCACAGAACGCCATGTAACCACTGTTCGGGCCAGGGTGTTTCGGGCTTTTTCGCTTGCCTTTCTTGCTCTTCGGTGAATTGGGCTCGCCCGGCAAATTTGACAGTCCGATGACGACAGGAATCGACCCGGTGTCGAAGTATGCGAAGTGAATGTTTGGTGTTTGTCCGGCATCGTTCAGGGCAACGCGTCCACCACCACCGAGAACCTGTTTCGGCAACGCAACCGAATCCTGGAAAATATTGTTGCGGCAATCATCCAGCACGTGGACACCCCAGTTGCCCATTTCGCCGGAGCCGGTGTTCCAATCCCAATGCCAGTCGTAGTGCAATTTTTCGCGGTAGATCGGTTGGTCTTGAGCTGGGCCGAGCCAAAGATCGTAGGCGACGTCCTTTTCAATCTCCAGTGGCGTATCGCGTTTGCCGATTGACGGTCGTACGCCGTAGCGATTAACACGAGCTGCCTGAATTTCACCAAGAGCCTTTTCTTCGTGCAGGAACTTTTTGATCTCGGCTTGCATGGGATCGCTGCGCTGCTGGGTTCCGAGCTGGCAGATTCGATCGTACTTGCGTGCTGCCGCAACGGTCTGCTTGCCTTCCCACTGACTGTGCGACAGTGGCTTTTCCACATACACGTCTTTGCCGGCCTCCATGGCCCAAATTGCAGCGAGGCAGTGCCAGTGGTTGCAGGTGGCGATTACGACTGCGTCGATGCTTTTGGCGGCGATCAGTTCGCGTAGGTCGGTCCACGTTTCGGCTTTCGGGAATCGCTGCTTGGCAAGGCCCAGACGCTTCTTGTCGGGATCACACAAGCCAGCAATATTCACGCCTGGGACTTCGTTGAAGTAGCCCATCAGTTGGCCCGCGCGGCCACCGCAACTGATGAATCCAAGATTGATTTCATCATTTGCATTTGCCGCACGTACGGTGCGTGCAGGAAGTGACGTGGTGAGGCCTGCTGCGATACCGGAGGCAAGAACTTGGCGGCGAGTCAGTTGTGGCATGAGCGGTTGGTACTTTTTCGAGTGTGGGGGGCGTGGCCGATGGAGTAGACATTGTATTCCAGAAGGGGGCATTGATTCTAGAGTGTCATGATGGCTGTGATTCCGGGTTTCGCGACGGCTGCTGTGCAAGGCCAATTGGAAGCGGGTAAGTTGTTCTAAAATAGTTCAAGCCATTGAACCTCTATTTGCTCAAATGCACAGATCTTATTCGCTGGCAACAAGAGCAAGGAAGCGGCACGCCCCAAGTGATTGGCATCATTGAGTTCAAGTGCTCCGTTCAACGCTGCTTGACGTCTTTGTGGCGTTTTTTTCCGATGTCTGCATTCACCTCGGTCAAGTAATCCTGGAGCAAGCCGTGAGGCTCATCGGTCTTCGACTGCTTCTTTTCTAACAGGTTGGCAGTTTCCCCGATATCAAGATCAAACAGTTCAATCCGGTCCTTTCCTCTACTGGCGATTGATGCCGTCTGACTCGCCCTCTATGTATCCGCTATCTTATGAGTACGGGTTGGCCAAATTGCGACGCGAAGATTCACTCGCAAAGTCCATCGCAAGCACTTGAACACGTCGAATGTGCAACCGGCTATCGGCCTCACCGCTGAACAAGACCGCGTAACAATGTGATGCATCGACGTCGCCATCGGTGCTGGAGTTTACAATCGTGATCGTTACGGCGACTCGGTGATCACGAACTTTCTACGTAAGAAACTCATGCTCTGTATTGAAAACAAATGGCTGAGATTTGCATCGGTGTTGACCCTTCTGGTCATTGGATTGCCGTTTTCGGTTGTTCCGGCAGTGGGTCAATGCTGCGGAGGAGCACAGAATTCGGTCTCCCACAGCCACGACGGTCGCTTTCGTGTCGAAGCGATGTCACTCACCGGCACTGGTCACCACAATCATGGCCCCTATAAGTTTCGCTTTCGAACGCTTCGAATAGGCCCCAATGAAGAGACCGAAGAAATAGGCGTCTTTGAACGAGCTTGGGATACGGACAGTCACTTCTCCATGACGGTTTGCGTTTCGCCGACGGGGAACGGATTCGCCTTGGGGTCGTCCCTCGAAGACCCGATCCTCTTCTTCTCACCAAAGGGAACGATTCTGGCAAAACTTGACAACTATCTGAGCCCGAACATTCATTGCAGGCGTAAAAGTGACCCTCCCCTGGTGTACCCGCTTTCCGCGAGAACGCAATACGGCCTACGGACGACCAAAGTGTGGTTGCCGTTGTTTCATATTACCGGTCCCGAAACCCAGTGGATCTCGAGTCAGAGGCCCAATGTTGTGGTCAAGAAGCACATTGGAATTAAAACGGTCCAGTCGGAGGAAGTTAGCTGGCTGTTGCGGATGCTCAAGTGGCGTCCGGATGTTGGTGAAAGCGAAGTGAGTCGTGTTCAGGAGTTGATTGCAAAATCGGACGAAGCGGGTCTGATCGACCTTGGCCTCTCCGCGATGCCACTTGTTGAAGCGAAACTCTCAGTGGAAGAACAAGCCTCCCTACGCCGCGTGCAGCAAGAGATCGTCCGGCGGCTTTGCGGTCACCAGGATGCCTGGCGGAACCTTGACTTATTGGTCGCGCTTCGCGAACACCCCAACAGCGATCTGCGGGAGTGTGCTGAGGAACAGTTACGAGCATTGCTGCCTGACGGAGAGCCTACTGCTGATTGGGTTCAAGAGAATCGTCAGCATTTGAAATGGGACGCCAAGCTTCATGTCTATCGTCGATAGACGCGCAGAATCCGGCGGGATCTGAAATCGATGTAATTTCGTCTAGGAGCCAAGTTTCCCCGGGTTCCGACTACTGGAACGGCGGAGAATGCACGCGGTAGCAAGTGGGCCAACAGCCTTTTGCACGCCTACGCAAGCCACGGCGTAGCCCATTTCGGCATGCTATGTCGCATCCCATCGCCACGTGTTGACGCCGGTTGGGCTGGCGTGGACGCCGCTCCAATTCTCGACATCACGCCATCGCCAGGTCAACGATTGACGCCGAATGTACCGAAACAAAAAGAAGCGAAAAGAAGGGCACCGAAAAGAAGAGGACAGGCACTTTTTAAGCCATCGCTAGATGCTAGCTTCGTGAACGATGCCTGTCCCCTTTTCGCCCCTTTTCGCCGTCCCCTCAAGGAATGCTCGTCGAAGCCCATGCGGAGGGAACAGAAAAAGACTGGCAGGCGTTGATTCAGACTGGCGTTCAAATGTTCCATGCAAACAATCCAGCCAGGATGAAGGCATTCTTGCGAAAGTTCGAGTTGCAGAATCAGAGTGAGAATTGAATCGCAGATGACTGGGAGTGCCGTGGTTGACCGGCGTTCGATTGCTCGCCAATCACTACAACGAATTCGTGAACGCCTGCAGTCGCTCACACGCGATGGTAATCTGATTTACAGGTTGCCGAACGCCGACGGAGATTCGTACCAACCCAGTCTCCGACGTGCCTATCGATTCGTGCGATACCGGTGAGCACTGCAATCCGCTGCCGACGATCAGACCGTGTTGGCGGAGCCTCTGGGCTGATTGACCACTCGTTTCGCCAGCAACCGAAAATGCGATCGTTGGAAGGCGACCTCTGGCGTCCGCGGTACCGAACAAGGTCACACGTTTGTCGCTCTGTAGCGTGTCTTGCAAGCGACCCACCTGCTCGCGTGCGATTTGTAAGTCATGCAACCCAGAGGTGGTTTCGAGGAAGTCAATCGCGGCTTTCAAACCCGCCAGCGAAAACTGATCAACCGAGCCAACGTCACAATATCCAGGTCGGCTTCCCCATTGCGCGGCAGGTGCTGCTGCATTCCTGTCAGGGATTGCACATTGAGCCGTCGCACACTTCAACTTCGCGGAACTAGCGATGTAGAGACCACCGATGCCCCACGGGGCTTGCAATCCCTTGTGCCCACCGAAGGCAACCATGTCCGCCCCCAGCTGGTCCAAGTGCAGATCCACCCAGCCAACAACTTGAGCCGCATCAATCAACACCATCGTGTCGTATTGGTGCGACAGTTCGATGATCTGCTCGATTGGCAACAAGTCCCCAGTCACGTTGCACGCCGCAGTGACCGCCACCAACCCAACATCGCGGCCTACCAGCGATCGCTCAAATTCAACCAGGTCCACCGGCGAATCATCGCCAACCGGGATGGAATCAACCGTGACTCCCTTCTCGGTCAACTTGTGCAAAGGTCCGCTCACCGCGTGGTGTTCCCATTGGCTGGTCAACACACGGCTTCCTGCCTGCAAATCCACGCTCGCGATGGCAGTTGTAAGAGACGACGTGCAACCCGGTGTCAGCAGCAACTGCTCCGGATCGGTCACACCAAAGAACCGACACACCGCCTCGTGAGCTTTATCAAATCGCTGGGGCCACTGCTGCGGATGGGAGCGCATCGCATCCATCACTGCATCCGCCACAGGCACCGGCTTCGGCCAGCTAGTCCCAGCGTGATTCAAGTAGATCGGCTCATCCATGCTTTCTATTTACCCTGCTCATTGAAACGGTCGGTCTTCACTAAATAGCGATCCGGCACGCGAAATATCGGCCAGTAGGGATGCACGGCAGCGGTGGGTTGTTTGTCTGGTGTTTCCAGAGGCAATTCAGCGCGACACCACCCCAGGATTCCGTCACGATAGTTCACCGCGTCGATGCCGCCAGCCACCAATTTACGAGCGTACCAATAACTACGTCCACCAACCGTGCAGTACGCAATCACCGGTCGGCCAGCCAACGAGTCTACATCGGCCTCATAGTCCGCCTGAGTGATCGCGCCGGGAATTCGAGAGATGGAGTGTTCCGCAAGGCTGCGAACATCAACCAAAACGGGCTTCGATGTTTCAGCTGTCATTTGCGAGTGAAGTTCACTGGTCGATATCGTTCCGACATGCGGGCGTCCGAGCCATCGGTGAACCCGTTCGATCGCGCCGAACCCGCCGTCGCAGAGTCGAATGAGCATGTGTTCTAACTGAGGCATCGCTAGCCGCGGCCACCTTCGCAGCACGTTTCACATATTCGGTGACACTGCGTGCATTGCAATTTGCCACGAATGTCAACCAAACGCCCACCACAAACAGGGCAAGCCGGATTCGTGGCAGGACAGGACTCGGGGGTCGATCTGGAATCACGATTCAATTTATTCTGGTTCATACGCGCGTCCTGTGCTTTTAGCCGATTGCAGGATTTCATTGTCTCAGAGCCTCACCGTTCCGAAAAGACGTCGCAGAACTGACGGAAGTAACTTTGTTGTGTCGGCCAATCAGCGATTCCAAAGACAGTGCGTTGGAATGCTGCTGCAAACTCGCCTTCATGCGAATCGCGAAAGTCCTTCGCAGTCTGCAACGGATCATTCGCAAATACTCCACATCCCCAAACCCCCAAGCTTACTGAATCGTATTCGTCTGCTTGGACGACGTCCAGGAAGCGGTGAATTCGCTGGCGAAGCATTGGTTCTGCACCCCATCGACCAATCGCTGGGCAGCATGGGCTATGGTCAACGATCCGTCCTGTCGGGCGTCCAAGAAAACGGAAGCCGGCAACGTAAAATAGAGCGACCGAGTGATCAACTACCTCCGTCCCATTCATTGCCTCGATCGCTAGATGCTAGCTTCGTGAACCATGCCTGTTTCCCTATTAGCCGCCCCTACTAGCCGCATCGATCGCGACCCCCAAGACAACCTTACCTGATGAAGTGAACTCGGATCTCATCGACCGTAATGTGAGTTGCCGTTTTTGACCCCAAGGGGTGCAGTTCACCCAGCCGGTCACCCAACGACTCACGGAGTGGGTCGAGGTCTTCGGCAAGACCGTGACGTACTGGCTTCGTCACCGTAGCGTTACTTGTCGTTTTCAAAGAGGTCGACCATCGCCTCGCCCATGCCAAGGCCCACGTTCATGTAGGTCTTGGCGCTGCCACCGTAGTGGCCGCAGGAGCCGCCGGCCGGGATGGTCAGCGGGTGGGTGTAAACGCCGGCGACGGAGCCTTTGTATTGCGGGTGCTTCGAAGCATCCGCGATGTTCATGATCGCGTCGAGGATCTTGCCACCTCCGTTGTCGACGCCTTTCTCGTCTTCTCCGAGCGAGGCGGCGACGAACTTTGCGTTCGGCGCATTGAAGTCCTTGCGCAGCGCATCGATCAGGAAGCCTAGGTGCTTCTCGTAGCGGTTGAAGTAGGCGGGGTTGTTGCGATCTTTGCAGCCCTGCCACCAGAAGAAACCGGCAACTTCGTACTCCGTCGCGCCGGGGTAGTAGGTGTCGAGCTCTGTGAGGACTTTCTTGGCATTGGCGGTGTCGTCGTCGTACTGCTTGCCGGCGTACCACTTGATGCGTTCGCCCTCGGTGCCCTTCTCCCATTTCTTGGGCGACTGCTTGTAGCCCGCGTAGGCCATGGTTCTGACTTTGCCGGTCTTGTTGTCCTTTTCTTGAACTTCCCACGATGGGCTGCCGGGTGGCAGGAGGTCCCAGCCCAGGCCGCGGTTGCCGATGGAGCTGCGGATAATCAGCACCGGGCCGTCGAAGTGGTTGCCCAGTTGGTGGCCGATACCCTGGTCCATGCCGATGGCCTTGCCCTTCACTGTCAGCCAGTCGTTACGCTGCATTTTCATGCTGCCCTTGGATTGCATGACATGTGTCACGCGAACGTCCTGGCGTTTGGTCCATTCGCCGGCGTCGTCGACCATGAACGGGTACAGGCCGTCGTTCTTGATCGCACTGACAAGCGTCTTGTCTCTGTCCTGCTCGTACTTCGCAAGCCGCTTTTCATGCTTTTCTTTGGCCTTGTCCTGCTCCTGCTCGCTCATCCCTTCCTTGATCTTGAGGACGGGCTCCTTCTTTTCGACAGCGCCGTACTCGAGCGTGTTGGACTGACCCATGATGATGAAGACCTTCACGGGCTTGGTCATGTCGGCGGGCTTGCCATCGGGGTTGGGCAGCTTGTCGTTGACAGGGTTCTCGGCAAACGCGGGGCTGGTGAGCAGGCACAGGCCCAGCAACGCAGCGGTGAGTCTGGTTTTCTTCAGCATGGTTCCCTTCAATCGAAGTGGCGATCGCTTATAGCTTGGAAGACGTCTGGAGCTTGGAAGACTTCTGGGGTTTGGGAGGCAGAGCTCAGCAAAAATGCGTGGCACAAGCAGAGACGGTGCCAGAGTGATAAGTGTAACAGGGCTGGGTGGCTACGGGCTTAGGGCTTGTCCTTTAAATGTTGTGGATGCGACTCAAAATCGGAAACCTCTCACGTCGCCTCCGTTGGGCTTCGAACCCAACATCACATCTCATCGCCCTCCAACCCGACGTCCACCCGAGGATGCCCACGGGTCCGAGAAACGAGTCCTGACCCCTTTTTCTTTCCTGACCCCTTTTTCTTGCCCTGTCCTACTTTCGAAACCAAACTGCGTCTACGATGGAGATTGTGCGGAGTACTTTTGCTAGATATCTTCCACCTTGGGTCCAACGTTTAAACGAAGAACTTATCAGGAATCAAATTCTCATGGCGAAGAAACACTTCAAGTTGCAGCACAGCGAGAGCGTCATCGTGCAAGCCGCCGCACAAATCTATGCGGCATATATCGCGAGCGGTCGCGTGGCCGAAGGTGACGAGGCCAGTTGGATGAAACGCTCTATCAAAGAAGCTGTGATGATCGGCCAAGCAACGGA
>Ga0315331_10001312_pt1 | contig 18483 bp, 12 predicted proteins | sample M160m34915metaG_FD_203456 | JGI IMG/M metagenome (GOLD analysis project Ga0315331, IMG submission 203456) | Ammonia-oxidizing marine archaeal communities from Monterey Bay, California, United States - M1 60m 34915 | ecosystem: Environmental > Aquatic > Marine > Intertidal zone | place: USA...
CGGGTCCGCGCGCGTCCCGGGAGACCGCGACGACCGAGGGCTCCGAGACCACAATGCCTCGCCCTTTCACGTAGACCAGCGTGTTCGCTGTGCCGAGATCGATCGCGAGATCGCTCGAAAACCACCCAAGGACGGTGTCAATGATCAAATTCCCACTCCTCTTTTCAGCTCAGCTCGGCTCTCGGTCAACCCGCGACGGATTTCTCGGGACCCCAGCCGGGGGATGCCAAAATCGAGCAGAAAATCCAGCTAACTACCTGAAAAATCGATACGTTTTCCACACGCCCCGCCGCCAGAAAATAACAGCGAGGGCGCGCGTGTTCAACTTCAAAGTGCAGTGATACCGGCGCATCCCCTGCTGCGGTCGCCGATCGACCGACTCGAACTCGAACGGCTTGCCTCGGAAGCAATCGGTTTCGTACTCTACCGCGCGCACCCGTCCCTATATTGCCCTACCACGATCCCACCCCGGGATCCGAGAGGTCCTCATTGCTCGAATCGTTCCGCAAGGGTCAGCGCTGGCTGACGCTCCTCTTCGTCGCGACGATTGGTGTCGTCTTCGTCTTTTTCCTGGGGGTCGGAGGCAGCTTCGGCCCGGGTACCCCCACGGGTGGAGCAGTGGTCGAGTTGGATGAGATCCAACTCACCAGCCGCGACTTCACGCGAGAGAGGCAATTCACGGAAAACCAGTTGCGAGAGCAGTTGGGAGACGCCTTCGACCAGGCCGGGGCTGAGCGCTACGTCGATTCGCAAGCGCTGTCGCGAATGATCGACACGCTCGTGCTCGCCGAGGCCGCTCGAGACCTCGGTTTACACGTGACGACCGACGAAGTCCGCCGCCTGGTCCAAGAGAGCAGCGGCTTCATCGACGCGGAGGGACTCTTCGATCCCGCGGCTTTCAATAATTTTGCCGAGCGTGAGTACGGAACGCAGCGGGCTTTCATCCGCTCCTTCACCCGTTCGCTCCTGGGGCAAAAGCTGATCCAGGTCCTCGCGGCGCAGACGGCCGTCTCCGATGCGGAAGTAGACCTCTGGACGCATTACGAGCTCGACCAGGCGAGAATCTTCTACGTGGCGATCGACGGGTCCTCCGCCCCGGCTTCCGAGTCCCTCTCCGAGGAAGCCGTGGAAGCTTGGGCGGTCGAGAACGAGGCTCAGCTCAGGCAGACCTTCGGCGAGCGCGCCGAATTCCTCTCGATGCCGGAGCGCGTTCGCGCGCGGCACCTGCTCGTCCGGCTCCCCTCCGATGCCGACGAGGCAGAGGAAGAAGACGCGCGAGCCCGCGCCCAGGCCGCGCGAGACCGAATCGACCAGGGCGAGGATTTCGCACTCGTCGCAGAGGCCCTCTCCGAGGATGTCGGCACGGCCGGCCTCGGCGGGGACCTGGGCGTGTTCGCTCGGGGCGACAACGACCCCGAGCTCGAAAGCGCCGCCTTCTCTCTCGAGGAGGGAACGCTCTCCGAGTTGGTTCGTTCGGCGTACGGCTACCACGTCCTCCGCGTAGAGGAACGCCTGCCCGAGGAGGTTGCGACCTGGGACAGCGCTCGACCGTCGCTTGCTCGCGAAGAAGCCGAGCGCGCGCGCGCCCAGACGCGGGTCGACGAGCTCACCGACCGACTCATCGAAATGGTCGACGCAGGGGGCAGCCTCGAAGAAGCCGCACGCCTGGAGGGCCTGACCGTCGAACGGCCACCAGCGCTCACGCGTCGGCCCGATGGATTCGTCCCGGGACTGGGCGCGGCTCCCGACCTGCTCACCGCCGCCTTTGCGCTCGCCCCAGGGCAAAGCAGTCCTGGAGTCTTCGAGATCCAGGGCCGCCGCGTGATGATCGAAGTGGTCGGACACGACATCGCAGAACCGGATGCCGTGGCGTTCCAGAGAGCCGATCGGCGCGAACAGGTGCTGATCCGCAAACAGAACCAGGCGATCAGCACCTGGCTGGGCGACTATCGACGTCAACTCGAGTCCACCGGCCGGCTCAGAGTGAACGCTGAGCTCGCGCTCGGCTCGAGCTGACGCAGCGTTTCACGCACACTCACCCGCGACCTCACCCGCGACCTCACCCGCTTCACCCCGAAATCCGCCCAAACGGGAGCGGCGCCGGACTAGGCGAACGACTCCTTGCGGTGCCTGATCAACTCCATGAACTCGTTGCGGGTCTTGGAATCGGACTCGAAGCTGCCGCGCATGGAGCTCGTGATGGCGAAGCTATTCTGCTTCTCGACGCCCCGCATCATCATGCAGAGATGCTTCGCTTCGACGACGACGCCGACCCCTCGAGGCTGCAGGACCTGCTCGATGGTCTGCGCGACATCCATGGTGAGACGCTCCTGAACCTGGAGACGACGCGCAAAAATCTCGACGGTCCGTGGAATCTTGGACAGCCCCACCACCTTGCCGTCGGGGATATAACCCACGTGGACCCTTCCGAAAAAGGGCACCATATGGTGCTCACAGAGGCTGTAGAAGTCGATGTCTTTGACTAGGACCATCTCGTCGTAGTCAACGTCGAAAAGAGCCCCTGTGAGGATTTCCTCGGGCTCCTGCTGGTAGCCCTGTGTAAAAAAGCGCATCGCCTTCGAGACTCGACTCGGCGTCTTGAGCAGCCCGTCACGAGCGGGGTCCTCCCCGACCTCCTTGAGCATGCCCTCGACATAGGCCTCCATCGGGTCCGGCGCGTCGCCAGAAGCACTCATTCAGATCTCCGTTGCAGAGCGCACCGCCAGCGCGCTCACAGTTCCCGCCAAGATTGGACGCTCCTCACCTCGGCGCGGGGTCCGATGGCGGGGCCTCCGCGCAGCCGGACTCGTTGGAGAGTGACCGCGGAAGGGGCTGAAATGGGACTGGGACGCTAGCCCGATGAGCGCGTTCCGTCAGAGGTCGAGCAATGCCCGCCTCTCCGGCTCTCGATACGCCGACGGCAAGGGTTCCCTAGGGAACCTTCCTGCACAGAGTCCTCGTGCCGATGCCGGATGCGCCGGACCGATCCACCGATCAGAACTGACGGATCAGACCTCGCACGACACCGCGAATTTCGACCTGAGAGGCATGGAATTCCATCTCGGACATATTCGCATTGGCGGGGACAAGCCTCACCTCCGCTCCATTGCGATAGAAGCGCTTGAGCGTGGCCTCGTCGCCGTCGACCAGCGCCACGACCGTCTCCCCGTTGCGCGCCTCCTTACGCTCTTCGATCACCACAAAATCGCCGTCACAGATCTGATCCTCGATCATGGAGTCGCCCCGGACGCGCAGCACAAAGTGGTCTCGACGGCCTGGCAGCATTTCTCGGGGCACCGAGAGTTGCTCCGCCACTGCGGCATCGGGTTCGATCGCCTCGATCGGTCGGCCCGCAGCCACTGTGCCGAGGATCGGCAGCTGAATGCTCTCCGAGGCGGTTTCTGCGGGAACCGGCTCCACCGATCGTGAGCGGTTCCAGGCCTTCCTGAGGTAGCCCTTGTCCACGAGGTGTTTCACGTGTTTGTGGACCGTTGCGACCGAAGACAGACCGAAAGCCTCCGCGATCTCCTCGAGACTCGGAGAGAATCCCTGCTCCGCAACGAACCCCGAGACAAAATCAAAGACTTCCCTTTGTCGCCGCGTCAATGCGGCGGATCGAGAGGGCCCACTCCGCTCGTTTTGTGTGCCGGGCGCCCGGTCGGACATTTTCTCTACTCTCCCTGGCTCGTGTCGTTCGCTGATGTCGTTCCCACTCGGGCGGTTTGCGTCTCGATCCAAGTCGGCCTCTTCCAGATTTCACAATTTCACAATTTCACAATTTCACAATTTCACAATTTCACAGTCGACCAGTCGACTGGCAGCCGAGTCCGACCGGTCCCGAGACGAGCATGAGAGCTTCGTGCCCGATCTTCGATTTATTTTCGCCTACAGGCTGACGAAATTCTGGCGAAAGTCAACTTCGGGGGCACCCGGCTCCTCGACTCCTGCGCTTTTTTTTCGGCGCTCTGGTTGACTCGCCCCCGGGAGCGTTTAGCTTGCGCCGCCGTTGGCAGTCGGGTTGCTCGACTGCCAAAGATGCCGGCGGGGCCTTGCTGCCTGGGCGGCTGATCCCTGTGGCTGATTTCGGGCTCGTTCCTCCCCAGGCGGTGGGCCCGAATCCCTTCAATATCCGGCTCGATCGTACCCACGGTCGGGCCCATGCTCTCCGGCGAGTCCGGAGCGCGTCCGCAACGACCAAGCGGGCGCGAAACGAGAGGCGACCCATGAAGATCCGTCCGCTCCAGGACCGAATTCTCATCAAGCGCGTGGATGAGGAAGAGACCACCAGTGGGGGTATCATCATCCCCGATTCCGCCAAGGAAAAGCCCCAAGAGGGACAGGTCGTGGCCGTCGGCCCCGGCAAGACCCTCGACAGCGGCGAAGTTGCGGAGCCCGGCGTCAAGGCCGGCGACCGCATCCTCTTCAGCAAGTACGCGGGCACCGACGTGACCGTCGATGGCAGCGAGCACATCATCATCCGCGAAGACGACGTCCTCGCGATCTACGAGTGAGATTGATTCCGTTTTAGGAATCCCATCACTCATCCCCATAAAGGAGAACGAAACATGGCCAAAGAAGTCATTTTCGAGCAGGACGCCCGAGCGAAGATTCTCGACGGCGTAGACGGACTCGCGAACGCGGTCCGCGTGACGCTCGGCCCGAAGGGTCGCAACGTCATCATCGACAAGAGCTTCGGCTCCCCCACGATCACCAAGGACGGCGTGACCGTCGCCAAGGAGATCGAGTTCGAAGATAAGTTCGAGAACATGGGCGCCCAAATGGTGAAGGAAGTCGCTTCCAAGACTTCCGATATCGCCGGTGACGGCACCACGACGGCCACGGTCCTCGCTCAGGCGATTTTCCGTGAGGGCAGCAAGCTCGTCGTTGCGGGCATGAACCCGATGGACCTCAAGCGCGGCATCGACAAGGCCGTGAAGGCGATCGTCGGTGAGCTCGGCAAGATCAGTAAGCCCACCCGCGACGCGAACGAGATTGCCCAGGTCGGCACGATCTCGGCCAACTCCGATGAGACGATTGGCCAGATCCTCGCCGAGGCAATGGGCAAGGTCGGGCAAGAAGGCGTGATCACGGTCGAAGAGGGCAAGAGCCTCGACACCGAGCTCGACGTCGTCGAGGGCATGCAGTTCGACCGCGGCTACCTCTCGCCCTACTTCGTCACGGACCCGGAAGGCATGGAAGCCGTTCTGGACGAGCCGCTGATCCTTCTCCACGAGAAGAAGATCAGCAACATGAAGGACCTTCTTCCCCTTCTCGAGCAGGTTGCTCGCGCCGGGAAGCCCCTTCTTCTCGTCGCCGAAGACATTGATGGTGAAGCCCTTGCCACGCTCGTCGTGAACAAGATCCGCGGCACGATCAACGTCTGTGCCGTCAAGGCACCCGGCTTCGGCGATCGCCGCAAGGCGATGCTGCAGGACATGGCGGTCCTCACGGGCGGTCAGGTCATCGCAGAAGAACTCGGCCTCAAGCTCGAGAACGTCACGGTCAAGGACCTCGGTCAGGCCAAGACGGTTTCGATCGACAAGGACAACACCACGATCATCGATGGTGCGGGCACCAAGAAGGACATCGAAGGACGATGTGCCGAGATCCGCGGCCAGGTTGAATCGACCACCTCCGACTACGATCGGGAGAAGCTCCAGGAGCGACTCGCGAAGCTGGTGGGTGGTGTTGCGGTCGTCAAGGTTGGCGCTGCCACCGAGACGGAGATGAAAGAGAAGAAGGCGCGCGTCGAAGACGCGCTCCACGCGACTCGCGCGGCCGTCGAAGAGGGCATCGTCCCTGGCGGTGGCGTCGCACTCCTTCGCTGCAGCAAGGTGCTCGACAACCTCGAAGGCGAGAACGACGAGCAGATCGCGGGGATCAACATCATCCGCCGCGCCATCGAAGCTCCCCTCCGGTTCATCTCGGAGAATGCGGGCATCGAAGGTTCGATCGTCGTCGATAAGGTCAAGGGCCAGAAGGGCGCGAACGGCTTCAATGCCGCGACCGAAACCTACGAGGACCTCATCAAGGCCGGCGTCATCGACCCGGCCAAGGTCGTCCGAACGGCGCTGCAGCACGCAGCCTCGGTCTCGGGCCTCCTGCTCACCACGGAAGCCATGATCGCCGACAAGCCCGAAAAGGGCGGCGGTGGCGGCGGAATGGGCGGCGGAATGCCGGACATGGGTGGAATGGGCGGAATGCCGGGGATGATGTAATCACCCGAGCGCTGGCCGCCTTCGGGCGGCCGGCGCGGGACCGACGAGAGGCCCTCGCCGCCGTTAGGCTGCGGGGGCTTTTCTTTGCTCGGCGTATCCATGGACCAACTTTCAATCCGCCGGCAAATGTGCCTCTCATGCTCTGCTGGACCAGCGGCTCGAAGAATCGCTCTTAACGGGTAACCCACCCGCTGGGTCTGATCGAGAAACGGACCCCGAGCCGATCGATTCGTTCTCTGGGCCCTCGCCATCTTGCATCGAGCACTTCTCGCTGAGGCAGCCCAATTCCCGTATCTTGTTCAATCACGCGCATGGGAGTGAGCATGCATATTTCGGATCAGGACCCGAATCGGGCTCTCGAAGAGCCGGAGGGAATTCTTCGACTCGTCGACCGTTTCATCTCTCCGACACTTCTCGCAGAGGGCGAGCCGAAGACGACCCGCGCCCGTATCCTCATCGTGCAGGCTGCTCTCGTGGGTGGGATTTCGTTCGTGATCCTGACCTACCAGATCGCGTTCGAATCAGACCTCCTCCCTGAAATCGGGATTCCCATCCTCGTCGCCAGCCTGAGCGTGCCCATCATACTCTCACACTCGTCTTCCCCCACCTGGGCCGGCGGCATCCTCACGGGTACGCTCTTTTCCTGCCTCAGCCTCGCAAACGTCATGACGGCTGGCCGTGAACCCCTGTCGCTGATATTTCTCGTCACAATCCCGATGATCGGAACGCTCACGCAAGGCGTTCGTTGGGGTGCCTTCTGGACCGCACTCACACTCGCGGACCTCTTCTTTTTGCGTAGTTTGGCGGGCTCGACATTCGAAGCAATCATTCCAATCCGCCAACTCTCGACCGACAACGAAGCGGTGAGCATTCCGATCTTCATGGCCGTACTGATCAGCATCACCAGCATCCTCCACGGACTCATGAGCGACTACGCAGCGAATCGAGCCCGCAGGAGTGACGCCAGACTGGAGCGCGCGCGCGCGCGCAATCAGGAGATGCTCGACAAGTCTCCGGATGGACTCTTCTTCGCCACGGCCAACGGCCGAATCAGCTTCGTCAACAAAACGCTGAAACGGCTACTCGTCGCCGAACCCTCTTCCGATGCGATGCTTGGCCGAGACGTCGACGATTTGACTCGAGGCTTGGATATCGACCAGCTCAGAAACCGCATTAGCGATCAGGAGACCTCTGCCGCAACGGAATGTGAGATTCAGGCCGCCAACGGAACCTGGATTCCTGTAGAGATCGCCATCAGCGGCGCCAACGAGATCGGCGGCCAGGTCTGCAGAGTCAGAGACCTTCGGAGCGTCTATGAAACGGATCGCGAAGCGCGCCTCATGCGCGCGATCTTCGACGGCGCGCCTGTCGGCGTCGGCATCTTCGAAATGGACACCGAGGTCGTATACGTCAACGACGCTTACCACGCCTTCACGACGTTCGACCCGAGCGAACTCATCGGAAAACGACTGCTCGATCTTCCATGGGCCCCAAAATCCCGCGAAGCCCTCGGCGAGATCCTCTCCGCTCTGAATAACGGTGAAACCGTCGCCATCCCCAAGATGCGGTGGAAGCAGATCGGCGACAGGCTCAGCTTCGTCGACGTTCGAGCATTCACGATTCAATCCCCTCGAAAAGAACGTCCGAGGTGGGTGGTATTTCTCCGCGACGTGACGAATGTGGCGCGCCTGGAAAGCGAAGTTTCGCGATCTGAACGCATCGACTCCCTCGGGAAACTCGCTGGCGGAATCGCCCATGACTTCAACAACCTCCTCACCGTAATCATGGGGCAGGTCGACATCCTTGAAGAAGACCTCGGCGCGGAACACTGGGCGGCAGATAACCTTCGCGCGATCATGAACGCGTGCGAGCGTTCTTCCGCATTGACGAGCAAAGTCCTGGATTTCAGTCGCAAGCAAACTCTGCGGCCCGAAGTTTTTATCGCAGGCGATGCGATCCGTGATCTTTTGCCGATCCTGCGACAGCTCGTCCCAGAGCGGATCGGCATCGACGTTTCGATCGAAATTCCAGGTTCCCCACGTATCCGATGTGACCCGACGAGGTTCGAACAAATCCTCCTCAACCTCGTTGCGAACGCCCGGGACGCGATCGATCAATCCGGTCGCATTGCGATCCGGGTACAGGCTGATCCGAATCACGACAACGCTTCCCAGTCGATCAGCGAAGTATCGATCGCGGTTTCAGACGATGGATGCGGAATGCCCGCACAGGTTCAGGACCGCATTTTCGAACCCTTTTACACGACCAAGCCAATGGGAGAGGGCACGGGATTAGGCCTATCCACCGTGCATGGCATTGCTCACCAGAGCGGAGGCCGCGTAGAGGTGTCCAGCCGCGAGGGCGTCGGCTCGACCCTGACGGTTTTCTTCCCCGAAACCAAAGCTGAACTCACAACTCACGCCGAGGTGATCGAGGAGGACTCACTCAAAACGCGAGGGGACAAGCAGGGGACCGTTCTGATCGTCGAAGATAATTCCGCAGTGAGGTTGCTCATCAGCACTGCGATCGAGCGGCTCGGCTTTAGTGTCGTGACCGCGGAGAACGGCGAAGAAGCCCGGGCCTACATCGAAGAGAGCCAAATCGACCTCGAGGCCCTGGTAAGCGACATCGTGATACCCGGACCCAGCGGAATCGAGATCGCACGTCTCTTTCGATCCCGTTTCGCCAAGAAGCGGATCATTCTCATGTCCGGCTACGCGGAGGATGAGATCGGGCCAAGGGACCGGCTACCCGGCGACATCCGATTCGTCCAGAAGCCGGTCAGCGCCAAAGAGATTGGCCGAGCCCTGTCATCATGATGAACGGAGCACGAGAGAGCGCCCCGGAGGAAGGCGGATCACTCATTTGACATCGAGCCGCTACATCCTGTATCGAATAACGAAACTACGGTCGCCCGCTAGCAAGAATCAGTGCCCCGAAACTGAGACCTACCGATCCAAGTGTTGGCCCGTTCGCCGCCTCTTCGTGAGGATTTTTTGCCGAAGAAAAACAACCGTTCAGGATCGGATCGCTCCGAGCCCGACCTAATTCGTCAGGACGGGATGGCGATGGAGAAATTGGTCGGGGGGATTGCGCATGACCTGAATAACCTGTCCACAGCAATAGCCACCTCGGTGCAGACGATCTCCATGCTGCTCGAAAACGAACCGGAAAAATCTCCGTTCCGAGACAGGCTTCTCGAATATCTGGAAACGATCGAGCGAGCTACCCACCAGTCGAGCTCGCTCGTGACTGCTCTAGCCGCCTACACCCGGGACGAGGCCAACACCACCGAACAGCCCCTTCGAGAGGTCGTGGTCGACACCGCTCAGTTTCTGAGGCGAGCCCTGTCGACGCCGATCGAATCGAGTGTTCCCAAGACCATGCGACCACGAATGGTCCTCGCCGACCTGGGACAACTCGCCCGCGCACTCGTACACCTATGCGATCGCGGCGCACGGAGCGGTGCGCGCCTGCGGCTTGCCGCGACCGACGACCGGGAAATCACCCTAGAGATCAATCTCACTTTGGATCAAGGCGCGAGCGCGCAACCTCTCGACGAGGATGTCGAGGCTGCTCAGGCGATTCTGGCCAGATGCGGAGCGATGCTCGCACTCTCTTTCGCGGACGGCCGCGGAGGGTGGACCGCTTCGATTAGACTCCCTGCCGCAACGCCCACTGCAATCCCAACCGAGGTCTTCGGATCCGCAAGAAGCACCGCTAGACACTCCGGCAGAGCGCTCGTGGCTGAGGACAACGCGCAGGTACGAGGCGCTCTGGTCGACGCGCTCACCCGCTGTGACCTGAGCGTCGAGACCGTCGCAGATGGGGACGCGCTCGTCCAACGTGCGATGGAGTCCGCCAATGAGTTCGACCTGCTATTTGTAGACTTCGATCTCCCCGGACGAAACGGGGAAATGGCGCTCGAGGCGCTTCGTGAAGCGGGAATAGACACCGCCGCACTGATGATCTCTGGAAACGTCGACTTTAGGCCACGAGTCGCGACTCTCCGCAACACTGATTTTCTGCAGAAGCCTTTCGGCCTCGCCGATGTACGGAACTGGGTCGCCAAACGACTCTCCGAGGCCTCCCAGGAGGAAGAAGCTCGATGACCCCTGATACAGATATACGGATCCTCTTGGTGGACGATCACGAGATCATCCGAGAGGCCCTCGCTCAATATCTCACGTCGTACGCAGGAATCGAGGTGGTCTCTTCCGTTGGAGACCACCGAGTCGCCGTAGAGGAAGCGAAAAGGCTGCAGCCGGACATCGCTCTCCTGGACATCGAGGTTCCGGGGCTCGATTGTTTCGCCGCCGCCCGCGAAATCTCGAACCTCTCCGCTGCGACGAAGGTGATCTTTCTCAGTGCCTTCTGCCGGGATCGATATATCGAGCAGGCCCTCGAGGTGGGAGCATCGGGCTATATCGTCAAGGGCGAGGAGCCATCGGCCCTCCACGAGGCGATCCAAACCGTCTTTCGCGGCTCAAATTATTTCTCCCCCGAAGTGGAGAACCGACTCGTCCTCGGAGAAGACGGCGTGCGGCTCACGAGCAAGGGGGCGACTCGCACGGCTGCCCTCACCCAGCGTGAGCGCGAAATCCTCGGCTACATCGCTGTCGGCATGTCTAAGAAGAAGGTCGCGGCGCTGGTCGAAGTGAGCGTGCGAACCGTCGATGCGCATGTCCGCAACATCATGGGAAAACTCGACCTTCACGATCGAGTGGAACTCGCTCGTTTTGCGGTCCGTGAGGGGCTGGCACCGGAGTAGGCAATCACCTGCGCCCCACCCCTTTCCAAAAGCTTCCGCTCAGGTTCCGAGAACGCCCGCTCAGAGCGCAAGCAGCGCCCAGAGGACGAGTCTGCTGCCACCGAGCGCTCATGACTGGCCACCAGAGTAAAATGCAGGCAGCCGCGTCGTCGCTATTCCGACCCAGCTTTCCGTTTCGTCCATCCGGATTCCCTTTCTATTATGGATGGGTCGTGCTGGTGGCATCGACGATCGGTCTCGTCATGAGCGCGCCGGGGCAGACGATCGGCGTCTCTGTGTTTACCGAGCCTCTCCTGAAGCAAACCGGGCTCTCGCGCCTGCAGTTCAGCAACGCCTACCTGCTGGGCACCTTGACGAGCGGATTGATGCTCCCCGCTGCAGGGCGACTGCTGGATCGGATCGGGGTCCGCCGTGGCGTCGTCTACGCCTCCCTGGCGCTCGGCGCGACACTCGCTGCGCTCAGCCAACTCGCAGGACTCACCGAAATTGCCACGAACCTCGGTGCGGCCTCCGCCACCGCAGCCTACGTGATCCTCACGGTCGGCTTTGTCGGCCTGCGATTCACGGGACAGGGCGTCCTCACCCTCGCCTGCCGCACCATGCTCGGTCGATGGTTCGAGCGACGCCGCGGGCTCGTCTCCTCGATCTCCGCTCCCTTTGCGACCCTCTCCTTCGCGAGTTCGCCCCTGCTGCTCTCCGGTTGGGTCGAAAAGTCGGGCTGGAGTGGAGCCTGGCTCGAGATGGCCCTCGCAATTGGTCTCGGCATGACGCTCTTTGGCTGGCTCTTCTTCCGAGAGACACCCGAAGAATCTGGACTCGAAATCGATGGTGGCCGCGCCACGCCTCAAGAGAACCCAGCCCGCCGCGACCCCAATTCTCCGAACCAGACCTCGATCCCCGACGCGACACGCAGGGAAGCCCTGCGCTCACCGACCTTCTGGCTCGTCACCCTGGCCGTCGCCAACCACGCGATGGTCGGGACCGGGATCTCCCTGCATATCGTTGACCTCGGAGCCGCAGCGGGCCTGAGCGAGGCTCAGTCCCTTCGGGTATTCCTCCCGGTCACCCTGATCAGTGTCCCGACCGGGATCGCTCTGGGGCTCGCAGTGGACCGGTGTGCGATTCGTCCGCTGATCCAAGCCATGATGGTGGGCCAGCTGTTGATGTTCGGGCTCGCCCCGCATCTGGGGAGTCCTCCCCTCTACGCGCTCTGTCTCGCAGGCTGGGGCTTCTCGGGCGGCTTCTACGGCCCGCTGACCGTCGCGGCGCTGCCCAATCTCTTCGGGCGCGCTCACCTGGGCGCGATTCAGGGCGTGATGATGATGGTCATCGTCATCGCGAGCGCTCTCGGCCCAGCGCTTCTGGCGGGGGCCCAGTCCCTCTTCGGGTCCTACGAGACGGGGCTCCACCTCCTCGCGGCCCTGCCCTGCATGCTCTTTGTCGTGGCCGCTTTCGGCAGCGACCCCACAGAGCGGCCCTGATTTCGTCTCGTGGCCCCGGCCTGGAACCGGGATTGCTCCGCAGCCGCAAGAGTGACACGATCCGGAGGTCGAACGGGGAGAGCAACGATGGCAGAGATCGATGGCGGGCAGATCGCAGCGAGACAGCTGATGGCGCTGGGGGTCGACCACCTCTTCGGTGTCGTCGCAGGACCGATGATCGAACTCTTCGGCGGCGGGCAAGCCGAGGGAATGAAGGTGATCGGCGGTCGCCACGAGATGAACGCGGGCTTCATGGCCTCGGCGTGGGGTTGGCAAAAGAAGAAGCCGGGGGTGCTCGTTGCGGGCTCGGGTCCCGCCGTCACGAATTGTTTGACCCCCCTCTATGTCGCGACCGAGAGCGCGATGCCCTTGGTCGTGCTCGGGGGTTCGGCCTTCTCGGCGACCACGGGCTTTGGCGCATTCCAAGAACTCGACCAGGTCGCCGCCGCCAAGCCCGTCTCTAAATGGACGGGAAGGGTCGACTCGACCGAGCGAATCGGCGAGTGGATCCGATTGGCCGTCGGCAAGGCGCTCGAAGGCAAACCCGGCGGGGTCTATCTCGATTTCCCGGGAGAGGTCGTGGCCCGCAAGGTCGAGGCAACCTCGATCCCCGTGCTCGGCGCCCCGGAAATCCGACCGCCCCAACCCGACGCGCAGGCCGTCGATCGCGTCGCCGACCTCCTCGCCAAAGCGGAACGGCCCCTGATCCTGATCGGCAAAGGCGCGGGCTGGGCCGATGCCAGCGAGCCCCTCGAAAAGCTTGCGGACCTGGGGATCCCCTATGTCTGTGCCCCGATGGCGCGCGGGACCATTCCGGACGACCACCCGAGCTTTGCCAACGGTGCCCGCAGCCTCGCCCTTGGCGGCGCGGACGTGATCGTGATGTTTGGCGGGCGCTTCAACTGGATCTACGGCATGGGTCAACGCTTCGCGCCCGAGGCCACGCTCGTGCAGGTCGACATCGAAGCCGAAGAGATGACGTCGGGTGCCCCCCTGGACCTCGGGATCGTGGCCGATGCGCGAGCCACGGCCGAGGCGCTCCTCGCCGCGCTCGATGGCGCGTCCCTGCGGACAAAGGAAGGCGACTGGCTACAGATCCTCCAGAAGAAGGCCCGCGCGAACGAGGAAAGCGCGCGCGCCGTACTGAGCGACGATTCGATCCCGATCAATCCCTATCGCGTCGTCGCGGAAGTGAAGGACGCATTGCCGCGGGACGCGATCATCACGGCCGAGGGCGAGACCATCATGGGGATCTGCCGAGCGATGCTCCCGAGCTTCGTGAATCGATCCCGACTCAACGCGGGCACGACCGGCTGCATGGGCGTCGGGGCCCCCTACGTCGTGGGATCGGCGCTCGCCTGCCCCGATCGGGTCTCGGTCGGTGTGCTGGGGGATTACGCGTTCGGCGCCGCTGCGATGGTGGTCGAGACTGCAGCGAGGGTCGGCGCGAAACCGATCTTCGTCGTCGTGAACAATGAGGGCATCGCTGGCCATATGCTCCAGGATGCGTTCCTACCGCCTGGCTCGCCTCGGATCGCCTCACTGCTTCCCGCACGCTACGACAAGATCGCCGAGATGGTCGACGCGCACGCCGAGCATGTCGAACGACCGTCGGAGATCCGCCCCGCGCTCGACCGAGCGCTGGCCGCCGACAAGGTCGCCGTGGTCCACGTCCAAGTCGATCCCAAATCGACGCGAATTTCCGGATCGAATTACCTGCAATAGACGATTCAACTCCCGCCCTCAGGAGGACTCCACGATGCCTCAACCCCTCGAAGGCCTGCTCGTTCTCGACTGGACGATATGGCAACAGGGCTCCGTCGCGTCCGCAATGCTGGGCGACATGGGCGCCCGCGTCATCAAAATCGAACAGCGGGGCACGGGTGACCCCGGTCGATATCTCGTCGGCGCGGGAGGGGTCGACACTCAGGAAACACCCAATTGGTACTTCGAAGCGAATAACCGCAACAAAGAATCGATCGAAGTCGACCTGAAGAAACCGGAGGGCCTCGAGATCGTTCTCGCGCTGGCCGAAAAAGCGGACGTCTTCGTCCAGAACTATCGGCACGGCGTCGCAGCCCGCCTCGGACTCGACTACCCGAGCTTGAAGGAACGCAACCCCAGAATCGTCTATGGCAGCGCCACCGGCTACGGCCCGAAGGGGGAGGAGAGCACGGAGCCTTCGTTCGACCACCTCGGGCTGGCGCGTTCAGGGATCATGAACGCGGCGGGCGAACCCGGCATGCCGCCCCTCGGCATCGCGGGGGGCATCGCGGATCAAATGGGCGCCGTCATCCTCGCCTACGGAATCATGAACGCGCTCCTCGCCCGCGAGCGATTCGGAATGGGCCAGGAGGTCCACGCTTCTCATCTCGGGTCGATGTCCTTTTTGCAGGGGCTCTCGCTCTCCATGAAGCTGATGGCCGGCGTCGCGATGCCGAGAAGCTTCCGTACGGAGGCCGGGAACCCGCTCTGGAACCACTATCGCTGCGCCGACGACCAGTGGCTCGCCCTCGCGATGCTGCAGGCGGATCGCTACTGGGCTGATTTTTGTCGCGCCATCGAACGACCCGAACTCGCCGACGATCCGCGCTTTGCCCAGATGGGGGAGCGGACGCAGAACCGGGTCGAATGTGTCGCCGCTCTTGACGAAGCCTTCGCTCGTTACCCTCGAGCCGAGTGGCTGCGTCGTCTCAAGGAGGACCCGGGCGACTTCATCTACACCATCGTCAATACAGTCGACGACCTGCCCGACGACCCTCAGGTCCAGGCCAACGACTACGTCGTCGAGATGGACCATCCGCAGCACGGGCCGACCAAGATGGTCGGCATCCCGGTGGCCCTCTCCGAAGGCCCAGGGACGATTCGGCGGGCCGCACCCGAACTCGGTCAGGATACGGAGTTGGTGTTGATGGACGTCCTGGGCTGGGACTGGGAGAAGATCGCCGCGTTGCGCGAAAAAGATGCGATCTAGCGGGCCCGCCCCCCTCGAAGCCTCAACATCGCCCCTAACATGCCGACCCCGATGGCCAGACAGCCGAGGAACGAGGGCTCTGGAACGACGACGACATCCGACATGATGTCATCCAGTTCCAGGTTCGAGCGAACGACCACGCCTCCCGCGGTGATGGATTCTTCGCTTCCCGGAGAAACGATCGGCCCGGGGGTCGTTTTGGTGTATGTGACCGTGATCGAACCGAGCAGTCGGTTCGAGATACTGACCGGAGGGGTCACTAATCCGAGATCGACGGCATTCGCGGAGAATCGAACCGGCGGAGTCGTCGAGAGATAAGATTCGAAAGTGGTCGACGCGCTCGAGTCGAAAGAGTTTTCGGGCGCGAAACTCGCTAGGCCCATCTGAGATGGATCAGCCAGAAGCAGCTCGGCGCGCACCGCGCAGATCTCGTCGCCGGTCGCTGCGGGGAGGCAAGGCGTCGAGGTCGAAGGAGTCCCTCCCCCTTCGATCCAGAGATAGAGAACCGTCGCGACCCCGTCGACGACGCCGATCTGTTCCGTCGGCCCGCGGTCATCCGACCAATAGGTCAGGTAGAGGTTGGCGGTCTGAGCCATGGCTCCATCGGCCATCATTCCCACGAGGGCAAGGCCGATCAAGAACGAGAGGATCGGACCCGCTCGTCGGTGTTTGCCAAGAGAAGCTCGTGCGTTTTCCATTTCGGTGCTCTCCCCTGAGTCGATCAGTTCGACGGGCAAGCCGGCGGGTTGAGTGGGGAGATCGGATGGAGCGGAGCTTCGCCCTCTCTCCCCTTGAGGATGACGAACACGTCGTTGATGTCACAATCCTCTGCAAGTCCGGTCACCGAGTCGATCGTCGTGCTCACAACCCCGATCGCATTGCAGCGACTCTTGGATCCGGACGATATCTTGGCCGCTTCTGTGCTGCTGGCCAGCGCCGAGCGCAGGTCGTAGACGTCGTCCATGATCACCGACGCGTTGTCCTCGGCTTCGCCGCACTGACACGCGTCGCCAATCGTGTCCGTCTGCCCGGGATCGACCAACTCGATTGCGCCATCCATGACCTGGAGCGTGCCGTTATCGTCTTGAGTGAGGTTGTCGACGTAGGGACAGTTGTCCATGTTGTCGGCAATGCCGTCCGAATCCCCAGACTCGGTTGCCGGGCCACTCCGAAATCCGGTCTCACCATCCATTCCCCCCCCCGACTTCGAAGCGGAGGCGGATTTCGAACCCGCCATCTTGGCACCGTACTGCGGTGGGTTGCCGTCGAGGTCGGCCCAGTCCGCAGCATCGCCCCAGGCCAGATCGAAGTTTTCGACTCCCTCGAAAGTCAGCGCGGGGACGTAGGCGGGGAAATTCGAGAGCTGACCATCGAATGAGAATTCCCCCAGCTTCATGTTGCCATTCGCCGCATTGAGCTGCTCCAGGGCACCCGGGCCACTAAAATCGCCTTCCAGATAGACGTAGAGGGTGTCGGGTCTCATCCCAAACTCTGCAAGTTCAGGGGAGGGCCCGACCGTCCGGACCGAACTGAAGTCGACCCAGGGGCCAAGTGATTCCCCGTCGACGCAGCCGCGTCGGCCCTGTCCGCTCCTGGGAACTCCCTCTAGATCCAGATTGCAGTCGCCAAACGAGACGGGCTCACCCGTCGGCGGGATGATGATCCCGAATGAAAACTTGGAAAAGGCGATCGGCGAGTTCAGGCTGACCAGCCAACGGGCCCCCAGGATTTCGCGGATCTCCCGCTCGACGAAAATCGAGGGACTGGGGCTGGGGAACTCCCGCCGTAGTCTGAATTGATCGTCGGCGATGAGGTCTCCCCGAGGATTGGACCCGATCGACGGTGTGTAAGGAGAAGGAATGAGTTCGACCGGCCCGCCACCGGCATCGAGTTCGAGCACGCCAATGACGAACTCCGGATCCCCGCGTTCACAGAGGGTGTCTGCGTCCGGGCCTCCGTCTCCGAAGATGCCGAAGTAGAAGGTGTTGGCGCGCGCAGTATCCGCGCCCATCCCACCCAATTCCTGGGGCGCGAGCACATAGGAGCCGGGCGAGACAGAAGCTCCGATCTCCGGCGGTGGATTCGTATTCGAACAGCTCCTCCCGTCGAGGATGACTAAGGGAAGCGGGGAAGGGCCACCGACCTGGACATCAAAACTGTCCTCGCACCCCGCGAAGTCGAAGGTGCCGTCGTACGGGAAGCTGTCGGGGGCGATCAAGCCGAAATAGAGATCGCTGATCGGCTCGTCGCCGCACTCGAGTAAAACCTCCCAGCGATCGTTCGAATTCTCAACGCGCACGATGACCTCTGCCACGTTCCGGTCGGTGAAATCGACGACCCAGCCTTGAGAATCGCCGTCCGGATTCAGCCCGTTCCCGGCGATGACCTGACCATCGGCGGAGATCGAGACGGCCTCGGTCAAGCTCCAACCATCCAACTCCGCCCCGAGCCCCATGTCGTCGGTCAGAAAAGTCTTCAGGTCGACACGACCGCCGCTCGGTGTCCACATGAAAGCCTGGAACGTCTGTCCGTCGTCGTCCCAATATCGACCGACCACGACGTTTCCGTCGCTCGTCGCGAGCGCCGCGCTCTCTCGAGATGCCCCGTTGGCGATGGGCTCCAACGCCTGCATCCCAATGTCGGGATGCCACCGAAAGGCTTCCCGAAGCCCCCCGCCGACCGCAGTCGACTCGCTCTCGCCCACGACGATCCGTCCGGAATGCGAAATCCCGAGCGCGGCCGCCTCGCCGCCGCCCGTCAATGGACCGAGTTCCTGGACCGTCTGGGTCGCAGCAGACCAAAGAACCGCCTGGCCCGCATGGTCCACCGCGCCATCGCGCCCGAAACCCACGACACGCGTCCCGCCATCGTCCATCCCTCGAGCGACGATGTCGTCCAGATCCGTGTAGCCACCCGACACGGGGTCGAAGAAGGCGGCCACCTGGCCACCGGTGGGGCCATAGTTGATGAGCCGATGTCCGTGGCGACTGATCGCAACGGCTTCATTTGCGGCCGCTGCGGATGGATAGGGACTGAGCG
>Ga0315331_10001313_pt1 | contig 18483 bp, 32 predicted proteins | sample M160m34915metaG_FD_203456 | JGI IMG/M metagenome (GOLD analysis project Ga0315331, IMG submission 203456) | Ammonia-oxidizing marine archaeal communities from Monterey Bay, California, United States - M1 60m 34915 | ecosystem: Environmental > Aquatic > Marine > Intertidal zone | place: USA...
TATTGTGAGCTTCTTCAAACTCATTTGCTATGCCATTGTCAAACATTAGAATAGTGTTAGTTGCGATGGATTGAGAGCTTCGAGCTTTTCTTCGTCTTCTTCGATCAATTCATCTATTGTCTTGTTGCTCCGCAACCAATTTCTTTGAGCCATGCGAATCACGAAACGCATCAATGCAAATGCATAAATTTTATTAAGTACCACTTTGTTTCCTTCTCCGTCTTGCACTCGAAATTCTTTGGTTTCTTCGTTGTATTGAAATTCCGCGTGTTTTAATTGTTTAGTGATTTTTGCCATTGAATCTATAATATCATATATATTTTTTAATGTAAAGAAAAAAATGTCAATGTAATGAAGGCATAAACTATAAATGAATATAATAACTACGTGAACTACAATGACACTTTATTGAAAAAGATAGATGTTGCCGCGATAAGGTGTTGAACTACAAACAAATGTAATGCCCAGATAAACCGCGACAACATCATTTAAAAAATTAAACACAAACAAAATGACGGTCTAAACTATAATTTAATATAATGACGCCCTAAACTTTGAATGTGTTTTATAAAATGTAAAATCTACAAAATGATCTTGTGAACTATAAGTAAATATAATGAGATAGTAAACTTTGTAGATTCTTAAAATTTAGGACTCAAGAATACTCTTTATCGCAACAAACAGTTCTTTGCATGATTTAGAATATATTCTTCTGTATTTAAGAAATGATTGTTCTTCTTTCGCGGAAAATTTTCCCTTGGTTTTGGCTTTTTTACCTTCAAAAAGAAAAACACCTTCCTTTTCTGCTTGCGAGCGAACCCAACTTTTAAGGGAGTGATGAAAGATGTTACTTCTTGCTGTTCCGCCTTTGAGGTGGAAAGGGCTAAAACCCAATACATATCTTTTGACAAAAGCCCACCCTGGAAGCTCCCCAGTCGATTCTCTCAAGTAGAGCTCGGAAGATAAATCTCCGTCATCATTTAACACTTTACCTCTTAATGTTGACAGAATTGCATAAATCGCATGAGGCTTTTCCAAAACCTTAGAGTGAAAACTAGGTTTTTCAATCGAATCAAGAAAATTCTGTTCTGTTTTTAGACCAAGACCGGAAAGTTTTGAAATCTTTCCTTGTTGACAAGCGAGTTTGAGCTGTTGAAGGTTATTTGTATCTATGCCAAGTTCTTGTTCAATTTGTTTTTTTCTTGCGTCAGACAAACCTGGGATATTAACTTTTAAACCGAAACAAGATTTTGCATCATCAGAAAGACGCTTTGAAATTTCAAGCGCGTGGGTTCTAATCCAATTAGAATTGTCATCTGTGTATAGGCTTTTTCCGTTTCCGTTTGCCCTCGCTTGGTTGCATAATATTGTGCATTCTTTTTTGCGTTGCCAACCTTCTTTTCGAAGATTGCTTGGTTCAAAGCTCGAAGGGGGCTTCATTAGTGATAAGTTTTGCTTGGCTTGAATATAATTGTATATCGCCATAGGGTCAGTTATATCATCCTTTAAATCATCACGAGTATAAGTTTCTTGTTTTTTTAAACCTCTAACTCTAACAATTTCTTGTTGAGAAAAAAATAGTGCATTTGGGGTGCTTTTTTCAGGAAACAAAAGAAGTTGCACCCCGTTTTCTTCGCACGCCTTGTAAAAATCATTCAGCTGTTTTTTTGTAAAAGGTTGAGATAGAGATTTCTTTGTTCTTGGAACTGCCATGTGGGAATATTCACTCACAAGCGTATCTCCTTTATTTAATGCATAAGGAAGTTTTAATACATCTTCATGACTAATTGTTTTGTATTGTTTTTTGTAGTCATAAGAAGTTGACTCTCTTTTTCCGCAGTCTAATACTGTTAATTTTTTAATTCTTTCCATAGTTCTGTTTTTTTTATTTTAAACTCGAAGCTGAATTGCTCCGAATGATGAAAATGATTATACGTCATATTAAATTAAAAGTCAAGAAAAAACGTTAAGCCCTGATAAACACTGACCTTTGAGTGTACTTACTATTAAAGATATTATGCTAAAAGAAAAAGAACGACAGATCGTGCTTGATTGTTTGTATCAAGAATCATTGACGGAAGCGAAAAAACATACAATATTTGAAGTTAAGGCTAAAATGACCGCAAAACTAGAAGCGCAGTTAAGATATGAGCATATATCTTCTCGCGAGCGTATTCAAATATACTACAATTTTATATGCAAAAAAATAACAAAATACATCGCCGACGACATCAGCAAATCGGCAACCATGTATTGGGTAAATGGTACGCCCGAAAAACGCAATCAAAGAATAGCAGAATATGCACATTATGCATTTACTAGAATGCCTGAGAATCAAAAAATTGCAATTTGCGAAAAACTAGGATTTAAATATTTAAGTAATTAATCCCAGTTTCCTTGTGCGACATTGCGTCCATCAAGGTTACTCCAGTCAACTGCAAATGGATCTTCGTCTTTGTCTTGATTGATGTGTTCATTCTTGAACTGCTGTTGTTGTTCATCGTATAATTTGGAATGCATGCGCTGACCCATCCATAAAGATTCTAGTAATAGTGCTCTCACTGCTTCAAGGTTATAACTTTCTTCTTTACTACAACGATATGCTTGTTTTAATACATTACATAGCGTTCTTTTTTCATCAAATGGTAGATTCATTTCTTCGCGCATTTGCTCGGCAATTTCTTTGGTAAATGGTTTTGGTTTGTATTCGCTCATATTGATATATACACTTTTTCTTACATTTTAAAATTGTTTATCTCTAGTATGTCCTTTAATGCTGAATATGTTTGGTTTAAATCCTCGCGTACATATACATTGCTAAAATCATTTATATGCTCGATCATTTTAACGTGATGAAGCTTTTCAATTTGAGAGCATTGCTCATATGGTAAGGTTGTTGCTCGTTTGCTAATGTAGTAATTGGTTGTTTTATTTATATGAGGCTTTAAATCATAATAATTAGAATTATCTCGCAGGGGGTTTTGTTCTCCTATGGTTAATAAATCTCCTGTGTAAAAATCATACAAAGTAGTCTGGGGATTGATTGCAACAACTACATCAATAAAACACAAACTTCCAAATAAGATGGAGGCGAATCCTCCTGCACTAAGACCAGTGAACAACGTTTTCTTATATTGTCTTACCAAGTTCCTCAGATCTAAGCATATTTCGTCCACTGTCTCTGAGTGCAAATAAAAACCCCCGAGTTTGCTATCCCTTGGTCGAACGTCATCCTTGATAAAAAGTAAATCAGAATACTCAAGATCGAGTCGAGAGAAAGTCTTTTCTAGCTCAAATTTATTTTTATTCCCAGGGGTGTATAAATGAGCATTCATTGATTGGAAAACTACGATTAAATTTGGCTTTCCGTTAAATTTATGTTTGTATAATTTTTTCATTTTAATTAAAATTGGTAGTCAAATAAATCAATCACATCTGCAGAAATTTTTGCAAGCATATTTTTTGTTTCTGTGGTATAGTAACTTTTGTAATCTTTTGACGGGCGAATTGTATTTTGATTCATGCGAGGGATTTGATAATCCATGATTTCAAGCTTTTCCATAGCTTCTTGTAATCCCGCATCAAAGTTTTCCTGACGAATTACATGATCAACTACATATTCATTTTCAAAGTAGAGAAATTGCCTTATGGAGTGATGCCAATGACTGCCAGACTCAAGGAAAAATTTATAACATTGTTTTATATAACCCTCAAAAGAGATGTTGCTACTTTTATAGGTTTCATTATGAGTCTTAAGAAAAAAATATCTAGAGACAGCTCTATCCCATGGATTTCGCACTACGGAAAAAATAAAAAAATCCCTCCAATTAAGTCCATGAGATTTGATTTCTTGTATATGATCGCTAAGTGATTCATGCAGTAGTCTTTGGTATCTTTCAAACTCTTCTGAGTCTCGATCTAGGTCCCATATACCTAGCGCTATCTCTACGCTCGCACCTGCGCATTTAGCAGGGTGTGTGAAAATATATTTTTTCTCTGTATCATACATGGTAATTGTAATTTTTTAATTCTATAACATTTTTTTCCTTTTCTGCTACAAGATCAATGAGTTGCTGGTTATATACATCAATCATATAAAAAGACGTACTGCTTTTATTGCCGTGTTGTAATTGTGGTGCATTGATGTTAATTTTATCGCAGAAGAAAATAAATTCATTAGATAGATCTTCGAACTCGGCGATATAGTCTACTATGGTTTCGCCGCACTTATTGCGGTAGTAAGCATCTTGGGCATGATTGTTTAATATAATATTTTTTAATACAGCTTGATCATCTTTGCTCTTGAATAATTCAACGCAAAGCTCGCCTTGATTTAATTCAGGTTCATCCCAGTCAATTGATTTGTCTCGACGCAAGTATTTGTCGCCATAACTTTTAAAGTACTTGAAAAAGCTAAAGTAACGAGCCCATGGGTTACGCACAATCGTAAATTTAAAATAGTCGCTCCAATTCCAGTTGTTTTTTGTGAATTGTTTTTTTGCGCGGGTCGCGAAATCATGTTGGTAAAATTCTGACTCAAAATTTGCAAGCCCACGAACGTCTATAATATTTAGTGGGAGTAGGCTTTCTCTAAGTGATCGAGTTCCAGTTTTTGGAATGTCAATTGTAATAAATTTGTGTTTGTGGGAAATTAACATTTTAAACTAAAGGGATATCCTTCTTCTAATAATTCTTTTTTGTCGTTTTCGCTAAATTTTGACCAATTCATGATTGTGCATATTGCGTCACACAAATCAAGGAAGTAATGTACATTAGGGTGATTTGGGCGATCTACGCTATCGATGTTTGGGTTGTTTTTAATCAATTCAACTGCGGAAATAGATAATTTTACCCCTGTTTCTCTTGCGATCATCCCTTCTAGCGGTTTTTTTGAAGAAGGTTGATAATAATATGACGCAAAGCTAATTAAATTAATGCCTTGTTTTACGTTTTGTTTTATAATATCTTGATTGATTTGTGGAGATCGAGAGACATCAATGTTTTGATAAATAATCAAATCACTTGTTTTTACAAAATCTATTGATTCGTCGATATTATACAGAGATTCTACAATTTTTCCTTCAAATTCTTTTGTGTGCGCCCAATTATGTTTTAATCGATCAAAAAAAAGGTCCGCACATATCCATTTTATGTTTGCGTTGGGTTGTAACTTTTTAATGTAAAAAAATAAAGCTCTAGTTTGACAATTTCCATATAATGCAATATTCATAAGAATTTCATTTACAATACCTCTCCCATAATTTTCTGTCCCAATATGTACGATCTAGAAATTTTTGTTGAATAGTTGGATCTAAGTCTTCGAATTTTGTTTTTAATTTGTTTGGAGTTGCGTTGCGATGTAAATTTAATTCTATCACATGACCCTCTACATCTGATTGTTGAATGCCATAAGCTCCATGAAATACATTGTTTATCAAATCATCTACTTTGCTTGTATCAGAAGTGCGAAAATGTTTTAGGTATCCTTCGTGTGCTAAGGTTAGATGATATGGTTCAATAATTGCAGAATCAGGCATATCCATTAAGCTTCGCAAGAACCAGCTATCTTCCACTTCATCAGATTGAATGTAATCTTCGAAGTTTTTCGCTTGAATTGAATCATGCGTGGGTTCATGCGAACTTTCATCACTAGTTAGGTAATGAAATAAAGATTGCGCGCGTTTATATGGATCGCGCAAAACAGTAAAATGTAAAGTATGCTTGCGTTTAGATTTCTCGATAATCAAATCAATGCATTTCCTTGCCTCTCTCCAGCCCGGATCCATAGGATCAACAATAACACAAAAAGGTATAATATCTCCATTTTCAATAAAATTTAAAAAATCATCCTCTGGGAGAATGTTCGTTGTTTCATCTGAGTCAATAGGATATCGATTATTGATATATTGCATTTGTTTTTCGAGAATAATCTCTCTCTTGTTTCCTCTAGCAAATTGTTCGAGTTCGGGATAAGCACTAAAAATTCCATCCGCATGGCCAGTTAAGTCTGTAAGGGTGCAATATATAACTGTCAACTGGCGATCATCTTTTAATCTAATCAATGCCCTCCTGATTTTTGCAGAAGTCCAATGCAATGATAAGTTATCTTCACGCATCAAATGATACTTTCTGCAAAGCATTTGTGCCCAGCTTAATACATAGGTTCCTGCGTTTTTAGCGATGTGATGAAATACAGGTAAATATTCTGGATCTTTAATTATGCTCATTTTTTATGCAATATAATTGTTTGTGGATATTGTTTTTTTACACTTTCTATCGTTGTGTCTGCGTCTTGTGGTAGTGAATAATTTGATATGATGGGGCAGTCGATCAATTGATTGTGTGGAAAATCACGATTGTTGAAGTGTTTTCTACCGCTTAATGTGCAGGCAAATGTATGCATGGCAACATCAAAGCTGATGAAGTTATTATTGCATAACCCTACTTCATGCTTTATTAAGCTTTTTGAGTATTTAAATAATAACCCAAGCATTGCCGAGTTTCGATAAATCGCAACCCCATTAAGATGACCTGTCCATTCCCCGAATGTATATAAATCTTGTTTACCTCGATAACAACTTCCCGCAACAAGAAATTTTTCTGAGTCGCAGTATTCTACAATTTTATCTATCCAATTATCTTGGATTGGTTGTGTATCTGGCTCAAGCATGAGTAAATCTCGATAATCACTACCCACTAATGAAGCCATTGTGTTAAAAAATAAATTGTTTGGACCTGCGCTTCCGCCAAGAGGTGGGACTTTTGGCAAGTTCATTTCTTTCAATTCTTTTGGTGTGCGAGCATAAAGATCATCAGAATCTGATAATTCGTGCGAATATATTTTTACATCATTTACATTTTTGCAGTTTTTATATTCTAGTAGATCATTGTATTCTGATACATTTCCTTGATTAAAGTATATCAGTAGATCAATTTTTTTATCGAGCGATGCGAAAGTTTTGAAAAATGCATCGAGACATTTGTGGGTGTGTCCAGCGACATATTCTCGCTTAGTATTAAGTAATACAACAGCTAATTTAGTGGAAAATTTCATTCTGTACAATTACACTCTATTTTATGTAGAGGGTTGTACAATTTACATTTGTTTTCATATCGAGCTTGCAGGTAAAAAGGCCAAAAGAAGTAATAACTTATTGCATCTTCGTTTTCAAGTGCTGCATCTAACTCTTTGGCATACAAATACTCCCAATCGCGCTGACTTTCTTTAAATTTTGTGTCGCTCGGCTTGACGGATGGTTTGGTTAAAACACATCCACTCAACATCAATAACACACAAAGCAATCGCACAATAATGTTTACACGCAAAAAAAACTTGCTATATTATTTTTTAATGTAGCGCTTCGTTACTCGATTAAATGAGAAGCCTTGGTTGCGAGCGTGAGCTTCCCGCTCAGTCATTTGAATTTCAAGCTCGGGAAATACAGGTGGAGGTTTACTGTAGTTTACAAGAATGTAAGTCTGAAGTTTTTTGTTTTCTTTTTCTTTCATAATGAAGAGTTTCCAATTTGAGAAATTTCTTTGATGTCGCGAGCCATACGATTTAATGAATCGATGATGTGAATCATTTTTGAAAAATAATCTTTATCTTTGTTTTTTGTTGAAGAAGCGAGTCTGTTGTACGTTTCACTTCTTAGTTTTAATAAATCTTGTTCATTCATCAATTTCTATTCCGTTTTGCTCACAGAAACAAACTGCGTAACCGGTTTTAAAACTAAAACGATCTATGAAAATAGTAAGAGCCATTATAATAAATGGCTCCCAAGTTGCGTACCCGAAATTGTAGAATAATAAAAATCCTACAATTCCAAAAGGTACAAACTTGTTTAGGCCATAATCTAGGACCGCTTGATTCACGAAGCGCGAGTTAAGGAAACGATACGGTCGTGCCTGAATGAACGAACTTCTTTGCGCCCAAAACAATAAGCTTTGAATCCAACATTGTTGCGCTCTTCGTCGCGATTGCCAAAAGATTCACTTAGAACAGGGCGACCGATTTCATAGGTTTTAACTTGATTATCGGCATTGCGATACACAACGAAGTATTTTTGATTTGATTTTTTCATGACTGCTTTTTTTAACTTTGTTTTAATATTGAACATGCAAGCATTATCTCATAAATTGAATGAGATGTCAATAGTAAAATGCAGATTATTGAAGAATGTCCATTAATGGTTCGCCGTCATGCGCGATTTTAAATGGTCTGCCTGATGGAGAATATTGAACGTCATTGAGTGGCAATCCCATGGCATATCCAATTGTTGCATTCAAGCCTGCGGGATCAACAAATTTTCCTTCTGCGGGATTGCGGCCAACGCTATCCATTTTTCCATAAGCTGTGCCGCCTTTGATTCCACCACCCGCAAGAAACGCAGAAAATCCATAAGGCCAATGATCTCGACCATTACCACCGTTGATTCGTGGTGTGCGACCAAATTCAGAAACCAAAACAACCATTGTGTCGCTGAGTAAACCGCGAACTTCCAAATCAAAAAGTAATGCGCTCAATGCTTTGTCCATGTCTGCACAATTATTTTCTACTGTTTCAAAATTATTAGAGTGTGTGTCCCAACCTCCTCGTGTGACCTCAACATAGCGGACATTATTCTCAATCAATCGCCTTGCAAGCAAACACCCTTGTCCAAAAGATGATCGACCATACATGTCTTTCATTTGTTCTGACTCTAAAGTGATATCAAATGCTTTCAAATCTTCACTGCGCATTAGTTTCACCGCATCATCATAAAGATCAGTATATGCACGCACTTGTTTTTGATCGTATGTATTCAAGAAATTAGAATTCATCTTGTGCGCCATTGATAATCTTCCATTGAATCGAGATTGATCAATATAGTCTGCGGCTTTGCTGTTTGCTAGTCCTGCATGTGGATTGCCAATTGGAAGTGGGCCAAATTTAGATTCCAAAAATCCTGAACTACCTGATCTACCATTAATAGAAACATTTGCAGGTATGGTTGAATTGATTGCCCCAGACATTTTAGCTATCCAACTTCCAAATGTGGGATGTGAAATGGTTCCGCGCATTTGATAACTTGTGTGCATCAAATAATTTGCTTGCATGTGTGCCCCTTGACTTGTCATCATTGTGCGAATAATTGCTGAATTGTGCATATGATTGGCTGTCTGTGGCAAATATTCAGAAACAAACACATCATCTGCTGAAGTAGGTATTGGTTTTACTGGGCCGCTATAATCTTCTTCCGCATCCATATTAGGCGCAAAGGTATCCATATGGGACATTCCGGCGGCCATATATAGATATATAATGCGTCGAGCTTTTGCAGGTCGAACGCCTGGCTCTAAAGCCTGTATCGGTGTGTTTACATAGTTTCCTGCAATTGGCAACAAACCAACGCCAAGGCACGCCTTTGCTGCACTAGCAACAAATTCCCTACGACTTAATTCGTTAAGTGTTTTGAGATCTGATTTCATGCACCCGTACTGCCAAAACCGCCATCTCCGCGATCTGTGTCGGATAACTCTTCTACTTCTTCAATGTTAACCCATGGTAGTTTCATGATAATAAGTTGAGCGATACGATCACCCTCTTTATATTCTACACCTCCAAGAAGAGGAGTGCTCATACGAATTTTAATTTCTCCGCGATAACCACTATCTACTACTCCAACAGAGTTTCTTAAATAGTGATCTGTCTTGGATATACTAGACCGTGGAAATATAAGGCCCACATAGCCTTCAGGAATCTCCATTGCCAAGCCTGTTCCATATTCGTAGAAGCCCCCCGATTTTTTTAAAGAAATTGCAACCAAATCCATTCCCGCATCACCTTTTTTTGTATAACTAGGAATGATCGCCGCTGAAAAAATTTTTTTGAATTTTAAGTTTACTGTATTCTGATTTCTTTCCATGATACTAATTTTTGTTTTACTAAATCTCTGATATGTCTTTGTTTTTGACTGAGTTGACTGTTACCACTCTTGACTTCGATGAATGTAATTTCATCATCGCCAAATGAAATGTAATCGATTGGCTGTCCTAAAAATGAACAACGTTCAGGTTCAAATTCGAACTGATCTAAAAATGGAGCAAGTGTTTCGGCGATGTGTCCAAGTCTAACCTCGCCACTTTTCTTTTGCGATAAAACTTTTTTGCGTGCAATTGTTTCATCATCTAATTTTTTTTCAAGATCAATTATCTTTGTTTGTAATTGTTTTTCTTTTTGTTTATAATCTTCGCTGCTAGATTGAACATTGTTTTGCTGTTTGTCGAGAGCGCTTTGTAGGTTTTTGATTGTTTGTGTGAAATTTTCTTCGCGAGTTTGATGTTCCACATCGTGTGAGTTCAATCGAGTACGCAAAAATTCATTCTCATTTCTCAACTCATCAACAACACCATCATCTTGCTTGGGCTGATAGATATACCAAATCAAACCAGCAATAATTAAAATACATATTCCTTCAAACATACAAGATTATATGTTATGATTCACACTGTTCTACAATTACTCCAGCTTTTTTTAATAAATTTATACCTTCTTCGTCTTTATATAATTCATTGTATACAAGGCGAACAATATTAGATTGTATGATTAATTTCGCGCAATCAAGACAAGGTGATGCGGTTGTGTACATTGTCGCTCCCGCACTAGACTGAGTACTCTTTGCGAGTTTTGTAATAGCATTACTTTCTGCATGTAATACTTCAGGCTTGGTTGTCAACTTATAGCCTCGTGAAGCAAGCATGCTTGGTACAACCTCTTCTACCTCACAGTTGTTAGAAAAACCTCTTGGAGTACCATTGTAGCCGTCGCTAATGATGGTTCCGTCGCGCACAATCAAACAGCCTACCTGCTTGCGCCGCGCTTTTGATAAACGCGACCAAGAGGTGGCCATTTGGATGTATGTTTTATCTAATTCATTCTGATGCGGCATCTTGCTTTTTCCAAACTTGACAACTTTCAAGAGATTTTAAATCTTTAACGTTGATTTGAGTAATCTCTTCTAGCTTGCCGCTACGTTTATAAATTCTATACTTCGCTTTCTTCGCTAGTGTCACAAACGGTAAATCATATCGTATCTTGCCACTGTTTAACATTTTCACCATCTCCTTGCGATTGACGACAACAAAATCATAATTTCTTTCGAAAGCCACAAACTGTGCGTCTCCGTGAATCCACCCATCCTTACCCTCGGCGTTTTTAAACTCAATCCACAACCATTCTTGGCTTTGTTTTTTGTTTTTAATTTTTTTTACATCAAAAAGAATATCAATTGCTTTACCACCTTTACCTTTTGCTTTAAGTACGTGAGTAACATTATTGTATTCATTTCTATATGCTCGCTTGGGGGAATATCCGCGACTAGTCGCAAGATCTTCAAACGAAATCTTCCTTTCTTGACTAGGTAAATCTTCCACTATCTTATTTTGGATGGAGATGATGTTTCTACCACTTTAACTTTTCGTTGATCGGGATCTTTCCACTTTTTAAGTGTTTCAACAAGCTTTTCAGCGCGAACTTGAGCATCTTCTTTAGTCGCATAATTTTTATCTTCAATCCTTCGCGAATTGCGAGTCACTACATATACTGTTTTTTGTTTTAATTCCGTCATGTTTTATTATATTGATTGTACGAGTTTTTTACCAAAATTAGTAATTTTTCTTTCCCCGTCGATTTGTATAAAGTTTTTTCTTAAAAGATAAATTTCATGATCACGCCTTAAGCTCGTTGGACTTAAACCTGTGACCGCAGAAAGCGTTTGTAATTTACAGCTCCCTCTGTCAGCAAGTATCTCTAGGATTTGTTTCTCAGTGCATGTAATGCCATGAGGTAAAATACCAAGCAAGTCAGTTAATTCACTATAATCTGACATTTTAAATGTGTTTTGATTTTCACTTTCACAATACAATGAAATTTCTTTGGCGCGCATAACTGCATTTCGAGCATTGCCGCGAACGGTGAGAGATAAAGCATTCAATGCTTCATCACTAAAGTTTACACCTTCGCAATTTAATTTAATTATATTAGAAAGATTCTCTTTAGAATACTGTTCAAAGTCAACTGTGCTTAGGCGATCTTTTAATGGAGGAAATAGTTTATCGCTTTCTGTTGTTGCAAATATGAATGTCTGCTTGGTGAAATCAAATGTAAATGTTTGATCATCGTATACAAATTCCTTGGTGTGTGTTTTCTCGGTGTTAAAAATAGTAAGAAAAGCCATTGTGAGATCTTTGGGAAGCGCATGCGCTTCATCAAAAAGAATGGTGATTTCGTTGTTCATAACCAAAGGAATGAAAATCTGCTCAAAAAACTGAGCGTTGTTCTTGATGGTCGAGCAATTAAGCTCTAAGAATGGACGCTTGCTTCCATCTTTATTCTTGAGGTTTTTAGCAAACTCTTTTGCAAACAATGTTTTACCAAGACCTTTAGCTCCAACCAAGTTTAAAAATGGACAAACACTTGTTGCTTGATACGCTTTAAGATAAAAATTGAGCTTCTTCTTTACGTTGTCTTGCCCAATTAAATGTGAAAAATAATTATTCATTGTCAAAGTCTGTAACGGCGTATTCAATTTTGTCTTCGACTGATTGAATTTCAGAGAAGTCTGCAGAAGTTGTTTTTCCAGAAAGATAGTTTGCGTAAAGTCTTCCCTTTACCCAATCTTCACTAACAGGAATAGAAGTTACTTCTTGCGCTGCAAGATCAAGGATCTCTTGAATAGACAAGGTCACAATAGAGGAACCGCCTTTGCCACTATTGCGGCGTTTGCGGGGAGTACCATCTTTGTTTAATGCGATTTTCTTCATATGAGACTATTATCTCATAATCTGAAGATTTAGTCAAGAAAAAAAACTAAGAATCTATATCAGATTCAAATTCTATGTTGCCTTGGTTTGCTAACTCTACAACTTTTTCTTGCAATGCCCCAATAATTGTGATCGTATTTATATCGTACTCGTCAACGTAGCGATAAATTAAATTTTCTAAATCCATTCGAAATGAATCTGTCTGTTCGTCGTAATCTTTTGGGCCAGAGATAAACAATTCGTCGTCATCTTTTTTATTCATAAGTACTTTATATACACTTCAAATAATTCAAATGCACGTTTTACTTTTTGTTCTCTCTGACGTTTTCGTGTTGGAGATTTTAAAATTGTGTTGGTTTGTTTTACTTTAAAACCAAATGCCATTTCATCTAAAATGGTTCGCCACTCTTGTTCTGTAAGGTTTGCGGGGCGATCTTTTTTTAACCTTTTCTTTTTAAGAGCTATTTTCTCGAGAACAAGTTGTTGTACTGTTTTTTCTTTATTTTTTTTCTTAAAAGGATTAAGTGATTTTAACTTGTCTATTATTTTCATGCTTGCCAGAAGTTTTCTATTGCTTGTTGTGTTGGTTCGATTAGACTATGTAATTGACAGCAAAAATCATTTTCACTTGTCCAGTCCATTGTGTTTTGTAACATATATATGTATCTTACACCTTCTGCTTTACCAAAGTCATAAAAACAACATTGCATTTCGCGGTGATTATCTTTAATCAATTCCGCAATCAAGAAAGGGGTTGTAGCTTCTATACCTTGAGTTAATACATCATAAAACAATTGTCCATGATCTGTATTTGTTTCAAAATATATATTTGATATGTTTGTGCCATTTGCTGCTACTCCTACCATCAACATTTTATCCACAAAATATTCTTGGAATGTTTCTAGCTTGTCATAAAAATTAAGCTGAGAACTTTTTTCAAATATGTATTTGTGTGTGGGAGAAACAAGCATTTTAAATGGTGGACGCGGTGGTAGTCGAAACCACGTCTTTAAATCTTCAAAAATATACATCTACAAGTTTAGTTTATTTTTTTTATAGTTACGATATAAACATCCAACTAATTGTTTCAATTATTTACAGTTTGTGATACAAATAAACTTTTTCTGTTTTGCAGATGGTTGACCCCTCTCCTACCGTATCTGCGTCTGATAGGGAGGGGTAGCAGAACTAAGCTGCTAGGGCCAATTTCTCAGCTACTGGGCTGAAAGCTTGGACACGATTTTTATTCTTGCCATGTACAAGTTTGTGCCTTTTAACGAAGCCTGGCACCTCTTCGACTTGCAATATACGAATTCAATTTAAATCAAATCCAGTACGCGCCCAAAAATGTGAAAGAACAATTATTTGCCACTATTCTTACCAAGATCGGCGAGACCTTGACCGAGAACATAAGCGACAATAGGAGTTACAATCTGCATCATCGTGTCTTGAGTAAGACCTAATCCCCATATGTGATTAATAATGGGCACTCCAGCTGCTACTGCGGCAGCCCAAAACTTTTTGCTGTGCCAAAATGGTTTTTCCATAATATTTTATATATTAAAAAGTTAGAACAACTCTTCAGGAATATCCTCATTCGCTGCAGCGCTAGCTTTTTGTTCGGCAGAAGAAGCTACTTCTTCTGCGGCTTGAGTTGCAACTTGTTCGACGTTAGTCTTTGCTTGCACTTGATCTTCTGATCTATAGATCACATAATCTGGAGCCTTTTCATTCTTTTCTTTACCTTTGTTTGTAAAGACAACAACTTTAACAGGCTCTGTTACTCCCGGCATTGTTTCGACATTAATAGTTCCTGATAGGTATTTTTGATTTTTACCACTTCTAACCCAAAGGGCGCCAAGTTCTCTGTTTTTCCAATCTGATTGCTTTTCTGTTTGTTTTTCTGTGTTTTCCATAATTATTTATTGTTGTATAAGTTTTGAAGTTCTTGTATAAATAGAGGTTTTGCCCCTTTGCTTAATTTGTTGTATTGTTTTTTTGCGCGAGAGTATACTCGCTTACTAGTTTCATCTGACAGTTTCGGGTCATAGTTTAATATGTTTCGAATTTGTTTTGCTGATTTACTGTTCATGGGATTGATTATAGTATAAATTTAAAAGAATGTCAAGTATTAATTTAAAGAAAGGATGAAAAATTATAAGATAAACAAGAAAAATAAATTTTACGACTTAACTTGTTTGCTTGGAAGCCTTTTGTAATCGGAATCATTTTTGGGTTATAAAGCTTTATTGCATCTATGATCTCTTTTTCTATGGCCCAGGGTTCATATTTTTGTAGATTTTCGAAATTTTCCACTAAGTCGTTCTTGATATCTTTACCAAAAACAGGATATATTGTAAAACACAAACTGGGGGATATATCTTTGTTTTTATTTAAACCTTCTCCGGTGAAATATATTTCTAGGCCATGTTTATTTATTGGGAGATTTATTTTACAAGATTGTAAGAATAGATTTTTTAAGAATTTATTAAAAATATAATAGTACCTATGATGTGATATACCTGAAGTTGATTTGTCTACCGAGTTGCTATAATTAATTAATTTATTAATTTTTAACCCTGATATTGCGCTAGAGTAACGGTTATTTGTTATGTGGTGTCTAAACGATAGAGCTACTCCCGACAAGCCTATTGATCTGTCTGTGTTCTGAGGGAGTTGTGAATTTATCAAAAGTTGTTCCCCGTAATTAAGAAAATTTGATTCTTTAAAGAAAAACTGCTTGAACCAGGAATTTACAATTGGGTACTGGTTGACTATTTTTACGTAAAACTTTATAGTTAAAAGGTTTTTTTTTGAATAATTAATCCCTAAACCATCAATGATTTGATTGTCCAGTCTTAGGGAACGCGATTGTTCTATAAAGTCTAAATTATTTTTATTCTGCGCTAGAGATTGATTTATTATTTTTTCGATTTTCATTTTTTATACTTTCAAAAGAAGGGACCACTTTATTAAATTTGTTTTTTGTTTTATTGTAAAGTTTAAGCCACCCAAACATTCTTCCCATTAATGGAAGAAATAAACAATTGCTTGGATCAATTCCGCTATCAAGAGAAAGGGCTGCGATTGCGCATCCAATATTCATTGGAACAGGCATGTGTTCTTGCAATCTTAAACAGAAATTTGTGTGATTATCTATCAGGTCGGCGAAATTAGTTATAAGATAAACAACTCTTGCGTCTTCTTGCTTTATTGAAGGATGTCCAAAGCCGGGAATTTTTCTTCCATCATTTTCGCGCACGACATCAATCGGATTTTTATGGTAATTTTTTGATACGAACTCTGCGATTTGATTGATTGGAAGGTGTTGGTTGGTTATGCAATTTAGTCCCGCTGCAAGTGCGTGTGGCAAATCAGAGCCACAATTTGCCGCAAGAGCAACAACAGCCGAGCTGGGTGGCTCATTATCAATCGGAAACTCAATGAAAACACTTGCCAATGCATCAAACAATCTGCGCTGTTGCTTTGTGTAAGCTTGCTTGTCAATTAAATATTCTAATACTTGATCAAAAAACATCTATTTTTCCTTTAACTTTAAATGAAATTAAATCTGCGTCACAGTTTAATTGTTTGGCGAGTTTTTGAGCGTTTAATAGCGAGGCTTTGTTTGTAGTGTATATTTCGAACATATAACTATCAAAACCTCTTAATTTTAATTCTTTAGTTAAGGATAATCTTAAATCACTTCCTATTCCAACCTTTCTGAAGTCTGGGTGAACTATAGTAATAATACCATGAGCTATTTTGCTTTTTGTATCATACATTTTATCAATTTGCGTGGAACAACAAGAAAATCCTACGCAAGTTTCATTATGAATACATGCGAGGGCTGGGTCATCATTAAATATTGTTTGAAATACTTCATACTTATAAAAGCTTAGAACATTTTTTTCTGTATTTTTTAATGAACATAACCCATGTATTTCTTCATTGTTTGATATTGAAAGCCTAATGATTTCAAGCACATCTTCTTCATGATCATGAGATAATGGTACTATATGGGTTTTGTCCATAATAATATTATCTTTAATTGTGCATTTTATTTACTATAAAATTCATCGTCTTTATTTTTTTGAAATACAAAAACAATTGCAGATAATAATCCAAAAGCTAAAAAATCACCTGTAAAAAATTCAAAATATGAGGAGGCGAGAATTGTAATCATCTATACTCTTTTCTTAAAAGCCGCCAACGGTCTGAGTCGATAGGTTTATTTCCATCATCAATAGCATACAGCATTTGAATAATTTCGTCAACACTATTATAAATGTATTTATGAGGAAACATACCAAGCATCCATAGAGGAGTCTTTGCTTTGCCACCTTCCATACTAACGAATACAGGTTTTTTCTCGCGAACCGCTGTGACAATTTCTTCGGCACTTCCCCAACTTGCGACTTCAGGCACAAGATGTGCAATAATAAAATCACTGCGATCTACCAAATTTAAATCGTATGCACGCACAGTTTTCATTCGCTCGGTTACTCGATCATATTGCTTGGTGCTCATCCAAGTTTCCATTTCTTGGCGACTAGCTTCGTCCTCTTCTACATCTTTAATGAAGGGTTTCTTGTATGGATCAAAACATGTAATACTTAATGGTTTAAGTTCTTCTGCTACATGATCTCTCCAATTACGACCGCTCACATACTGCATGTGGCCCACCAAATAACATTTGGTTCTGTACAATAGATTTTTCATGCTTCAACTATACCAGATAGTCGAAGCTTTGTCAAGCATTATCTCGTTGCGTGAATATGAAGCTTGGCGTCTTCTGGGAGATCTGACACAAATGAAACTTTAAAAGACGAAGTTGTTGATTCGCTAATTAGATAAGAAACGATAAAATTTTCACTTTCTAAACTTGTTGACAGTATAGGTGGTGCGATAAATGCTTCTGGATATGTTATTTCAAATGAAGACTGCCCTGATGCAAGATCCTCGACCAACGATATTGTTTTTGTTTGTCTAAAAGACGCTCCTCCTGTTGGTTTTGCGAGAGTGTGAATCTTGTACGAATCATTAGGTATATTACTTGCAAAATTAACTGTATAATTCTGATTTGTTACATTCGTAATAAGGTATGGCACAGCTACAGATCCAGATCCCTGAAGATCCAGAGTTACAGATGGGGGACTCTCAAAAGTTTTTGGAAAATCTATATTATACTGCGAGATTCCTGAAACTAATGAAAGTGTGAAATTGACAGACTCTTCTGGATGAGAAGATATTTTTACAAACCCACCTGCGTCATCTGATACATATAAATTATTAAAATATCCATCTCCATTTACCGTAAGAGCTCCCGATGAAGATGTTGTGTTTATCGACAGCGACCCAGTACTGTCAATATTCATGGTTTGGCCGCTGACATCTATATTGATTGAATCATTTGCTGCGAAATTAATTTTACCCGACTCGAATTGAATATAAGTATCTAAATCATCTTTGTGATAAATATAATCTTCCACAGTATAAGAATCCACCCCCAAACCTCCACCAAAAGAACACTCATCAATGAAAGTTTTTGAACCTCTAATTTCTTGGTCTCCACTTAACAAAACTGATGTGTCAAGTATTGATTTTTTTAAATTTTTAAATTTTATTTTTTCATTACTTGCTCCTGAAGATGCCACCATAAAAAGAACGTCGTCATCT